>Ga0208826_1000455_pt1 | contig 42931 bp, 39 predicted proteins | sample AD_UKC115_MetaG_FD_184451 | JGI IMG/M metagenome (GOLD analysis project Ga0208826, IMG submission 184451) | Active sludge microbial communities of municipal wastewater-treating anaerobic digesters from Hong Kong - AD_UKC115_MetaG (SPAdes)... | ecosystem: Engineered > Bioreactor > Anaerobic >... | reverse complement strand
CGAGCTCTGGTAGCCGCAATCCTTGCACTGCCAGAGTCGGCGACCGTTGTGTGTGGGGCTGTAGCGCGTGCACTGGCAGCGCTCACAGACATAGCCTTGAGGCCAGCGCGCCTTGAGCAGCGCCGCCTCGCACTGGCTTTCCTCGCCGTAGTCACGCAGAAAGGCTGCCAGCGACAGGCCGGGCTGGAATTGGATGCGGTTCATCGCCATGTCGAATCTCCGAGCGGTTTCAATCCAAGACTGTATACGCATACAGCCTTCATTTCAACCCGTCCTGAGCCAGCTTGCTAATCAGGAGTTGACTTTATTACTTATCGCGGCCGAAGCCCACGTCGAACTGGGATTTCAGCGAAAAGCTGATGACCCGATCACTTAATCTGAAGTATTTTCAGCAGCTCCGGGAAGATCTTGGGCGTGCCGGCGACGATGGCGCCGCTGTCCATGTAGGTGTCTTCGCCGTCAATGCCGGTGACGAGGCCGCCGGCTTCCAGGATCAGCAGCGCGCCGGCCGCCATGTCCCACTGGTTCAGTTTCATCTCCCAGAAACCATCGTAGAAGCCGGCCGCGACGTACGCCAGATCGAGCGCCGCAGAGCCCGGACGGCGCAGGCCGGCCGTCTTGGGCATCAGGTTCTTGAACTGGGTGACGTAGTCGTCGAACGCGGCGCCGTCACGGAACGGGAAGCCGGTGCCGATCAGGGCGTCGCGCAGCTTGGTGGTCTTCGAGACACGAACCCGGCGGTTGTTCATGAAGGCGCCGGAGCCGCGGGTGGCGGTGAAAAGATCGTTGCGGTTCGGGTCGTAAATCACCGCCTGCGTGAGCTTGCCCTCGACCTGCAGCGCGATGGACACGCAGTAGGTCGGCATACCGTGCAGGAAATTGGTGGTGCCATCGAGCGGATCGATGATCCAGATGTGATCGCTCTTCGGGTTGCCGCGCGTGGCGCCGGTTCCCTCCTCGGCGATGATGCCGTGGCTAGGGTAGGCGCCGAGCAGCGTATCTACAATCGCCGCTTCCGCGTTGCGGTCGATTTCGCTGACGAAATCGCCCGGCCCCTTGCTGTCGACGGTCAGCCGGTCGAGGTTACGGGCGCCGTATTGAATGATTTCGGCGGCTTCGCGGGCGGCCTTGACCGCCGTATTGAGCATCGGGTGCATGGGAAACGTCTGAAAATGGAAAGAACATGAGCCGCGAGACCGCGCCAGCATCGGGAGCAGACGCTCCCAAGATCAGCGTCAACGCGACGGCGGTGGAATCCACTGATTTTAGTGCGGGAAGAGTGGCTGACGAGCGCTCCGGTTTGCTGGCCGGCGCAGATGCCTTGTCGCGCATCGTGGTGGTGCTGTCACATACTTCGCACCCCGGCAACATCGGGGCGGCGGCGCGGGCGATGAAGACCATGGGGTTGACGGAGCTGCGGCTGGTGAATCCAGAGGTTTTTCCGAGCGAAATCGCCACGGCGCGGGCTTCCGGTGCAACGGATCTGCTCGACGCGGCGCGGGTGTTCACCAGTCTGAAGGACGCACTTGCCGATTGCGTCCACGTCGTTGGCAGCTCCGCGCGGGGGCGCGATTTTGTCGGCGAAGTGAGCGATGCCCGCGCCGCCAGCAAGGCACTGGTCGAGGCGACGGCGCAGGGCCGTGTCGCCATAGTCTTTGGCTGCGAGATGAGTGGCCTGACCAACGCCGAAGTCGCGCTGTGCCAGACGCTCGCGTTCATCCCGGCGAATCCGGAATATTCATCGCTCAACCTGGGCAGCGCCGTGCAGGTGTTTGCCTACGAGCTGCGCGTCGCTGCTGGCGAGACGGCGGGCTTTGCTGCGCCGCAGTTCCAGCTGGCGACACAGGGCGAGATAGACGCCATGTTCGTGCATATGGAAGCCGCTTTGACAGAAATCGGCTTTTTCAATCCCGACAATCCCAAGCGCCTGTTCCCGCGTCTCAAGCGCCTGTTTAATCGGACCAGGCTCGAGCGGGAGGAGGTGGATATTTTTCGCGGGATTTTTCGGGCGATGCAGCTCACGCGTACGCCGCGCGAGTAAGGTAAATCTGGCGTGGCAGCGACGACACCGTCAAAACGTCCTTCCGTTGCTGCAATCTCGGTTCAATGCGGTAGCGAGCACTAAGCACCTGAGTGGGGGGCAGCTAGGAAGTCCTGATGGCTGGATGTGGGCAAGGGCGCGCCACCATCGGTTTTATCCGTTGATATGACCGTGCCGGCCGGGGGCTTTCGGCGCTGCCCCGAAGCGACCACAGCAGGGTTCGCTGCCAGTCCGAACAGCATGGTAGCCATGATTGCGATGGCGGGAATATGAGCAGGAAAGTCAAACCAAGCGTGGATTGCAAACGCCAGGGCACCGAGCATGCAGGCGACGCCGGGGCCGAGCCTGGCTGCCGGGTCACCCAGTCCCCGAGCAAGCTTCACTGTCAGCGCGGCGGATCCCACCAGCAAAAGAATCACTAGCGCACCTGCAAGCCCAGCTTCAAATAGCAACTGAAGGTAGTCGTTGTGTGCATATTCCACGAACCCGGTCAGCGCCGTCGTCTGAAAGCGTGGAAACACCACGCTGTAGCTGCCGATACCAGAGCCGACCGGGAAGAACGCGCCGATTCCGTCCCAAGTATGCACATTCATGAGAGCGCGGGAGCCGAAGCCGTCGCTGAGCCCACTACCGCTCAACGTTGAGAACAGGCGTCGCGCGCCTGTGATCCATGCCAAGCCTGCCGCAACGGTTAGCACGACGCCACCGAGTATCAACGCAGTTCGCGAGAGATGACGTTTGCGACGCCAGATGAGGTGGGCGCAAAGCCCAGAGCTCAGCGCCGCAGCAAGAATTCCTGCGCGCGACGCGCTAGCAATCAGCGCAACTGCGACGATCGCGGCCGCCACACCCCACCACGCGCGGCCCATGGGGCCGGATTCGGTGTGCGGCACAAAGAACGTGAACTGACCGGTTGCGCGCATCAACAACAGCGGCAGTGCCATCGCGAGCATTGTCGCAAAGTGATTCTTGTTGACGAAGGTGCCGGTCGCCCGAATGTGACCGGCGTAGCCGAATGTAAGCGCGCCAGCAAAGCCCAGCTGCAACAGTCCGATCAATGCTTCGAACGTCGCGAACAACGCGACCACACCGAGCAATTGGAGCGCAGTCCTGCGAGTCAGGAACTGGACGGCGACTGCCACGGCCAGGCAGGTAGTTGCCAGAATCAAGCCTCGCTTGGTTGCCTGAGGGTCGAGCGAGAAGGCTAGTGACGTGACGACTCCACCGGATGTGTTGCTATCCTGCAAGAGGGCGATCACCGGCTCGTAGTAGTCGCGCCCGGGTAACGCCAGCCAGACCGAGACTGGCGTCGGCGCCAGTCCCAGCAAGGTCAGCAGACACAATACCGCGATAGCCGCCCACAGGGTCAGGGCCGCGGTCGATACGGAAGGCGCTTCAACAGCACCCCATCTCCCAGCCGCCACAAGGACTACCGCGATGGCAGCGACATAAAGGGCGGCAACGATAACCGCATCCACATTGCCGCCGCGAAACACGGCGACCAAAAGAAAAAGCCCCAGCACAGTCGCCAGGGCCTTCTCGAGCACATAGTGCACGGTACCGGACATCAGTTCGGGCTAACGTTCCTATTGTTACGGTACAACAAATATGCACCGACGCCGACGCCTGTTGTTATGAGCGCTCCTGTCGTCGAAATGCCAGCAGATCCCGTCGTAACCACGGCGCCAATAGGCGTGCCAACCGGCACGGTCTGCACCGCGGCAAGCAGAGCTGCGCACGGGCGGGGAGTTTCAACGTCAAGACGTTCGTTTTCCTTCAAACGCACATCGCACCCGCAGTCGAACTTTACCAAGACGCCGGCGCGAGAGGTGGTCGTCACGCGGACCTTGTTCTTAAGCCGCTGGCTCTCGGTCCCGGACGCCATGCCCTGTGCATCGCTCACGAGCACGTTACCGAGCACGTCACGCAATTCTGCGATGGTGTCTCGAGCGGCACTCTGCGGGTCGTCGCATGCCGGCGTGGCCGACTGGCTGAAACTGGGTAGCGACAAGAGCGCTCCCAACACCAGTAGACTCACCTGAAAAACCAATTTCAAAGGGCGCATCGGACTTACATCAAGAATTTCACAGTGCTCCCAGTTTAGCGCCTAAGGGCCGTTCCTGACAATGCCAGAAAGCTGCGATGGCAAAAATCATCGCGCGCCTATGCGAGTTATGCCAATGTCGTCAAAATTTATGCTGCCGCGTCCCCCGTCAGCCGCCTCCAGACGGCCGGTGACGTCGAGGCTCAGCCGTTGGCCAGTACACTCGGCGGCTACGATGAAGTTAACCGTTACGACGCTCCAGTTGGCGTCGAGCTGTTGTGTGCGTCTCGCGCCGCTGGTCAGAATGGTATTGCTGCGGAGGCAGCTTACCTGCCAAATTAGCGGGACGGCGTTCGCTTTGGTCGAGGGCTGACTCAAGTACCGCAACGCGTATTCGCCCTCTCCCAGTGCGAGAACCTGTTGACCGATGGGGCCTTTGAGTGATCGGCCGTTGAATCGCACTGCGAGCACGTTGCCGCGCTCCCGAACATCAGACTTTTGGATGCGGGCGCTGAAGCCTTCCCGATACTCGCCGCCGGGATTTATCTGCCAGTCGAAAATGCCAGTCATCGCGTCCGATTCGAAGTCGCCATTGATTACGTGACTGATTCTGGTCGGCAGCCGCGCAGTCCCATTCAGCCAGAGCCAGTACGCAAATGGCACTTGATTGCCGTCGATCGCACGCTCACCAATGCATCTAACAACATCATCAGGGATGCTCCTAACGCCCACGACCTGCTCGGCAAACGCAGCTAGGGAAGCCAGGTCAACACCGCTACGACAAGCTTGCATCAGCAACCCAGGGACGATCCGGTCGTCCTGCTGCAAACCTTGCGCGATGAAATCGCGAAACTCTGTCGTGCCGATCATCGGCAGCATTGCAGCAAGCGCAGCCCCTCCGTCTTCACCGCCCGAGCGGGCGAGAGCGCCGAGTTGAGCCAGCGCTGCGCGGTTATTGCCACGAGCCGCCAAGACTAAGGCGCTCGAACGTATCACTTGTGGGTCCACCGGCGCGAGTCGCACTGCGATGTTTACCTTTGCCTCGGCTTCTGTCGGCAATGGCCGGTTTGACATCTGCCCGCTAGCGCCAACCCAGGCAAGCCAACCGAGTGCGTCAAACGGACGCGCCAGAACGTACCGCCTCGCAGCAACAACGGAACTCTCTTCGCCTTCGCTCCCGCTCGCCGACAAGTCGGGACTGGCGCCTGCACCACCAAAAAGCGACCAGAGGCTGACCGACAACGTGAATAAGGCGGCGGCAACCAGACCAATGCGGGTAGCGAGCGGGTGGTGCGGTGCTGTGACGGGGGAATTCACTCGCGGCCGCCGGTCAGTTGATTGCGTAGTTGGACAGTCGTTCGATGCGCGGCTCCCCGCGGTCGCGACCGATTTCAAACTCGAGATACACGCGCTGCGTCGCAGCTCGGTTGTCCTGGTCAATCGTCGTAACTATCGCGTAGCCTGAGGTTGCCACCCGCTCGCCGGTGACGTTGTGTTTGAACTGGTCGAACTTGATCGATCGGCTTTGAGTGCTCGAAAACATCCGTTCGTAGTCGCGAAGCATCTGCCGACGTCCGTTCATGTTGGTCGAGAAAAGCTGTGCAAAGCTTGCGATGGAACCTGATTCATAAGCGCTGGCGAAGCGAACCAATAGGTCGTCAATCTCGGTCGCTCTGGTTGCCGGCGCTGGAACGGGTGGCGTGGTCGTTACCCGAGCGACCGACCCGACGGGGCCGACAGGTATGCCAGAGCTTGCCACCGCTGGCCCGCTACTGGCATGCACAGTCGCAGTACTGATCGGCGGTGCCGAACCCCCGTCTCGCGCTGCCGGTGAAGTTCTCGGGGTTGCTTCGGATGCGCTGCCTGCGGGGGGCGCCGGTATTTCAGCGATTGGCGTCTGCTGGCTGGCGGCATTGGTTGCAGCGTCGGGCGTGATGCCCGCGACTGCGGCAGCGCTCGGCGCCAACGATGTATTGGCGGTCACTTTAACGCGGCCTTCCGTGGTCGCAGTCGCGGCGGCTCGGGTGGAAGCAATACGCGCAAGACTGCGGTCGCTTAGGCCGCTCGCGAGACTCATGCCGCCAATACGCAGTTCAGGTTCCGCAACCACTGGTACCGGCAAGGCGGGGGCAGATCGAATCCCATCGCTGGCTGATGCTGTTCCCGAGGCGGCGACTGCCATTGCATCGCGCGAAGACGTTGTTGTCGGTAGCGACACCGTGCCTAGCTCGCTACGTCTAGACTCGACCAAGCGCACTGGATCGCTTTGACGCATGCCTGAAAGCAGCAAGAACACCACCGGAAACAACAGCACCAATGCGCACAAGAGCAGCACTTGCCGCGAACGCAAGACGGCAAGCAAGACCGACCAGCGTGAGCCCGCCGGCGGGCGACGCGTCGCCCGGGGCGCATCGCCCGGGACGCGAGCTCGTCGTTCGCTTGCTCCAGCGGGGGCACCCAGCGAGTCCAGAGAAAGTGTCTTGTCCGCCTGACTGGACAGAGTCCCGTATGCCCGGTTCACCCGCACTGCTGCATCCGGAGGGAACCCAACCGGCTGAGCGTCCGGATGAACAATTGCCATCAGTCGCCGGAAGTGGTCACGGATCTCCTCGTTAGTCGCGTCGGGGCTAAGACCAAGGTTGACGAAGTAGTCCGCGCCGGGCGCAAGAAAAACCTCCGACACCACGCGTCGCGCCGCAGCGATGAGACCGCTGATGCGCGCACTATCGTTGTCCTCCACGCCGGGGACTGAGGCGGATTTTCCGGCCGCGAGAAGCAGAATGAGGCGTCCAGCTTCGGTCCCGACATGACTGGTCGTTTCAACCCACGGCGCGGACGTTGTGGTTGAGCCCGTTTCGCTGGGCCGACGGGCAAAAGCCTCGAGATCGGCCAAAAGTGTCTCAACGGAATCGAACATGACGATCAGGTTTTGACCAGATCCGCCACGCGCTCAGCGTCGGCGGCATCGGCCTTATGGCCGTAGTAGTAGAAATCGGTTTCATAACCATACATTGACATCTCGGCACCGAGTTTGGTCAGCACCGCGCCAAGGGGGACCGTGCCAGACTGCCGGAGGCGCCGAATCGCGTTACGAATGCCTGTCTTGCGCGTCTTTGAGCTTTCAATGACGAAAAGGGTCGCGTCAACGTGATTGCAGATAATGATTGAGTCTGCAATGCCGAGAATCGGCGGCGCATCAATCACGATGTGGTCAAAATTCGATGAAACCGGGCTCAGCATCCTTGCAAGACCCGGCCCCGAGAGCAGTTCGGCGGGATTCGGCGGCAGCGGTCCGCCGGTGATGAGGTATAGGTTTTTGAAATCCGTCTTCCGAGTGACCGTTATGGGATCGGTGTCCGAGGAGAGGATATTTGACAAGCCGACTGTGTGGTCAGTACGGAACGCCCGGTGCAGCGACGGATTTCGCATATCGCCATCCACCAGAAGCACGCGCTTGCCCATCTGCGACAACGCGACAGCGAGCGCGATCGCAGACGTCGTCTTGCCCTCGTTCTTGGTGCAACTTGTCAGTACGATGGTCCGAGGCGCACCCTTCGCTGTAGAAAACTGCAACGCGGTACGGACTGATCGGTACGCCTCCGCCAGTGATGATCTGGGGTCGCGCGTCGCCTGTTCGATGGGCGAGCTCTTGGACGCGCCCACCATCGGAATCACGCCCATCAGCGGAAGACCGGTGAACCGCTCCACCTCATCGGGGAACTTGATCGAATCGTCCATGTATTCGATGACAAATGCGAGCGCCAGGCCAGCCATCAAACCCAGCATGAGGCCAGTGAGTGCGCCGCGCGTGACGTCAGGGCGAAATGGGAACAGGGGTACGTCTGCCTTGTCGACCACCGAGACGTTGTTGGTGCCGACCTGCGCCGTGACGCCAACCTCTTTCAGGCGCTGCAAAAGGCCGGAATACATCTCGCGGCTAGTGTCGACATCGCGCTTGAGAATGTTGTAGCGGATGCCCTGATCCTGCACATCTAGAATGTTGCGCTTCGCGGACTCGACCCGGCTACGCAGGCGCTCTTCCTGAGCTTTGGCTGAATCGAGCGCGGCTTTGGCCGAAATCTCGACGGAGGAGGTAATCGCTTTGGACTCCGACTGAATGCGCGCCTCGGCGACATCAATCTGCGCCTGCAGCGCCACCATTTTCGGATGCCCTGGCTTGTAGGTACGAAGCTGTTCCTGGTATTCCAGTTCGAGTTTCGCCTTATTCTCGCGGAACGTGGCTAACGCCTTGTTCTCGAGCAAATCGCGCGAGGACGACAGCGTTCGCTTGATTTCGTCGTAATTCGCTTCGGCACGAATACGATCCTGTTCAGCCTTTGAAAGGGCCGCACTGAAATCGGAAAAGTTCTGATTCAGGGGATTCGTCTTTTCATCAACGCCCAGTATCTGTTTTTGCCTCGTGTACTGAACCAGCGAGTTTTCGGCTTCTTCGAGTCGCAGTTTGGCCTTGGCAAGTTCCTGCTCCAGAAATGTCCTGGCGTAAGACGAGGCGTCTACCTTTCGTTCAAGATTTGTCTTGATATAGGAATCAGACCACGTGTTGGCCATGCGCGCCGCCAGAGCTGGATCGGCGCCAATCACATGAATACGCACCAAACGCGAATTGGGTACGGGCTCGACCTGCATTGACCCACGCAGCGAGCCTAGTACGGATTCCCGGTCCAGGACTTGCGCGTCTTTTACCGATGGCTCACTGCGCTTGCGCAGGGTTGTGAGAATACGTCCGATCCAGTCATCGCGTTCCGCTGGTTCGCTCGCCTTCGGGCCTTCTTTTGACGTGTTGGTTGCGGGCGCTGCTGGAGCTTTCCGGTCAAGATCGAGACGCAGCGTTTCCATGACCCGCTCCGCCAGCGCCTTGCTGCGCAGCAACTCGATTTGCGTCTGAAAAAACTGACCGTCATCATAGATCTCTGACTGACCTGTTGCGTCACGATAGTCGACTACGCGTTGCGCCTGCCGGTCAATCTGGATTGTCGTCGTCGCGCGGTACAGCGGCGTTTCCATGAGCGTGTTCAGTGTGGACGCGACCAGCATCACGAGCGCCAGCGAAAGGATCCACCATTTCCGCTTGTAAATGATCCGCAACAGATCTCGCAAGTGGAGCGAATCATCAATTTCGGCGGCCGGCGCAGCGGCGACATACGGGGCGAGCGGGTTATTCGGCCTGACAATCAGGGCGGAGCCGGGTTGCTCGGGAGCGGGCTGCGGTGAATTCAATGGGACTCCGGTAACTTACGAATGACGGTACGCGTGCGGCACCGAAGGTGACTACGGCTTTATGAAGCCGAATGGGTTGAAGATGCTAAGAATGTCGCCGAACACCGAATCTTTGATTGCGGCGCGCGTCTTGGACTGATTCACGACGATGAGGTCATCGTTCATGATGGGCGGATCGGGCAACTCGCCGGTTCGAATCTTGTCGATATCGTAGGTGAGCGTTTCGCGCTCTCCGTTGGCTCGTACGCGGAACAGCTTGACATTGGAAAGATCGCCGAGGCTGCCCTTGCCTCCCGCGATCGCAAGCGCGCGAAGCAACGTCACCTGGCCGGTGATTGGATACACTCCAGCCTTTGCGACCGCGCCCTCCACCGTGAAACGCGAACTAAGGGACTCCTTCACGAACACGGTGACTTGCGGATTCTGCAAAAACTTTTCACTCAGTCGATCTGCGAGGAGCTGTTCGAGCTGGAGCGCGGTAAGGCCAACCGCGTCCACCTGACCGACCATTGGCAAACTAATTTTGCCGCGACTGTTGACCCGCACGGTGCGCGTCAATTCTGCTTGACCGTACACAGAGATATCGAGAAGGTCCTGCGAACCGATGCGATATTCCACGTCCTCGCCGGTGGCGCTCGAATCAGGTGCAGGTACCTTGCCCGGAGCAGTAAGAGGCGTCGAGGCGGGTACTGTAGCTGCAGTTTGCGCGGAAGCAGCAACAGATCCCAACACCGCGATGGACGCAACGCATATTGCGAAAACCTGTATCAAACGGTTCGATAGCATGGTTATCACTCCGATGTCTTTTTCAATGGTTGCTCCTCAAGAGCCAACCCCGTATTCTGCCTTTATTGCCGTTGGCTGGAGCGGATAACGCTGGTGGGCGCTGTACAAGCTTCGCGTCGAGGTTTTTCAGAATGGCGTCCGGTCGATCTTGTACGAGCCGATTCGCCTCCAGTTCGCCAACCATTTGGACGGCGCGGGCGCGGGCTTCAGCCAGAACCGGCGCACGTTGCCCGGCTGTGTGTCCATCCGAGGCAATAACGTCAGCCCAGCCGTCGCCGACGAAGCGCTCTGCCTGGTGCTTGGCACGTGCGCCAAAGCGACCCGTCAGCGCTCCCCCTGTTATTTGCAGCCAGGCGCCGCTGCGCGAGAGTTCAGTAAAGTCTGAGAAGTGGTGGTTTACCCAAGTAAGCCTTTCTGGATGGGTGATGACCGGTACATATCCGGCACCAATGATTGCAAAGACCGTTTCCGTGAATCGAGGTGGTCGCACATGGTGCGACGGCTCGAGCAGAAGATAGCGACTACCGCCCAGCGTGGGAATGCGGCCGGTTCGCAGGCCATCAAAGATCTCCGGAACTAAATGGACGTCCGCTCCATAACTCAAATTCAGGTCAATTCCTCGGTCTTGGAGAACGAGCTGCAGCAGGCCGACGCGCCGGCGAATGTCTGGCCCCTTGTTTTCGTAAAGCCCGGGATAGATGTGTGGTGTGCAAAAGATCGTGCGAATTCCATCCGCGACCGCAATAGACGCCATTTCGAGCGTGTCCGGCAACGACTGCGCGCCGTCATCAATTCCTGGCAACAAATGGCAATGGATGTCGATCATTCTGGAGGGTACAGCGCGGGTAGTTTCAAGCAGCATTCATCCGCATGATAATCGGAAGCGAATGCAGCGAATGGCGAAGCAAACCCATGACGTCGGCATGCGATAAACGTTACGTTGATGGCAGATCCGGAGCGCTCGTGTGCGACATGCTTTTGGGCCACTCAACGCCAAGGGCAGTCCGTCAGTCCGCCACAACAAATTAGGCACAATGAGGGCATGTACCGTAGCGCCTCCCCACCTCAACAGACTCGTGAACGAGGCCAGAAATCACGTTTGTGCGGACGAAGAAATTCCGAGTGCGATGAGTCTGCCGCAAGCCCCACATAGCGCCGTCTCGCAATGGCATGCTCATCGACAGGCGCTAACCCTTGCAGTATCTGCCGAGGAGTCTGAAGATGTTCGGCAGGCCGTCAAATGGCTGAGTACGGCGGAAGACGGTTTCGACAGGGGCGGGTTTCTAAGTCAGCACGGGCTCGCGGCCATTGCTGCGCGACGCCTACGAAGCTGGGGCAAGCTGTCGCAAATTCCAGAGAACGTAAGCGAGCTATTGTCGAACGAATTGCGGACAGCCTCGGTGATCTATTTGGCGCAAGTGCATTGGCTAGCCGTGATCGTTAACTCGCTCGAACGCCATGATATTTCCTACGTCGTGTTCAAGGGGGCCTCGGTGCGCGAAGCGGTCTACGACATTCCATCAAATCGGGTCGCGTGCGATATTGACTTGCTGATTCATCCTCAATCGCGCGCGGAGGTGACAGAACGATTGACGCAGTGCGGATTTAACGAACAGCCTGCATCGCAGGACAGCGCGCACGAACGTACGTTCTCAAACGGGAACGTCGACATCGACGTGCACTGGGAGATTCTGCGACCCGGTCGGACCAGGCGCCCGATGGTGGATTCGATTCTGGCGGATCGCGTACGCGGGGCCAAGTTTCATTGCCCTAGTAATGCGGATACGGTATTTCTCATGCTTGTCCACCCTGCCTTTGCGAAGTATGTCTGCTCGCCTCACATGGGACTCAACCGGGTACTGGACTTCGTCCTGTTTACGAATGGCAGGGAAATCGACTGGGACGCAGTAGCAACACGTCTGGATGAGACTGGCATGAAAGCAGCCGGCTGGTGCACGCTTCGCTGGTTTCAGCATGTGACGCCGGTGCCCCTTGCAGTACCGGTATCGTTTGTCGACGCTATTTCACCCGGGAAGTTTAGACGTGCGTATCTCGCGTTCTGGATCGCACACGACCTCCCCGGGCGCCTTCTCGGTCGCTGCGATTGGCTCATACGCGGGGCGTTCACTTTGTTGCTGCATGACCGCGCAGATGACGCCTGGCGTGCGCTGAGGGCGCGCCTGAGGCCGCACGCAGTTGCTCGAAGTCAGGGGGCGGGTATCGTATGACCACCGACTTCCTGATGCCATTGGTGCGTTTCGCGAAACCCCATTGGCATATGCTTCTGGCCGGAATGTTGTTCATGCTCGTTGAGTCCGCCGTTGCACTTGCCGTTCCCTGGTTCGGTGGTCGCTTCGCAAGTGACTTGCTGGATGCCAATCGTCCTAACATGAACACGATACTGGCGCTGCTCGCGGCATTGTTCACGGCCCAGGCGCTGCTGCGGTTTGCCGGTGGCTACATATTCTCGAGACTGGCCGCCTCCGTTCTCTTGGATCTTCGCGTTCGCCTGTTCAACCACGTTCAATCCTTGCCTTTGGCTTTCTTTCAACAGCGGCAGCAGGGTGCCGTGCTCTCGATACTGTCGAATGATGTTGCCGTGGTCAGTTACTACTTGAGCGGCACAGTGGTTGGAATTGTGCCGATGGCGATCACGATCTTCGGATCGCTCGCATTCATGCTTTCTATTGATCGCTGGATGGCGGTAATCGCGGCAATTGCGATACCGGCTTTTTATCTGCTTATCAAGCTGTTTGGCCGAGGAATTCGCCCATTGATGCTGGAGTTGCAGGAGGCATATGCGCAAGCGTTCGCGGTCGAAGAGGAAACCTTGAGCATGTTGCCTGCGATCAAGACTTTTACCAGAGAATCCGTCGAATCGGCGAAGTATCGCGAGCGTGTTGACGAAATCGTGAGACTGACACTGCGCGAGCAGCGCATTGAATCCGCGCTGGGGCCTGGTGTGCAGTGGCTGGCGGCGCTCGGTGTCATTGTGGTGCTATGGCTTGCAGGCGACCGCATCGGCGCGGGAACGCTCGGCACAGGCGCGCTGGTGACGTTTTTGCTTTACACAACATTGCTCACCCGACCCGTCAGCGCGCTCGCCAACGTTTATGGTCAAACACAGCGCGCCCGTGCATCGATGGAGCGCTTGCAGAGTGTGCTGGCTGAGCCGCCTGAGCGATATCAACTGGAGGCACCAGCCCTGGCGGCAGCAAAAGGAAAAATTGACGTTATTGACGTAACGTTTGCTTATCCCGGACGTGCTGCCGTGCTCGATAATTTCAGCCTTTCCATCGGCGCCAATGAGACTGTGGCCGTCACCGGCGAGAATGGAACTGGCAAGACCACACTTGTATCGCTGCTGATGGGCTTGATCGAACCGCAATCCGGGCGCGTATTGATTGACGGTGTGGATATTTCGACGGTTAGCCTGACCAGCTTGCGCAGCCAAATCGCGGTGGTGCCGCAACTAACTTATCTCTTTAACGGCACGGTGCGGGACAACATTGCTTACGGCAAGGTGGGCGCTGTTGACGCAGAAATCCACAAGGCAGCGAAAGTTGCCCAAGCTCATGAATTCATCCAGGCGCTGCCCAAAGGGTACGAAACTGCCATTGGCGACGACGGTGTCCGCCTCTCGGGTGGGCAGCGACAGCGTATTGCACTCGCCCGTGCGCTGGTCAAGGATCCTGCCATCCTGATCCTCGACGAGGCCACGGCGATGTTTGATCCCGAAAGTGAACTGCATTTTCTGGAGGAGTGCCGCGAGATATTGCACGGACGAACGGTGTTGCTGATTACACATCGGCCGGCTAGCCTCGCTTTGGCCAACCGCGTGGTCCGTTTGTCGACCGCAGAGCAGGGCGCCGCGTCGTCACCGCGCGCTGATTTGGTCGCGCCTTAGGCGGCTGTGCTAAATTTTGTGATTCGTCTTGTCTGTGTTCGATGCAATGCATGGCTGACCTGTGGAATTCGTATGTTCGCATTGCGCCAGATGTGCTGCACCAGGAGCTTGGCGGCGAGACAGTATTGCTCAACCTCGCTAACGAGAGTTACTTCGGGCTGGATGAAGTTGGAACCCGCGTCTGGCAGGTGTTGGGGGAGACGCGTAGCGCGAGCGACGTGGTCGCCCGTCTGGTCGAGGAATATGAGGTCTCTACGGATCAATTGCGGCTGGATGTGGAAAGACTGATTTCCGAGCTGGTTGAAGCAGGGCTCGTCTTGATCGACGCCGCGCCGTGATGGTCGACGCTGCTGCAAGTCGTGCGCCGTCGTTTTGGGCGAAAGCTATGACGCTCAACGCGATGCAATGGCATTGTTTGATCGTGTCCGTGCTGCTGTTGCCGGTAATAGACGTTGGCCTCCGCACGCTCGGCTTCAGGCGTACGCTTGCGCTGGTCACTCGTTTTGCGAAACCTCGTGCGTCGGACATGCGCGGCGTCGAGGGCGTGGAAGCCAATCTGGACCGGATCGCGCGAGCAGTGGGCATCGCCGGGCGGCGCAGCCTCTGGCGCGCCTCCTGTCTGCGTCAGGCGATTTGCCTGTGGTTCCTGCTTGCTCGCAGCGGTATCGTTTCTGAGGTGCGTATCGGCGTTGAAAAGTCGGGTACCGGGGCGTTTGCCGCCCATGCCTGGGTTGAAAGGCACGGGCGAGTGTTGATCGGCGGAGATCACGTACAGGAGCGATATGCCGTTTTGCTCTAGACGCAGCGATGTTCTGGTGCGCTTCGCATGCGTGCGCGCTGCGTTTGTTGGCAGCAAGCGCTGGTGCGCCGATGGCGAGCGTTGCCGGTCGCGTGGTCTCTCGAGCTGAGCGATTAAAGGTCCCATGTCATACGCAGACCTGTTGGGACACAGTTCAATGGTGTTTGATCGCGTTCGCAACGGCGCCTACGCTGCAGCGATTCGACGATACGTAACACCCGATAGCGTTGTGGCGGATGTTGGCGCCGGGCTCGGTGTACTGGGGCTACTGGCGGCCGCAGCTGGTGCTCGCAAGGTTTATCTGGTTGAGCCGGAGTCGGTCGTCAAAGGGGCGCTCGAAATTGCAAAGCACAACGGCTTTGGTGACCGTGTGGTTGCGCTGCAGGGGCGGATTGAGGATGTCGAGTTGCCGGAACAGGTTGACATCATTACCTCTGTGTTTACCGGAAATCTGCTCTATTCCGAGGACTTGCTGCCGTCGCTGTTCCGGGCGCGGGACAAATGGCTGAAGCCTGGCGGTCGCCTGATTCCGGACGTTGGCGAACTAATGGTCGCTCCGGTTGGCGCACCGCGCTTGCACGAGGAGCTAATTGGTGCCTGGTCGGAGCCCCACATGGGTATTGACTACGGCCCGCTCCGCCGTTTTGCGGCGAACACATTTTGCTACGAGCGGCGGCCCACGTTTTTGCCTGAATTCCTCGCCGAACCGTGTGCGCTGGTCGCATCAGATTTCATGTCCGCAACGCAGACTGACTGCGACGCGAGTACGACGTTTGCAATCACCCGGGATGCCGTATGCTCAGGCGTCTGTGCCTGGATCCGCATTAGGTTGGGCGATAAGTGGCTAAGTGCCGGTCCGTCTGACCCAAGCGTTCACTGGACACCGCAATTGCTGCTCGTTGACCCTGAGCTTCCGGTCGTTGCGGGAGAGGCAATAAATTTTCGCCTGCAACGTCCTGCCTACGGCGATTGGACGTGGCAACTGCAATCGTTGGCGGGTAAGCGACGCCAGTCAACTTTTATGGCTCAGGCGCATTCGATCACTGATTTACTGAAGCTCTCGCCCAACCATTCGGCGCGACTCAATGATCGGGGCCTCGCAGCGCGCGACCTGTTGAGTCGAATGACCGGCGAAGCAACGAACGAACAGCTTGCATCGCATCTTGTTGCTACCTATCCGCGTCAGTTTCCGGACAAAGCCACTGCGCTGGATTTCGTACGCGGTTTTAGTCGGAAGTATTCGTTGTGAATGCGTCGCCATTGCGAACGCGCAGATGAGCGCCATTGCAGCGATCCTTCGCTTCCACGGCGAGCCAGTCCGCGATGGAGAAATCGAAAGCCTGATCGGAGCGATGCAGTCGCGGGGCCCAGACGGTAGCACTGTTTGGCGCGAAAGCAGTATCGCGTTGGCTCACGGAATGTTGCACGGTACGCCGGAGTCTCTGGCTGAAAAGCAGCCACTGGCCGCTGCCGACAACCGCTATCGCATGATCTGGGACGGTCGACTCGACAATCGGGATGAGCTTCGCCATGAATTGGCGCTTCACCACGTTGCGCCCCGAGACGAAACCGACCCGGAACTGGTACTGCAAATCTATCTCCTGCATAGAGAGCGCACCCCAGAGCGATTGCTCGGCGATTTTGCATTCGCAATCTGGGACAGCATTGACGAGCAGCTTTTTTGCGCGCGCGACCACGTCGGAGCGCGACCGTTCTATTACGTCCTAACGAACGACCTGTTTGCGCTGGCGTCCGAGGACGACGCACTGCTCGCGTTGCCGGGTGTGTCAAACAAACCGAACGAGGACCGTATTGCATACGCGCTGGTGCCCGGTTTCGACTGTTTTGACTGGCAGATGTCCTGGCTGGAGGATGTCCGGATTTTGATGCCTGCCACGGCACTCACCGTGACTTTGGCGCGCCGAATGACACGTGTGTCCTACGCAACACTCAGACCTGAGCATGAACTGTCGTTTTCGTCGTTCGACGAATGTAAGGAGGCATTTCTTGCCGTGTTTGGCGCGTCAGTGGGGGCGCGCATGCGGGTTGGCGGGCATGTCGCTGCGCTGGTGAGTGGTGGTATGGACTCTGCGGGTATCTGTGCGATGGTGAGGCGCCAGCTTCACGCGTACCCTGGCAAGCGCTTTCGGACCTATTCCGCCATTTCGGACGACCGCGAGCTGTCACTCGAAACGAGAAGCATTTTGCAGCTCACAGGAGACTTGGGCGACGACGCTAACTACGTTTCGGTGCCTTCGTTTACCGGTATGGTGAATCTGGATGACTTACTGGACATCGCCTGGTCTCGACCACATCCGGTGGATAACTCGATTCTCCTTCCGGCCGCCATGTGCCTCGCTGCGAGCCGACGCGGTGATCGCGTGCTTTTGCATGGCGCGAGTGGTGATGTGGCCATGGACTCGCCTCTTTATTACCTGCGTTACGTTTACGAGGATGAAGGCTTGGCGGCAATGTGGCGCGAGTGCCGCCTTGCGGCCCAAAATCACACTTATCTGCACGGTCGTTCGTCGGCCTCGATTTTGTTGCATAACCTTTACCGGTGGTGGCTGCCGGTTGCGGCACGGACATTTGTATCGCGTGTCAGACAGCGCTTGTCGACGAACGCGACTGCCGGAAGCCCCATCAAGGCGGAGTTTGCACATCGGCTCAATATTGAACGTCGCATGGACTTTGCGCGGCTGCGAGCCAGGCGCGCCGAGGCGTGCGGGCCAGTCGATGACCATTTGCAGGCCTTGCAGCCCATAGGTGTGGTTCGAGGTCTGGAGGGATTTGAACGGGTCGCGGGTCGGTATGGCGTCGAGTTGCGTGATCCATGGAGCGACGTTCGCGTGCTTCGCTTCTTTGCAGCGCTGCCGGTACGTTACAAGGTTCGCGCAGGATGGACCAAGGCACTCGCCCGTGACGCCTTCGAGTCAGATTGCTCTGAAGGCGTGGTCCGGCGACACGACAAGGAGCATCTGGGGGGGCATTTCAATGCGCACGCCTGGAGCAGAGTCGAGGATTTCGACGCGAGAAATGACGCGCCTGACCATCCGTATTCCGACTACGGTCGCCTGAGTCGGTATCTGGGGCCGGCTAAAGGCGAGACGGTATTGCACAACGCGGAACCGCTATTTCGGGTGCTTGAAGCGTGGTTGCAGCGCATTAGCAATGTTCTCCCAAAGGCCATTGCGCCCGGCAAATAGTCATGCAAAAATCAGAAAAATATTTTGAGTGGGGTCAAACGATGAGTGTTGTCGCACGCGTTGATCGTCAAATCGCCGTTTTTTGCGCGCGCGCGAAGTACACGTCGCCGCGGCTGCGGAATTTCGGCAGTCTTGCTTCGTTAACGCTTGGTGGCGCGGGCACAAAGGGTGAAACGGGTTACACGCTGATGGCTATGGCAGCATTCCCCGGTAACTGTCCTAACCCGGTTTTTGGCACGCAGGATACGATGAATTACCCTTGCGCCTAGACGGCATGCCGTAAGTTCTAGGTCGCCTTTTTTCTTTTTTTGGGCGTTTGATCGTCCGCACAGCGGGCAACATGGCGGCATTACGTTGGCAGATGGAGGACGGTGTCGACTGGCTAAAAGTCAGTCGCACGCAAGCTGGCGATTATCGATTGCTATTCGGAGGCTCAGTCGAGTTTGAGGTCTCGGCGGACGGTAGTCGCATCGGCAAACCATCCCCAATAGGGCTGAGCCAGGAAACCGTTGACAATCTTTATTTCAATCAAGTACTGCCGTTGGCGCTGAGTCGGCGAGGGGCCCTGGTCTTACATGCGTCATGCGTGGAGATTGATGATTTTGCTGTCGCTTTTATTGGCAAGTCGGGCTTGGGTAAATCCACTTTAGCGGCTTCGTTCGCATCGAATGGCCAACGATTTCTTACCGATGATGGATTGCACGTCGAGTATGTGGACGGCTCCTACACTGTTAATCCGAGCCGGGCTTCGATCCGACTTTGGGATGACAGCTCAGAGGCGCTGCTGCACGAAGCACGCGTGAAGGCCCCTGCGGTTGACTATACGACTAAATCCCGCTTTTTTGCCGATCAGGTTCTGATGTTTTGCGACGAACCCAGACGGTTGCGTTGTGCGTATTTCCTGGGCGACGGCCTGGCAGAGCGGCCCGCCGTCGGCGAGATCGCGCCAGCGGAGGCGATGGTGGAACTGGTTCGCCACGCATTCCTGCTCGACATCGAGGAACGCCAGGCACTGACGAATCAATTTGGTCAGCTCGCAAACTTCGTCAATACGGTCAAAACGTATCGCCTGGATTACGAGCGGTGTTTCGCGGGGCTTGCTGCCTTACGTCAGGTGATCGTGCGGCATTCTTCGTCAATCTGACAGATTCTTTGAGTCACGGGCACAGTGTTATGACTACTGCACGCGCCGTATGGCTGCACATGAGGCTCGCCAATTGGTATGTGGGAGAATATGTGTAACAACCTCACGGAGTCGATGAAGACGTAGTAGTGGCCACCGCTCAATCCGCGTCAGTTAAATCAGGTGAACCTCGCCGCTTGGAGACCGTCCGCCGCCGCAAACATTGCCTAGCGCCTACTCTCGCCTGTTTTGGTGCCATGTCGAAGCTGACACTCGCTGGGGCCGGCAGCGTCAGCGAAGTTGATTCGGCGGCGGGACGCGACATGGGTAACTGTGCGACCAACAATATGAAGGCAACGAATGTAATGCAGTACTTTTGCTCATAGTTGATCGAATCTTTGCCTTTCAAGCCAAGTGAGGTCTCGCCGTTCCACATCTGGTCCGGTCACTTCGCTCACTTGACCCGCCGCGAATTGTGCGAACTTATGCGCAATTTTTTTTTGGGATGTAGTCGCTGTCGATCGCGGCCCTATTGTTTGAAATGACCGGATGGCCCTTTTCTGCCACGTCGGGCCGCTAGTCTGTTCGTTTGTGGTGTTTAGATGAAGGTATTGGTCACTGGCGCGGCAGGCTTTTGCGGAACGCATGTGGTGTCGCACTTGCTTGATGACGGGGTCGCAGTTGTTGGTCTTGACAACCTGAACGACTACTACGATCCGCTGCTGAAGCAGGCTCGTGTTTCGCAGCTGTCCGCCCACGATGGATTTCGGTTCGAGCCAATCGATATTTGCGACACTGCCCGCCTGCAGTCACTGTTTGCGGCAGAAAAGTTTGACCGCGTGGTTCACCTCGCCGCCCAGCCAGGTGTCCGTTACTCGTTGCAGAATCCGCACGCCTACATTCAGTCGAATCTGGTGGGTTTCACCAATATCCTTGAGGCGTGCCGAATCCACGATGTTGAGCATTTGGTCTATGCCAGTTCGTCGAGCGTCTATGGCGCCAATACAAAGGTTCCCTTTTCGGAAAAGGACACGACAGATCACCCGGTGAGCCTGTACGCCGCAACGAAAAAGGCAAACGAACTGCTAGCGCACTCCTACTCGCACCTGTTTGGGTTGCCCACGACAGGGCTGCGTTTCTTTACGGTCTACGGTCCATGGGGTCGGCCGGACATGTCGCCGTGGTTGTTTACGTCGGCTATTCTTGAAGGACGACCGATCAAGGTATTCAATCATGGTCGCATGCAGCGGGACTTCACGTTTGTTGAAGACATTGCGCAGGCGACCGTTGCTGTTCTGGACACAATTCCCGCAGGCAACCCCAGCTTTGACCGGCAAAATCCGACTCCCGACAGCAGTTATGCGCCGTACCGGATTTACAACGTGGGCAATGAAAAGCCTGTCGGGTTGCTGCAGTTCATCGGTGCGCTCGAAAAAGCACTGGGTCGCGAAGCGATCAAAGAGTTCGTTGCGATGCAGCCGGGCGATATCGAGGTCACGAAGGCGGACGTCTCGGCGCTTCGGGAAGCAACTGGCTTTGTCCCGGAGACGCCGATTGAGGTCGGTATTCCCCGGTGGGTCGACTGGTACCGTACGTACCACCAGCTGTAAGGGGAGCTGGGATGCCCAATTTCCGTTTGGATTACAGTCATTCAAAATTTCAGCTCAAACATACGAACCACAACAGGTTCATCCGGGTACACGATGAGAAACTACGAAGCCAGCAAACGAATATTGGTAACCGGTGGCGCAGGTTTTTTGGGATCGCACCTATGTGATCGCTTGCTCAACGAGGGGCATGATGTCGTTTGCCTCGACAACCTGTTCACTGGGTCCAAGCGCAACATCGCGCATCTGCTCGGCAATCCGCAGTTCGAGTTCATTCGTCATGATGTGACGTTTCCGTTGTTCATTGAAGTGGATGAGATTTACAACCTTGCTTGCCCCGCTTCACCGATTCACTATCAGCACGATCCCGTGCAGACGACGAAGACGTCTGTTCATGGCGCCATCAACATGCTGGGACTTGCCAAACGACTGAAGTGCCGGATTTTCCAAGCTTCGACGAGTGAGGTTTACGGTGATCCCTCAATACATCCTCAACCGGAAAGCTACTGGGGAAATGTGAACCCGATTGGTATCCGCTCCTGCTATGACGAAGGCAAGCGATGTGCGGAAACACTTTTTTTTGACTACCACCGCCAGCATGGGCTGGATATCAAAGTTGCAAGGATATTCAATACCTATGGGCCGCGAATGCATCCAAACGATGGACGGGTTGTTTCCAACTTTATTGTGCAGGCACTGAAGGGCGAGGCGATTACGATTTATGGTGAAGGTCTTCAGACGCGGTCGTTTTGTTACGTCGACGATTTGATTTCCGGGTTTCTGGCACTCATGGCAACTCCCGCCGGGTTTACGGGGCCGGTAAATCTGGGCAATCCCGGCGAGTTCACCATTCGTGATCTTGCAGAAATGGTCATCGTCCAGTCAGGCTCCTCCTCGAAAATCGTTTTCAAACCACTTCCGCCAGATGACCCGATGCAGCGACAGCCTGACATTTCCGTTGCGAAAAGAGAGTTGCGCTGGCAACCAACGGTGAGTCTTAAGGACGGGCTGCAGCGCACTATTGCCTATTTCGATGAAGTTCTATCCAAAACGCATCACCGAACAGCGCGCCAAAGTCGAAGCTAAACGTGAGTGCAAAGATTCCATCGAATAAATACGCAACAGCGAAACCAGATGAAGTCTCTTCTAGATGTGCGGAATAGCAGGCATATTTTCGTACGCTTCGGCGGCGCCGTCGGTCAATCAGACAGAGCTTCGTGCTATCCGCGATCACATGAGCTTTCGTGGTCCGGACGGCACGGGCGAATGGTTTAGCCAGGACGGACGTGTAGGTCTTGGACACCGCCGGCTGGCGATCATTGATTTGTCCGAGCGAGGTGCCCAGCCAATGGCGAGCGGCGATGGTCGCTACCTCATCACGTTCAATGGCGAAATCTACAACTACCACGAGCTGCGGCGTTCGCTGGAGGCCAATGGGCGAACGTTTGTGTCCAACTCGGACACGGAAGTGTTGCTGCAACTCTACGCCAGCAAGGGCGAAGCCATGCTCGGTGAGCTCCGCGGCATGTTTGCGTTCGCAATATGGGACACCGTTTCACGTACCCTTTTCGCCGCCAGAGATGCGTTCGGTATCAAGCCACTTTACTTTGCAGACGATGGCAAGACACTTCGCTTTGCGTCACAGGTAAAAGCGTTGCTGCAAGGGAGTGTTGATACATCGCCGGAGCCCGCCGGTCACGTTGGCTTTTTTCTGTGGGGCTCAGTGCCGGCGCCGTGGACCCTATTTCGTGGCGTACGGGCGCTGTCCGCCGGGCATTTTCTGCGCGTCACGGCGGAAGGGCGCTGCCAGCAGTCGGAGTGGACAAGCGTGCGGCGGTTGATTCAGCACGCCCAGAACCGCATAGTTTCCGGTTCAATCGATGACGCGCTTGAGGCGGTTTCGGAGTCGATTCACGATAGCGTCAAGGCACACATGGTTGCGGATGTGCCCGTGGGAGTATTCCTCTCGTCTGGACTGGATTCGTGCATGCTTGCCGCGTGTGCTGCGGACATGCACCATGATGTTCAGGCAGTGACACTGGGTTTCAACGAGTTTGCGGGGACATCAGATGATGAGGTACCTTTGGCCCGTCAGATTGCCGCAGCCTTGGGCGTGCGGCACGATGTTTTTACAGTATCAAAATCGGATTTTGTGTCACAGCGCGCGGCGCTGCTCGCGGCGATGGACCAGCCGTCCATTGATGGAGTCAATACATGGTTTGTAGCCCGTGCAGCGGCGCAATCTGGCCTCAAGGTCGTGCTATCTGGACTCGGAGGGGATGAACTGTTCGGCAGCTACCCCAGCTTCACCGATGTGCCCCGGATGCAACGGCTGGCAAGGCCGTTCGCGGCCCTGCCAGCAGTCGGACGCGCTGTGCGAAAGGTTTGCGCACCGATTGCGTCCCGATTGTCATCACCGAAGTTTGCCAGCGTGCTTGAGTACGGCGGCACATTTGGCGGCGCATACTTTCTGCGTCGAGCTCTGATGATGCCGTGGGAGCTACCGACCATACTTGATCGTGATGTCGTAAATGAGGGGCTTCGGCAGCTCAATGTTCCTGACGGGATGGCGCAGTTGACGAACGGCATCCATGACCCAAGATTTCGGGTGTCTGCGCTGGAAATGCAAATTTACATGCGGCACCAGCTGTTGCGAGATTCAGACTGGGCGTCCATGGCCCACTCTGTCGAATTGCGGGTTCCGTTCGTTGACTCGAAGTTGATAACCGATGTCACCCCCTGGCTTCAGGCTGTTCCAAGGCTGACCAAGACCGACGTTGCACGCCGGGTTGCACCGAGAATGTCAGAAAAAGTCTGGAATCGTCCGAAGACCGGTTTCAGCGTTCCTGTGCGCGACTGGATACTGGCAGACCTCCCTCGGGAAAACACCAGAGGCCTCAGAGGATGGGCCAATCGTGTTTTCCGTGTGCAAACTGCTCAAAATCCTGCCACCATCAGTCGAGTCGCCTTCGACGATCGTTTCGTCCGTCCGCTCGAGAAGCTTGGACACCGCACGCCACGCGTGCTGATTGCCTCCATCGCGCCAGGATCTGGTGGCGTCAACTCGATGGTTGAATTCGTTTTGACTATTTTGCGCGAGGAGGGCTACGAACCCGTCATCGCCCACTATCAACCGTACAGTATCTCGCCGCGCCTTTCTGTTCCCTCGTTTTCGTTACTCTCGAGATCGGTGGACCGTCAGGTCCATCTCACTCATGGAGATGTTGAAACACATGCTATCGGGGCATGGTTACCCGAGCTGGAGTTCACGCACTATCAGGCCACGGCTCCTTGGCGTGAGGTAATGGATTCCTGCGACGCCTTTGTCGTTGTGTCAGGAAACAATCTGGCCTGCACGGCATTCTTCAAGACAAATCGGCCGTACGTGGCATGGATTGCATCGGACTGGCACGGCGATCGGGCCGAGCGTGCCGCAAGGTTTTCCCTCCCGCGGCGCCTGCTTGACCGGGTAGTGAACGGCCCGGTGATTCAACGGCTTGAGCGAAAACTGCTCGGTGGCGGTGTGGTTCTTCCGCTAAGCCGTCACACCAAGGCGCAGCTTGAGCATATTCTCGATGGCTGTACCTCCAGTATTTTCGCGGCACCGATTGATGTTGAGCGCTTTGCGCCCTGTGCTGGCAAGACCGTGTTCGGGCGAGTCGGTTTTGCGGGTCGATTTGATGACCCACGCAAGAACATCGGACTTCTTCTGGACGCCTTTGCTCAGGTGTCATCGCGCTTTGCCAGTGCGGAGCTCTACCTGATAGGCGCGGTATCAACCCCGGAAATAGACGCCCAGATCGCGCTGCGCAGGCTTCAGAGCAAGGTTGTTATCGTTGATCGATTGACCGGAACTGACTATCCTGACGCCCTGCAACGTCTGGACGTCTTTGTCGTTCCCTCGCATCAGGAGGGGCTTTGTATCGCTGCGCTGGAAGCCATGGCCAGCGGCGTGCCGGTAGTCTCGACGCGATGTGGTGGCCCCGAAGAGTTCGTCCTAAATGGTCAAACCGGAGCACTGTGCGGATTCGATGCGACGGAGATGGCTGAAAAAATCTGTGAATTTATGTCAGATCGTCCCCTGCGGGATCGCATCGGTGCGACCGCGAGGCAGTACATCGTGACAAATTACGGACCGCAGCACGGACGACGCGTTTTTCTGGATGGTTTCTACCGTGCCTTCCCGGGGCTGGCCCGCAGCCGCTGAACATCGACCCAGCGCTATTGCGTCTGGCAAACACTGCCGGCTGTGCTGGGCTCTGTCAATTGGGGCGCGAGATGCTGCAGGATGGTTCCAGGCGCGGGGTTTGCGGCACGAGTAAGCCTGACTCAACGCGCGGGAAGCGCGTTCACGGCAAAATGAGGACTGGCAGAAAGTTAATTTACGAATATGAGTTCGATTTTGATTACGGGGGGTGCGGGTTTCATAGGCGTCAATAGCGCTAAATATTTCGCATCAAAAGGTTGGTCGGTCACTGTCCTTGATAACCTGTCACGGCGTGGCACCGAGGACAACCTGCAGTGGTTGCAGGCTCAGACGTCGATCCGATTTGAACGCGCAGACATACGTGACGGCGCACATATCGAAAGAATTGTAGGTTCGATCCGGCCAGATGTTGTGTTGCATCTGGCGGCGCAGGTCGCCGTGACCACGTCGGTCACCGATCCTCGCGAGGACTTCGAGATCAACGCGCTGGGTACATTCAACGTCCTTGAGGCTTTACGCAAACAAAGTCCGGAGTCATTTTTCATCTATGCGTCGACCAACAAGGTTTATGGCAAGATGGATGACGTTGCCGTCGTAGAGAGAAACGGACGCTACGAATACCGTGATTTGACGGCGGGCGCTGACGAGCGGCAGCATCTCGACTTTCACTCGCCTTACGGATGTTCCAAAGGCGTGGCAGATCAATACACGATTGACTACAGCAGAATTTACGGGTTGCGAACTGTCGCATTCCGCCAAAGCTGCATCTACGGTACACGTCAATTCGGGATTGAAGACCAGGGCTGGGTCGCGTGGTTCACGATCGCCGCAGTGCTAGGCAAGAAAATCACGATTTACGGCGACGGCAAGCAGATTCGCGACGTGCTGCATGTTGACGATCTTGTGCGCGCATATGAGGCAGCGGCAACGCATCAGGACCAGGCAATTGGGCAGGCGTTCAATGTTGGTGGCGGGTCGGGCAACACGATGTCACTGCTGGAGTTGCTTGCGTATCTTCGCGAGGAACTCAGGATTGATATCCCTCTGCAATGGGACAAGTGGCGCCCCGGCGATCAACCCGTGTTCGTTTGCGACATCCGCAAGGCGCAAGAGCGTCTCGGCTGGCAGCCAGAGATATCAGTTCGCCACGGTGTCAAGAACCTGAGCGCGTGGGTCAGCCAAAATGCCGCATTGTTCAGTTGGCTGAAGTAGGAAAACAACGACGTCGCCTTAGCTCGGCGTTCATAGATAGCGCGTCCGTATGACCACTACGACTGAATCGCAGGAAGAGGTTTTCAGCCGTGAGCACCTGACGGTAATCAAGCCGCCTCAGGGCTGGCGCATGCTGGATTGGCGTGAGCTTTTCGCATATCGCGAGCTGCTTTGGGTACTGACGATGCGTGATATCAAAGTGCGTTACAAACAGACCGTGCTCGGCGCCGCTTGGGCAATTGTCAGACCGTTTACTACGATGGTCATTTTTAGTCTGGTGTTTGGTCAGCTCGCAAAAATGCCGTCAGATGGGTATCCGTACCCGGTGTTTGTCTACGCTGCTCTGCTGCCGTGGACATTCTTTGCGGGAGCGATCAGCGCATCGGGGCAGTCGCTTGTAGGCTCCGCGCATCTCGTGAGCAAGGTGTATTTTCCGAGGCTCATTATCCCGCTTTCGTCGGTGGGTGCCGGGCTCGTAGACCTGCTGATTTCTACAGGCATTCTGTTGCTGATGATGCTGTGGTATGGCGTGGGCTGGTCGGTTAATTTGCTTGCGGCGCCACTGCTTATGATCGCGGTTGTTTTTATCGCGCTCGGCGTCGGGACATGGCTATCAGCGCTTACCGTGGCCTACCGCGACTTCACGCACTTGACGCCCTTCATCGTACAAATCTGGATGTACGTTACCCCGGTGATTTTTCCAGTATCCATCGTGCCCGAACGCTGGCAGTGGGTTCTGTACATGAACCCGATGACTGGTCTCGTCGAAGGCTTTCGTTCTGCTTTCCTGGGCAAATCATTTGATGTCAGCGGACTAGCGATCTCCTGTGGCATCGCGGCGGCCGTCTTCGTACTCGGCGTCGCATATTTCGAAAAAGTGGAGCGGCGCTTTGCCGACATTATTTAGATGAGCCAACCCGCTGTCCGGGTCGAGGGACTATGGAAAGAGTACGTGGTTGGTCAGGTGCGTGGGGCCCACGGTACGTTCTATGACCTGCTGAGTGTCAGCCTTAAAGCGCCGTTTCGTCGATTGCGTCGGCTTGGTGGCAACGAACAAAGCACGGACACTGAGCACTTTTGGGCTCTTAAGGACGTGAGCTTTGAGGTGCAGCCAGGCGAGGTGATCGGCGTGATTGGTCGCAATGGTGCTGGCAAAAGCACGTTGCTCAAGATCCTTAGCCGCATTACGGCGCCAACGCAGGGACGAGTATCCGTGCGGGGGCGTCTGGCCAGTCTGCTGGAGGTCGGCACCGGATTCCATCCAGAGCTCAGTGGCCGCGAGAATATTTTCCTGAACGGGGCTATCCTCGGAATGACCCGGGCCGAAGTCACGCGGAAGTTCGACGAGATCGTCGCATTTGCCGAGGTGGAAAAATTTGTTGATACTCCAGTCAAACGTTATTCGAGCGGCATGTACGTGCGACTGGCGTTTTCGGTGGCGGCCAGCCTTGACGTGGATGTGCTGATTGTGGACGAAGTGCTGGCGGTGGGTGACACAGCTTTTCAGGAGAAATGCCTCGCGCGCATGGGGGACTTGTCTAGTGGCGGCAGGACCGTGTTGCTCGTGAGCCATAACCTAAGTGCCGTTTCCAGGCTGTGTTCGCGGGCCGTCGTGCTTGATCAGGGGAGCCTGGCCTTTGATGGGGCGGCCAGCGAGGCGATTGTGGAGTATGCAGCCCTGATGAATGCGCGGATTGTCCGGCAGGCGATCACTGGATCCGGACCGCTCGCAGAGACGGCACTGCTGACCTCGCTGGCGATCAACGGATCGAGCGAATCATATGGGCAAATTATCAAACCCGGGGATCCGATACTGCTGCAGATTGCAGGCAAGCTGCTGGAGGCGCTGCGTGGCTTTCGAGTGACTTTGTGTGTATTCAAGGGTGACCAGATGGTGCTCTGTCTGCATGATGCGGCTGAACCCGAAGACGTCGGTGCCATGGCATTCCAGTCGGTGTTCACTATCCCCAATTTCTTTCTGAGTCCTGGTACGTACTCGGTCGACGTCAATATGTACTCGACCTATTCCAGCCGCTGGGTTGTCTGGAAAGGCATCGCATCATTCTCTGTCGCCACCGAGTGGCATGTGCTTTACGAGCCCACCCATGCTATGGGGCTCGTCAATCTCCGGCAAGCGGGCACGCGAACTTACCTACACGAATCATGATTGAGCAAGTGCGACTGTGGCTGCGCGGCGTTCGCCTGCTGCGCTTCAGGAGTATCGTAAACGGGCTCGGTGAAATGAAAACCGAGTGGGATCGGATTGAGGTCATCCGCGATGCCTACGCGGGCCGTGGCGTCCGAATTCATCGTGCTGTAGCTCTTGATAACTGGGCACCAGAGAAGTTGCTGCTGGACGAGGTCGTCGCAATTGATCGTGGAACCATTCTGTTTTGGGGGGATGAGCCGGGACAGACCCCCGGGCTCATGCAATTCGGTGCGCACACTTGGATTGGCCCGTATAACAACTTTCGCACCAGTGGCGCCGGAGTCATTCGGCTAGGGAAGCGTTGTTACGTTTCGCAGTTTTGCACCTTTGTGTCGCACAACCACGGCACACGGCGCGATACACCGATGCAATTGCAGGGACACGATCAGTCGCGATCAGGCATCACCGTGGGCGATGATGTGTGGTTTGGGGTCGGGACAGCGGTGTTGCCCGGGGTCACTATTGGCGAAGGTGCTGTGATTGGCGCTGGCTCAGTCATTAACCAGTCCGTGCCTCCTTACGAAATCTGGGCGGGCGCACCGGCGCGCAAAATAGGTGTTCGCAAGTAGATGGGTCCTCGCAACGACACTGGTGTGCCGGCCGCAGTCCGCACCGACGTACATGCGGGGGGCGAGGGTGTCGACATCAGCGTGCTGATGACCACATTCAATCACGAGTCTTATATCGAACAGGCCATCAAGAGTGTTTTGAGCCAGGAGTTCGATGGACGCATAGAGATAATCGTTGCCGATGATGCGTCGCATGACAATACGGTTGATCGGGTGGTAAGGTTGCAGGCTACTGATCCGCGCATCAGGCTCTGCCCGCCGGACAGACGCCTCGGTGTCTCCCGCAATTTTGCACGGGCACTATCCTGCGCACGCGGCACCTATGTCGCGATACTCGATGGCGACGATTACTGGACCGACCCGCTCAAGTGTCAGAGGCAGGTTGACTTCCTGCGTCTGCACCCGGAAGCCGTCGGCTCCTTCGAGGCCGTATTCATCGTAGACGAGTCAGGCAACACCCTGCACGAACACCGCGCGGCGGAGGTGGGAACCGTCCTTTCGCGGATTGATTTTGTTGCGGGCTACCCGTTGACTAGCCAGACGCTTATGCTGCGCCGGCGTGCCTGTGAAGTATTCCCCGACTGGGGTTATGCAACGCCGTGTCAGGACTGGGTGATTGCCTGGATTGCTTCCGCCGGTGGCACTATTGTCTGTACCGGTGACTTCAGTGCTGCCTATCGACAATCCGCCGCCAGCGTCTGGACCAGCCGGTCGCCGCGTCAACAACTCGCGATGTTTCTGCACGCGGCAACCCTTCTGAACGCGCACGGTGCGCTTGCCGTCGTGCCGGACGCGCAAGAGCGTCAATATCAGGCAGCGTATCGTTCTTTCAGGCACTACGTGGACCACCAGTTCTCGCTGATCGACGCGCTCGTGATCGCCGTGATCATCTCGGTCCATGCGCGGGGGCGTGCTGTCAGGCGGCTCATTGGCAATAGCATATGGGTACTGCGGACCTATTCGAGCCGGGCGCTTGGGAGAACCCGCTGTGTCTGAAACAGCTGGTCCACTCGTCTCTGTGCTGATGCTGGCGTATCAAAATGAGGCGTATGTTGCTCAGGCCATCGCCAGCGTGCTCGCGCAGCGTTGTGACTTCACTTTCGAGCTGCTGATCGGTGAAGACGCGTCGCGCGATGACACGTTGAAAGTGATTGAGCGGGCTGAGCGCGACGCGCCGATTCCGGTCCGTATCTTCAACCGCCGGAGCAACGTTGGCATGATTCGCAATTACGACCTTTTGCTGCGTGAGGCTCAGGCGCCGTATGTCGCCAACATCGATGGCGACGATCTGTGGGTCGATCCTTGCAAGCTGCAAAAACAGATCGACATCATCCACGCCGATCCGAATGTAGCCATGGTGTTTGGCCGCTCGGAGGCGGTTGATCATGAGGGTTCGTTAGTGCCATCCGTGGAGTACATGCGTGCAAGAGCGGGGGCGACGGTCGACGAGATTTTCGTCAAGTGCGACATCCCGCTCAGTACCGTCATGTTTCGCCGCGCGTGGCTGCCCAGTCTGCCAACGTGGTGCATGACGTTGCCGGGATACGACTGGGGGATGTTTCTGCTTCTCGCGACCAAGGGCAAGGTGCTTTGTGTGCCGGATGTGGTCGCCCGCTACACTTGGCATGGATTGGGCGTATCGTCAGGACGCACGGGTCGGCAGCACTTCGAAGCCAACGCGGCCCACTTCTTTGCCATGAAGCGCGAATTCGCGGCATTTCTCGGGCCCGAGGCGCTCACCGGTGCCCGCCGAGTGCTGGAACACAGCCTGAGCTGGGCTTTTCGAGAGGCCCGGACATTGTCTGAGCGATGGCAGATGTCGCGCACCTATCTGCGATGCTGTCACGCTTTGGGTGTTCGGCCTGCGTATAGATGGCTGCTTGACGAACTGACGCAATACACTTGGCGTAAGATGCGCGAATGAGAAAGGCCAGCCGGAGATTTGGGGCGTCGCGGTGGATGAGCCGGACATGTTTCGGCAATCGTCCGCGCCCGTAACGTACGGTTCGCCATTCGTCATGTCCCGAAAAGTGCTATTTATCGCGCCATCTGCGTACCCCTTGGGCGGGGTAGCGGTCTGGCTCGACTATGTATGCCGGGGCCTGCCGCGAACGGGCTGGCAGGCAGTCGCTGGACTCGTCTCCGGCGACTTTCACGATGTCGCCGCGTATCAGGAGGCTTATCCTGGTCTGCATGTCGAAGTGATCCGCAATCCAACCGGAAGCCGTGAAGGCCGCATTCGTGCGCTTGTCCGCGTGATCGAGCGTGTTCGACCTGATATTGTTGTCTCCGTGAACATTAGGGATACCTATGCTGCTGTAAAGCGACTGCGGCTCGGTGGCGATCCTGTGCGAGCGGTCATGGCGCTGCATGCCATCGAGACTCCGTTGCTGAACGACCTGCGGGCGGAACTCAAGACCATCGATGCGGTGATCACCACCAATCAACTCGCGCGACGCCTATGTCACCTTGATTCGCACATTGATGAGGATCGGGTGTTATATGCACCCTACGGGGTTGACATAGCCCATCTGCGCGCGGTTCCTCGATCGCCTCGCGCTACCGTGCTGCGTATCGTCTGGGTCGGCCGATTTGACGAGTTCCAGAAACGCGTCAGCGATCTTGTCGGCATCCTCAGCCATCTCGATACCCATGCGGTGGACTACTGCTTGACGCTGGTTGGGGAGGGGCCCGAGCGCTCCGCGATGTCTGCGTCATTGGCGGGATGGATTAAGAGCGGGCGTGTCGTGTTTGCGGGCGCGTTTCGCTCGACTGAACTGGGGCCGAGTGTTTATGCCAACGCAGATGTCCTACTGCTGACGTCATCGTGGGAAACTGGCCCCATCGTCATCTGGGAGGCTATGGCGGCGGGCGTTGCGGTAGTCACCAGTCGCTACGTCGGAAGCGGGCTCGAGGGGGCCCTGGTTGATGATGTCAATTGCCTTATGTTTCCAGTCGGTGACGTGAAGTCAGCGGCGGAGCAGTTGGGCCGTGTGGCGACTGACGATGCATTGCGTGTAAGGATCGTTGCAGCGAGCCAGAAACTGGTCGCGACGAGGTATTCGGTTGAACTGTCTGTGGAGGGGTGGGCGCGCGCGTTTGATCACGTCGCCACGCTACCCGCGCTGGCCGCAGTCGAAACTGCAGCCACCCCACTTCCAGCGGGTCGCCTTGACCGCCTGCTCGGTGTATCCGCAGGCGAGACGATTCGTCGCGTACTTGGCGTGCAATACAGACACGCCAGTGCAGGCGGAGAATGGCCACACACATCCTTTACGGGAAAGGTTGATGAAGCCGCAGCGTTGAGGCGCGCGGGAGAAATCGATCGATGAGCACGCGAAAGCGCGTCGCGCATTTTTTGCTGGTTCCGGAACTGGCGCACTCACCTCCGAACGATGCTCTGGTGCGTGCGTGGCTGGATTTGGGTTACGACGTAGACCTTTTTGCGCCCGGCGGCGATTTTCCGGTCGACCGGTATGGCTCGCGGGTGCGCGCATTTGCAGCAGAGTATGGCTACCGCTGGCTGTTGCGCAATGTATGGCGTTTGCAATGGCGCCAGTATGCGTGCTTTAGCGGTACCACCGAAGATCCTATGGCTGCAGCCGGCCTGCTGGGGCTGGTGCACCGCAGGCCGGTCATCACGTTGGCAGACGAAATCAAGTCTGGGATGACGTCTGGCGAACGAAGTGCCCGTTGGAAGCAACTATGTCGATTTGCAATGCGCCGTGCGGCACTAACAATTGTCAATGAGCAACAACGTATCAGGCTGCAGCGCGAGTACGCAGGACTTCCGGAATCGTCTCCAGTTGTGGTCTATCCTGGGTGTTTTGTTTCACCTCCGGAGCCGGGCGACCGCGCTAAAATTCGCGATGATGCGCGTCTTCCGCGAGACGCACTGGTACTGTGCTTTTCAGGCTTGTTTAGCCATGGTAACGGTGGCCTTTGGCTGGCGGACGTGATTGCGCGGCAAAAGGACGTTTGGGTATGGGCACAGATCGTCAATATTGACCCGCTGACCAAAGGCTTGCTGGAGCGGCTGGAGGGGCATGAGCAACTTCGGTTGCAGAATGAACGCATGACCTGGCAGGAGGCTTGGGCGTCCATGGCAGCTGTTGATATTGGTTTGGTTATTTACTTGCAGGAAGGGCCGCAATTTCAGCACATGGGGACGGCCTCAAATCGCCTGTGCATGTTTCTGGCGATGGGGGTTCCCGTCATCGCAAGCCGACAGCCCAGCTTCGAATTCATTGAGCAGTATGACTGTGGTGTTCTGGTGTCATCCGCGGCGGAAATTCCTACCGCAGTTGCGCAAATCGCTGCGAATTTGAAGAGAATGCGCGGGCATGCGATTGCCTGCGCGTATGAGTACGTCGACGCGCCTGCAAAATGGCGGCAGCTTAGGGCTGCGCTAGCTGTTGCAGTCAATCAGAGTACGGCGCTGCAGGTAGAGTAGTAGTATGTTCAGACAGGCAACCGATCCCACACGGACGTTGCGTACGGGGTGACCAAACACATGGCATCAAAACCTGATCTATTTGTCGGTGTCACTACTTGGAACAGTGCAAACTTTTTGTCCGTGTGCTTGGGAGCAATTAGGAAACATACGCAAAACTACAACGTGCAGTTAGCTGTGGTGGATAACTGCTCAGACGATGATTCCGCGCAGATTGCCCAGAAATTTGGTGCGACAGTGATCGTGCATCGTTGTCGGCAAGGGGACGCACTTAACTTGCTCCTAAGTCGATCGGACGCGCCGTACTCTTTGTTGTTGCACTCTGATGTGGTTTTGCTGAATTCGCAAGCGGTTGCAATATGCATGGCGAAGCTAGACAACCATACGGTACTGGTATCGCCAGAAGACATCGGATGCGGGCCATATACGCGCCCCTTTGGCGTTGGTAAACCTGAGAGTTCCTTTCTGTTTGTAGCCACCAAACCGTTTCGACGCACAGCAATCACGATTTGGAAGCGATGGCACTTGATTCCGTACGCCATACGACGACTGGACTTTTACGGTGATCATATTTCTGATCGGTTGCCTCAGCGCATATCGAAACGTGGCTACTTTTGGAAGCCTATGCTTGTGCATGCGTCCGATCACGTAGAAGAGCCAATTTACGTACCACCTTTTCGTCCCAGTGTTTGGTCGGACGAGCTGTCATATCTTCGCTATGGACTAGGGAATTTTTACAGTCTTGATGGCGTAATAACGCATTATCACAACTGGTATGACCGTTTGAATTTGGCCGTCAGCGAAGATTCACGCGAAACTTCAGGGTCGGACGGAACTGGGTTCCCGCTAGCATACATAAGGGCGTATTCAACGGCTTTTCTGAGAGACTATCAAGCTAACGGTCTCGTGCTTCCCGCAGCGCTTGAGTCCACGCGTATCCCGGTTGCCCTATGATCTACGCGGCAGCTTTCGGCGCCTCTTCTGGCCGATGAGTCGCGCCAGAAAAGCAGCACATTTTCTCCTGCATCGGGAGTTGGCGGGATCGCCGCCGAACGAGGCAATTATTGGCGCGCTGCATGATCTCGGATTTTCTGTAGATCTGTTCGCGCCAGGCCCCACGCCGTCCGGTCCTGCAGTCGACGACAGTGTCAGTTTTCATCCGGTTGAATACGGCAAGCGCTGGTTACTCGGCAATCTGATGTCCCTTCGCTGGCAGAAGTATTCCGTGTTTTCCGCGACCAGCGAAGATCCTCTGGCTGTCGCTGGCGCTCTCGCGAAAGTGCATCGTCGACCGTTTTTTGCACTTGTTGACGAGATCAAGTCTGACAGCTATCGGGGCGATGCACCGCAGTACTGGAAAAGTCTCTGCCAATGGGCAATTCGTAGTGCGCGCTTGAGCATCGTTAATGACGAAGCCCGCGTCGAACTGCTCAGACAGTACGCCAAACTCTCGCCCCCCAGCAACGTCCTTGTATACCCGGGTAGTTTTCGCAACCCCCCGCTGGCCGCGGACCGAACCAGTTTGCGAAAAAGGTGGGGTATTCCGCAGAGCGCATTCACCTTGTGCGTCTCAGGAGGCTTTAACGAAACGTCGGGCGCAGATTGGCTATTTGAATGCTTCAAACAAGACACCACCCTGCACCTGGTGATTCAGGCGGTCAACATGCCGACTTTTACGCGGCTGTTGCTACAAAACCTTGCGGGTGCGGAACGCCTGTATCTTGAGCCTGGGCGGCTTGAATGGGGCGATGCTTGGGCCAGCGCACCAGCGTGCGATGTCGGCCTTGCCATCTACAAGAACCCGGCCCCGCAGTTTCAGGCCATGGGAATCAGCTCCAACCGGCTTTGCATGTTCCTTGCCATGGGCGTGCCTGTGATCGCCAGCAGACAACCCAGTTTTGAATTTATTGAAGAATACGATTGCGGTCGGCTGGTCAGCTCAGCCAGTGAATTTCAATCGGCGATTGAACATATTCGCAACAATCTCAACGTGATGCGGGCTAACGCGCTCAATTGCGCGCGTGAATACATCCGTGCGCCCGAAAGATGGGTGGCCTTGCGTGACGAGTTGGGCGCAATGCTGGGGAGAGATCGATGACACCCGCAACCCTGCTTCTCACTGCGACAGTGCAGCCCGCTGATGTCATCTTTTGCGATCGCGCAGATGTTGCTCTCAGGTTGGCAGACTATCTACATGCGTTCCGCTTCTGGCTGGGCGAGCCGCTCATCGAGCGGATTGTCCTTGTCGAAAATTCGGGTTTCGACCTCGATCCGTTCAGGGCAATGGCCAATCGTCCAGCCTTCAAGCACAAGCAGGTGGAGGTGCTTGGATTTACGCAGGCGCCCTTTGATCGAAACCTTGGCAAGAGCTATGGCGAGGCTCTGATCATTCAGCATGCGCTATCTCACTCGCGGCTGCTAACAGACGACGGCTGCGTCATCAAGGGAACGGGGCGCTATGTTCCTACCAATTTTTATAAAGTCTGGCCAAATGTGGCGAGCGATTCGCCCTCCTATGTGGTTGCCAACTTCTATTCGCACCCGAATGTAGCCGACTCCCGCTTCTTTGCATGTCGCGCAGAATTCCTTAGCCGATACCTGATACCGGTGACGCCGGACATCAATGACAGCGGGGGGGTCTACTTCGAGCACGCTCTGGCCAAGGCTATCGGCAACGCGGTTCGTGATGGCCACACATGGTCCGCTTGGCCGGGTGGTGGACTATTTGTAGACGGCGTACAGGGTTCTACTAATACCTCATATCCCTATCCGCGCTGGAAGCGCTACCTTTACCGGGCGATTGCAACTGTTCGCAATGGGGCACCCTTTCGGTGGCGCCTGGGCGCTCCGGTCGCGAGACCTGGACAGGGCAGTCGGACATGAGAGAGACCGGGAGTCCTAATTTGCTGCACGTCTTGCTCTCTACAGGCACACCCTTGTCAGCGTGTGGTGAACCACGGCGCTGCGGCAGGCGTTGATGGGTAACGTCCGTTCGTTGCTCGGCGTAATTTTGATGGATTTGCCGCGCTATTGGTGGCGCCTGGCAGCCGCACCCATGGCGTATCTCGCTATTTGCAATCGCAATGAACATCTGGAAGCCGCTCCTGACGCGACAGGCTATTGCTGCAGGTGGCGGTGGACGAGCGACTTGCATGCGCCAAAGCACATGGCATTTCTTGGACGCTGGCTCCTTCGCCGGGCGCTCGCGGATCATCCCATTTCCTCGTCCGCAACACTGGCGGAACCATCCGCGCGCCCTCGGCTCAGCTTCATCATCGGCCACCGTGGCATGACGCGTCTGCCTCATTTGCTCGCCACACTGGGCAGTATCGCGTCCCAGCGTGGCGCTGCCATCGAATGTGTCGTCGTTGAGCAAGATGTCGTCAGCCAACTCGCACCCCATCTGCCGTCCTGGGTGCGCCTGGTGCACACGCCGCCGCCGGCAGCCGACATGCCGTATTGCCGGTCCTGGACATTTAACGTCGGCGCACAATTTGCGAAGGGCGATGTGATGGTGTTGCACGACAATGACATGTTGGTGCCACACGATTACGCGGCCTGGATACTTCAACGTGTCGCGTTGGGCTATGACGTGATCAACCCCAAGCGGTTTATCTTCTATCTCGGGCAGAAGCACACGGAACAAGTATTCGCCAATCAAGCCACGCCACTTGATGGCACGCCAGAAGCGATCGTGCAGAATCTGGAGGGGGGCGGCAGCGTGGCTATCACGCGCGCTGCGTTTGATGAGATCGGCGGCATGGATGAAGCCTTTGTTGGCTGGGGCGGCGAGGACAATGAGTTCTGGGACCGCGCGCAAGTTCTTCGCGTGTGGCCCTGGGCCGGCCTGCCGCTCGTGCATCTATGGCATGCAGCGCAGCCGGGAAAGCACGACGCGAGCTATCACACGGTTCGGTTGTTTGAAAGGGTAATGCAAGATAGCTCGCGGGATCGGATCGCGCAATTGAGAACACGTGAACAAGGCAGTCTCTCGGGGCCGTCCGGCAATGGTGCGGCTCAATAGTTTTGTATCTGGCGCACTTGGGATTGTCGGCACCGATCGGACGGACACCGTCGTAATATTGGTTCAAAGTCAGCCTTTCGTGGACGCAAGGCTTCGTCGCAAAGTCAGAACGAGAATAAGACAACGTCGGCTTGTGTCTGCAGATTGGGGCGGACATAGCACGTTGCCGGAATAATTGTGTGAAGTACTCGGCCTTGCATCTCGGCCTGCTTGGCGCACTCGTGCTGGGTGTCGTGCTCGTGCGGTTAACTGCAATTCCCGCCGAAGACGCGGTCATGTTGTACGAGTACGCAAAAAATCTTGCGAGCCAAGGGGTAATCACCTACGGGGCAAAAAACACGGTCCCCGTCGAAGGTGCGACCGACTTCCTTTGGATGATTTGTATCGCCATTCTCGCGAAAGCGGGCTTGAACGAATACAGTGCGGCGCTTGGCATCACTGTGGTCGCCACCGTGCTGCTTTTTCAGCTCCTCGTTGCACGGGGTATCCCGTCGCTCCTGGTTGGCGCATCGATCGCTACGAGCGGTTATTTCGTGAGCGCACTTCACGGCTTTAGTACGATCGCGTTCAGCGCCCTGTATGTGCTTTGTCTTGCGCTTGCGGCGCGGAAGGATCGCCGGACCTACTTCGCCGTGCTGTTTCTTTGCCTGCTGCGGCCTGATGGCGTTGTGTGGGCGGCTGGCGTATTGGCGATGGTGTTGCTATCCGTCAACCGAAGCGAATTGCGTGGGCACTTGCGCGACCTGATCCTTTTTCTGGTGATCCCAGGTGCAATTTACTTCGTCTGGCGGGTGAGCTATTTCGGCGAGTGGTTGCCGCTTTCCTTCTTGGTAAAGGCGGCCGGGGCGCGCGACCTTCTCATCTTCTATCGATACTCACTGGCGAGTGTTGAATGGGCTGCCGTTCCACTTGTCGTGACGTTGGTCGCTGCAAGCGCTCCGCGCGGACTGCTCTTGCGTGCTCTGTTATTGTTCGTGTTGCCTGCCATCTTCTATGGCGCTATGCGTCTCGAGCAAAACACGGGCAATCGTTTCCTCGCGCCCATGTTTTTCGGCGGCCTCTTTTTGGTTTCCCAATATGGCCGAACGCGCGCGCTCGTTGCGTTTGTGCTGCTATCGGCTTACCTTGCCTGGTTTCAGCCGTACATCGGGACGCTCGACACCGTCAAATCGCTTGCGAATTCCCGACGGGAGAATGTTTACAGCGTCGCACGCGACCTTGGTTCGCTGCAAGGAAAAATGCTGGTGACGGAAGCGGGGCGCCTAGCCTATTACAGCGGATGGCAAGTCGACGATAGTTGGGGGCTCAACACACCAAGGTTTGCGCGACGACTGATCGATACGGCCGATCTCGTTGCCGGGCAGTACGATTTGATTAGCGCCCATTGTGAGCTCTCGCTGCTTACCGCGGCGCCGGCCCCGAAACCTGATCGATCGCGAAGCTGGGAAAACCACTGTGCGGTCCTGGTCGACTACATCAGAAATAACGACTATGAAGTAGTTCTGGTCCCGTTCTATCGTGGACTTACATTGGGTCAAAAGATCCGTACACACCTGAATGTTGCTTACGAATTTGTGCCCGATCAATGCGAGCGCTACGATATCTTTGCCATTTCCCATAGCTACAGCGACCTTGAACGCATACTCGCATTGCTAATGGCGCATGGCGCACAACCGTACGCCCAGGTGAAGCAGAAAATTGTGGGGGACAGCTTGTGCTCTCACTAACGCTCCCATGCATGCGACGTGATCGTCAGACTGGTTTTCTGGCAAAGTTGGCGCCTGCGACCAGGGTGTTTACACGCCATGAATTCCGCTGACTCCTTCCGCTGCGAAAGCGCATTGCCGCCCACCGCTACCACTGCGGTGCACCGCATCGACATCCAGGCATTGCGGGGTATCGCTGTACTGTTGGTGTTAGCACACCACGCTGCTTTGCCGCTGATTAGCGCCGGCTATCTTGGCGTGGACGTGTTTTTCGTCGTGTCGGGTTTCGTGATCACGACTGTCGTAAGTCGGGACATTCGCGGGAACGCGTTTTCGCTTGTGCGCTTCTACTGGCGACGCGCATGGCGACTGCTGCCCGCGACATACGCAACTGCCACCGTATGTGTCGTTGCGTCCATGCTGCTACTGACGGGGCGAGAGATTCATGACTTCGCGCAGCAAGTCTGGGGGACAGTCTCGTTCACTGCGAACATCGTGCTTTGGCTTCAAACCGGATACTTTGAACGCGCGGCCACGCTCAAGCCGCTGTTGCATGTCTGGTCGCTCTCGCTGGAGGAGCAGTATTACCTGCTGCTGCCGGCCTTGCTCTTGCTCTTCAGGCGTTCGATGTGGGTGATCGCGGTCGCGCTCGTCACGACGGGCAGCTTGATTGCATGCTTTGTTGTACGCGAATACGATGCCGCGGCCGCGTTCTACCTGTTGCCGACGCGTGCATGGGAAATGGGGTTGGGGTCGCTGGGCGCGCTGATGTCTGCACAGCCCAGCAAAGTCGAGCGAGGTGTGCAGCGATACATCGCTCCCGTATCGATCATTGCCATCTTGTTCGTGGTCGTGAATCCCCTCAGCAGTTCCCATCCTGGAGTGGATGCGGTCATTGCTTGTGTGGCCACGCTATTGTTGCTGCGTTTCCCATCGGATTGGTTGAGCCAGGGTGTGATCGTCAAAGCGATTGCATGGGTTGGTGATCGGTCGTACTCGCTGTATCTGGTGCACTGGCCCATTTTTGCGTTTCTGAATGTTGCCAACGTGGCTGGCGGCGGGTTGCCTTGGCGGATTCGCATCGTTGCGATCCTCGCATCGCTGGTTTCTGCCTATTTCATGCACCGCCTTGTGGAACAACCGTTTCGGCGCTTTGGAACCGGGCCGGGACGCTCGGGCCAGTGGGGGTTGCTCGCCGGGCTGGCTGTCTTGCTCGGTGTGAGTGCAACGTTCATGGATATTTCGAACCGTAATCAGTCTGACGTAGCCTACCGGTTGCGGCCCAACGATGGGCTCAACGAAGCATGCGCCTATTACTCCGCAGAAGTCTCTTCGCCACTTTGCGAAAACTCATCATCGCCGCAAATCCTCGTATGGGGAGATTCAATGGCCATGCAACATGTCCCAGGGCTGATCGCTGAAGGCACAAGACTTGCCCAGTCGACACGGCCTTCTTGCGCACCGTTGTGGTCGCTGACCCAGAACAACCCTGAATTCACTCGTGAAGCCGGGTTTCATGCATCCGGTTCAATGAGCAGACATATCGACGCCTTGCCCAGATGCCCACGGTTGACACGGTCGTGCTGTCCGGAAGCTGGTCCAACCACCTGGGGGCCAAGCTGCTGCGCAAAGTTGACGGCGAGCCAGCGCTGATCAAGTCCGACAACGCCGTCGTAACGCAGGCCCTGACGGAAACAATCATGAAGATCAGGGCCCTCGGCAAACGTGTCATCATCATTGCGCCGCCACCGTCTGCGGGTTTCGATCCCGGCCGCTGCAATGAGCGCCTCATCGAAGGAAAACCGTCGTTCGGCGCATCAATCGATTGCAGAATCGCGAAAGATGCGTACGACAAGCAGGCGGCCGCTACGCTGGCGTTCCTTACCGATCTCGAAAGACGGGCTGGCGTCCATGTCGTACACATCGCCGACACCTTGTGCGATAAGTCGCATTGCGATACTAGATGGGGTGATACTTTGATTTATCGCGACAGCGGGCATTTTTCGCACGAAGGGTCGATTGCACTTGCAAAACGTGCCGGGCTTCTCACGACCATAAACACCCTTGCACGATGAAGCTGTCACCGAGTCTTCTACCTCTCATTGGTCAGGGTATGCCGATGCCGTCGCTGCAAGTGTTATGGTGCCGCGTGTTCGGTGTCGAATACTTATGAAATCAACAACCGGCGAACACTACGTCGCGCTAGACCATCTGCGTGCCCTCGCAGCATTCCTGGTCTTCACGTGGCATTTCACTCATTCAACAAACGGCTTCCCGGTACCTTTTGAGTTCGTGCCTTCGATTGCCCCGTTCGTATTGCTGGATGAAGGACAGACAGGCGTCGCGCTATTCATGACGCTGAGCGGCTATCTTTTCGCAAAACTTCTCGACGGCAAGCAGATCATCTATTCCGCTTTCATCTGGAATCGCGCGCTACGCCTGCTGCCGCTGCTGGCCTTCGTGATTCTCGTCGACGCATACCGGAAGATTCATGTTGGCGAGAGTCTTCTTGGGTATGCGTACTGGACAATACGTGGCGTGCTATTGCCGGCGTTGCCAAATGGCGGCTGGTCAATCACGGTAGAGTTTCATTTCTATCTGCTGCTGCCATTACTTCTGTGGACGTTGCGAAAGTCGGCCTTTCTTCCGCTGGGCGTCGTAATGGCAGCGATTGTGTTTCGGTGGTATTTGCACGCAATTCATGGCGAAGTGCAGGGGCTCGCCTACTGGACGATTGTTGGCCGTATCGACCAGTTCGTTTTGGGGATGGTTGCGTTTCATGCAAGGGCGCGTATTTGCGCGCACTGAGGCTTGTGGCGGTGTTGCTGCTCGCGTTTGTAGGGCTGTACTGGTACTTCGACTGGGTCGGCGGCTTTTACAAGTTTGGGGCTTATCCATCGCCAAGTCGTCTCTGGATTGTGCTGCCGACCATCGAGGCAGTCGCATACAGTGCACTTGTCGCATGGTATGACAGCACCATTCGTTCAACGAACACCGTTGTGTCGAGACTCATCGGCCGCGTTGGCGAGTACTCATATTCGATTTACCTGCTGCACTTTTTCTTCGTTTTCGCGGCAGCCAAATACATTCATGAAAACATCATGAATTTGTCGAATTTCTACGTCGCTAGTGCGTGGGCATTCGTGATGTTCCTGACGATGGTCCCAATTGCGTACCTGAGCTTCAGGTTCATTGAAGCACCGTTCCTGCGCTATCGGCGGCGGTACGCAGTATCGGCAAAAAACTGACACGTTTTTTCAGCGAAAGTGCATCAACATACCCTTGAAAGCTGTGCGTGAACGACACGATTCCCTACACGCGCTTCAGCCTGAGAAAGTGTCTTTCCACCATGTGGTACGAGAGCATCGCGATCAAAAATGAAATGCACGAAGCGATGAGAAAATAGGAATAGATCGCAAAGTCACTGTCCCTGAAGTATCTCGCAAGAATCTTCGGGCCGAACGCCGCCTCAAATGTCGGCATCAGTAGGAAGTGAACGATATAGATTCCATAGGCGTAACGCGCAATGGGACGAAACATTGATAACTCAAGCAGCCGCGCGAACCAATTTCGCTGCAAGCTCATCCATAGGACTGCGCCATACAACAAGGCAATTGCCAACGGAAGGATAACCCGCATCGCCATATCGAACGTTTCGTAGCTTGTGGTCACCATGACCCTACACCAATTCCCGGACCAGTCATAAGTTAGGGATTTCGGCTCTTTGCTTGCCTTGCAGCACGGGCTTAAGCCCGTGCTGCAAGGCAAATTCGCGTGGCGTGAGCCAGTCTAGCGCAGAG
>Ga0208826_1000454_pt1 | contig 43030 bp, 33 predicted proteins | sample AD_UKC115_MetaG_FD_184451 | JGI IMG/M metagenome (GOLD analysis project Ga0208826, IMG submission 184451) | Active sludge microbial communities of municipal wastewater-treating anaerobic digesters from Hong Kong - AD_UKC115_MetaG (SPAdes)... | ecosystem: Engineered > Bioreactor > Anaerobic >... | reverse complement strand
TTTCTTTTATTTTTGCAAAACAGAGAAATTAATATTCTTCAGGCTCAGAAAGCATCTGCGTATGTTCGTGAAAATTTCAGTATCGAAAATCATATCCGCTGCTTAAAACAAGTATACGAAACAGTGGATAGTGATGGGTGATGGGTGATGGGTGAATGCGTTTTTGTTAATGTTTTGTGTAACAGTTGGTTTAACGGTCTGGCTTTAATTACGGCAGTACGTGCAAAGCATATTCACCTGATAGGTATGTTCAAGATAATGAAAGCTAAATTCCTGCATCAGGGAAAGCTAATAAATTACCGACAGATAAAAAAGCGCAGATAAACACAGAAACTTATTAGCATAAATCAGCGAATAAAAATTTGCGAAAATCAGCGAGAAAAAAATAATCTCTCGCAGATAATCACAGATAAAAACGTAGATGAACACAGAAACTTATTAGCATAAATCAGCGAATAAAAATTTGCGAAAATCAGCGAAAAAAAAATAATCTCTCGCAGATCATCGCAGATAAAAAAACGCAGATGAATGCAGAAACTTATTAGCATAAATCGGCGAATAAAAATCTGCGAAAATCAGCGAGAAAGATATATCTGTCAGTTAAAACAAGAGTATGAAACAATGGATAGTGTTGAATGATAAGAGATAAATGAAAATTACTCGTAACTTGTAACTCAGAACTTGGAATTTAAAACTTTCCAGATTAGTTATAACCAAAAAAGAATGCTCAATTATTTTCCGAAATATTTTACCCAAAAGGCCATGCTGCTGTATGTCATATCACTGGCAGCAGTAACAATGGTTTTCTTTTCCCACGCCATGTCGTGGATATGGATATTTTTCGGATTGGTCGAAACAATCGGCTTTTTTTATTTTTCCAACGAACTAACACGTCAGTGGGGTAAAACCTCACCAAAAACTTTTACCAAACGACTTTTCACCAATGCTTTAATTATCAGAATAGTTTGGGTAATATTCAGTTATTTTTTCTATCAATCCATGACCGGTCAACCATTTGAATTTGCAGCTGCCGATGCACAAGGATATCACAACGAAGCGATCTGGTTGGCTGACATGATCCATAAAGGCAATATTCAACCTTATTTTGCCTATATTAATGGCCGTTTTTCTGACATGGGATATCCGTTCTATCTGGGTTGCCTATATGCAGTTACCGGTAAATCGATTTTCTTTACCCGATTATTAAAAGCGCTTTATGGAGCGATTACTTGTGTTCTAATTTATAAACTTACTACCAGAAATTTTGAAGAATCAACCGGCAGAATAGCAGGTATTCTTGCCATGTTGATGCCAAATCTGATTTATTATTGTGGTGTACATTTAAAAGAAGCCGAAATGGTTTTGCTGACCGTTGCTTTTATTGAACGGGTGGATGCACTGCTTCGAAACCGCAAATTTAATTTTATCAATATATTTGTTCCCACACTCTTAGGTGCATCTCTATTCTTCTTTCGTACTGCTTTAGGGACTACAGCCTTATTTGCTGTGTTGACGACACTGGTTTTTGCCCCAAATAAAATGGTTCGCAGTTGGAAAAGAGTTATCTATGGACTTTGGATTGGGATAACCATTATTTATTTTGCCGGCACCAGCATATCTTCTGAAGTGGAAGGTCTATGGCAAAGCAGAAAAGAAAATCAATCTACATCTATTCAGTGGCGGGCTGAGCGGGAAGGTGGCAATCGTTTTGCCCGATATGCTTCAGGAACAGTATTTGCCCCATTGATACTAATAATTCCTTTCCCAACAATGGTGGATATTCCGGGTCAAGAAAATCAACAGCAAATTAACGGAGGAAATTATGTAAAAAATATTTTGGCTTTTTTTGTTATCTTTGCTTTAATATGGGGATTAAACAATAAAGTCTGGCGAAATTATTTGTTGATCGGGTCATTTACCATTGGTTATTTATTGGTACTGGCATTCAGCGCTTTTGCCCAGTCGGAAAGATTTCATCAACCAGCTCTGCCTTTTGTTCTGATATTGTCGGCAGTGGGCATTAGTCGGGTAACCAATCGTACAAAAAAATATTTTTTGTGGTGGATGGGTTTTATTTTTATTGCAATAGTTAGCTGGAATTGGTTTAAACTGGCAGGGAGAGGATTGACGTAAAGAAAATATAGAGCGTGTGGTAGAAAATATTGTGTTAATGCCTGTAATGCCTAAACTCAAACTTTCCAAAATTAAGTAATATATTTTCAAAAAGGTAAAATAATCGAGTAATAAATAGTTTGTTTATTCGATTTTTTTGTCGTTTCTTTATATTGCTTAAATAAGTAATATACTTGAGCAAAACAAAAACATCCCAATTAGGCATTGGCATATAAAAAACCAGGCAAGGAAGTTATATAAAGTTTAAAAATTGATTGCACAAATGTTTATCCATTTTTAATTAAGATTAGTAAATGTCATATCTCAAATAGTTTTATTCCTTTTAAAAAAAGTTTGTGTATTTGCAAATTAGAATCCATATAATAGTAAAAAATCATTTAAAACAATGATTTGGTAAAAGGAAAAGCTATTTTATCCTTCAAGAAAAAGAAAAATGAATGGGGTTGGAAAGCTGTCGAAATACAGAAATAAAATTTAAAAGCTACATTACATTTAAATTTACGACTAAATTTCTTAACACCAAATGAATTTTTATTACGAAATTGTGTCAAAAAAATTGCATTTGTGACTTGAATTCAACAAATAATTTATCACAAATTGATATTTTAATAAGAACTTAATTGTTAAACCGATGAAAACGACAAAATTTTTAATCGTAGCCGTGTTGACGCTGCTCGGTGTAGCAGCCAACGCAAATGAAAAAGTGATTGAGCTTCCGCCGTCCGTATTCAGCAATACCCGAACCGTGGAGATTAGCAAAGTAACCCTTTCCGATACAGCCACCGTGTTGGATATAGAGGCTTTTTATCATCCAGGTTGGTGGATAAAAATCGTATCCGAGAGTTATCTCTTGACCGATGGAAAAAAGTATACGATTCGCAGCGGACAAGGCATCAACTTGGATTCGCTGTTTTGGATGCCTCAATCGGGCGAAGCTTCCTTCAAACTCGTTTTCGAACCGCTGCCGGTCAATACTTCCGCTTTTGATTTTATAGAAAGCGATTGCGATAATTGTTTCAAAATCTACGGCGTAGATCTCAAGAACAAACGGTTGAAATCCCCCAATATTCCGGAAGAATATAGCCGTGATTATCCGCCAGAAAACGATCTTGAGCTGAAATTGATGAAAGACGAGGCCGTTGTAAGTGGCATGTTGTGGGATTACCGTCCCGAATTGGGCGATGTTAAGTTGGTGTACGGCAATCCGATTACCTGCAAAGAAGATGAAGTGCCAGTCAACGTCGATGCCGATGGTTCGTTTCGTGCATCAATTACAGTATGCAGTCCCACCAACCTTTATCTTCGCCTGGGATCGGCTTCGTTTCCCGTGAAGGCAGCTCCGGGAAAGACATCAAAACTGTTAGTTAATCTTCCTGAATACACCCGGAAGCACTCCCGTCTGCATAAAAAGGAAAAATCTTATGGCAAGGAAGTGTATTATGCCGGTTATCTGGCAAAACTCAATAACGATTTGCAGAACGAAGCGCTTACAGATCTTTCTACTACGGATTTTTTTAATGTTGCGGCCGATATGAACGTCAATGAATTGAAAACTTTTATGATGGAGCGATACGAACAATTACTTGCAACAAGTGCTTCGACCGGTATCAGTCCGCTTGCCCAACAGATTTTCAACATTCGGCAGGCATTTTTGCTGACCAATATATTGATGAATGCCAATTCTTACATCCTGAGCTCCTATACCCAAAAATACAAGGTTTCTTATGCCGAGGCTGCGCAAAAAATGAGGCGTTCGTCACAAATCGATGATTATAACGACTTTTATCGGTTATTACCTTATGATGATCCCATTGTTCTGTTAGTTCCCGATATTCCTCTTTATATCCAAAGTTTGGGATACGCCCGTGGGGATTTGAACGATCCGACGATAATCATGCGCTATTTGGCCGGATGTGAAGAAGTATCGACCAACGAAAAAGCGCTTATTCATGCGTATATCGATGCTTATGAAAAGGGAGAAAAGTTCGAAAAAACGGATTCGATCAATTCGTTGTACAAAAAATACCTGCCGCTTGTGAAAGAATACAACCTGAAAAATATGGGTTTGGCTTATTTGAAAAAGGTGTGGAATACGGATAATGCTTTTCTGTTCGATCTTATTCGTTCGCAACAAATCAGTTTTGCATTGAGGGATTACAATCCGTTGACGGATGAGCAGAAGCAGGAACTGGCTGCTTATCCAGAGATCATACGAGCCACCTTGTTGGAACAGAATGAGGAGCTACTGGCAAAAATAGAGGAAAACAAAAAGAAAACGGGCTATACGGTATTGGAAGTTCCGCAAATTTCTAACGAACAATTGTTTGACGAAATGGTGAAGCCTTTCCGAGGTAAAGTGGTGCTGGTGGATTTTTGGGCAACGTGGTGTGGTCCGTGCCGACAGGCAAACAAAGCAATGGAGCCGTTGAAAGCCCAACTGGCCGGTAAGGATTTGGTGTATGTTTATATGACCGGATATACTTCGCCCGAAAACACCTGGCGAAACATGATTCCCGACTTAAAAGGCAGTCATTATCGGATGGACGATGCGCAATGGGAATATGTTAGTCAACAAAAGAAAGTTGGAGGAGTGCCCACATACATTATTCTTGACAGAGAAGGGAATCAAACTTTTCACGCTGTAGGTTTTCCAGGTGTCGACACCATGAAACGCGAATTGTTGAAAACATTGAATCAGTAGATAAAGTATAGAGTCTAAGTCTCTATTCAAAAATGACTATGATGTAGAAGAAAAAAAATGCCGTCATTACTGAACTACTTGTTGTTAAAAAATATTTTTGCTTCTAAATATTTTGAGAATTTTCCTTTTTATTCGAAAGATTGCTTTTAATTCGTTGAAGAAAAAAGATAAGTCTAAAGATTCAATAGTTACCAAACGCTTAAAAGCTAATAGGAATAACCAATTCCTTTTACAATTATTGGAAAATTAAATGTGACGATCCTTCAATTCTAATTGTAAGACAGCATAAATCGAAAATTATCTCGTAACTTTGTATCAAATTTATTTCGAAAAAGTTAATGAGAAAAATAGGAAATGGGGAATATTGTAGCAATCGTTGGACGACCAAATGTGGGGAAATCAACTCTGTTTAATCGACTTACCAGCACCCGCCGAGCCATTGTAAGTTCCGTATCGGGAACTACGCGCGACCGTCAATATGGAAAATGCGAATGGTGTGGAACTGAATTTTCTTTGATCGATACAGGTGGTTGGGTAGTAAATACTTCTGATGTGTTCGAAGAAGAAATTAAACGTCAAATTTTGCTGGCAATAGAAGAGTGTGATGTGGTTCTTTTTTTAGTCGATGTTCAAAGTGGAATAACAGATTATGATTTGGAAGTGGCGAAAATTTTACGACGTTCCGATAAGCCTGTAATTTTGGTTGCCAATAAAGGTGACACTTTCGAATGGCAATATCAGGCAGCAGAATTTTATCGTTTAGGATTAGGTGAACCTTTTTTGATTTCCGCTATTAATGGATTAGGTACGGGTGATTTGCTGGATAAAGTTATTTCTTATTTTCCTTCAAAAAAAGAAATGGAAACAGAAGCAAACTTACCACGTTTTGCAGTGGTAGGTCGTCCTAATGTTGGTAAATCATCATTGATAAATGCATTCTTGGGAGAAGAGCGAAATATTGTTACCGATATTCCTGGTACTACCCGCGATTCTATCTATACTCGTTATAATAAATTTGGTTACGATTTCTATCTGGTTGATACTGCTGGTATCCGGAAAAAGACTAAAGTAAATGAAGATGTGGAGTATTATTCCATTGTTCGTTCTATCCGTGCCATTGAAAACAGCGATGTTTGCATTTTAATGATTGATGCTACCGTTGGTATTGAAGGACAGGATTTAAGTATTTTGTCCTTGATTCAGAAAAACAAAAAAGGATTGGTAGTTTGCGTTAACAAATGGGATTTGATTGAGGATAAAGATAGCCGTTCAGTAAAAGAATATGAAGCAGCCATTAGAGAACGTTTATCTCCTTTTACAGATTTCCCTATTATTTTTGCTTCAGCTTTGACAAAACAGCGTATTTTCAAAGTGATTGAATCGGGTATGAAAGTTTATGAGAACAAAAACAGAAAAATTTCTACTGCACAATTAAATGATTTTTTGCTGCCATTGATTCAAAATTATCCTCCACCAGCATGGAAAGGAAAATACATTAAGATAAAATATGTGACACAATTACCTAATACTCAAATACCTACTTTTCTCTTTTTTGCCAATTTACCGCAATATGTAAAAGAACCTTATCGTCGTTTTCTGGAAAATAAAATTCGTTCGCAGTGGAATTTTACAGGAACACCTATTCAATTATTTATCAGGCAAAAATAAAGTTCAGAATCAACTAAAAAACTACTTCAGAATTGATCAAAATCCACTATAAACCAAATTCATTTTCATCGGTTTGGAAGGATGCTTACCACTGCAAATAGTAACAGCGCTCATTAAAAATTGATGTTTTACTTCGGTGACAGCACCACTACTATTGTATTTTATCCTAACAGGGACCAATAGAAAACTTAATTGGTCAGGAAGTTCCGCAGCGTTGGTTCCAGCAGTTTTCAATTCATTGGTAAGCAAAGAAGCAAGATTAAATGTATAATAATAATTATAGGTGTTATCATTATTCTTTGTAGCAGAATAGGTGGCTAAAATGGAACAAGTATCAGAAGGTAATTCGTTATTTTTAAAAAATCTATCCATTGCTGATTCTTTGATTAACAACAAATATTTTACAAGCGGTTGTGCCAGTGTAGTGTCTTCCACTTCTGTTGCATCTACTTGAAGGACAGCACTGTTGATAGATAAATATTTATCGTTGATATTGTTGTCCAATTTTTGTTTGATTTTTTTTAATGGTATATTGATTTTAGTAAACACATTAGCTGGCGAAGATATGTAATTTACCTCTTCTCTTTGTTTGATAATTTGTTCCCGATTTGGATGCATAAAACGGTTTACTTGTCTTACTTCTTCGTTGGCAGGAAAAGTAATAACATTGTTAACAGTTACTGTTGAGTCAGTAATACCATCCAGAGCTTTGCGAACGTAAGTATAATGATAGTAATAATACAAGTCGATTTGATCAATGTAAAACATGGTTGCTGTCCCAAAATTGGGAGTAATATATATACCTTTGAATTTTTCCAGAAACTCTTGCTGACTCGTGTATTTATTTGAAGACGGATAAAACCAACTAACAAAATCGTCCGACAGCTTAAAGCGGATCATCGTAGTATCTGTTTTCGAACCACTGGCATCTTTGGCTGTTACAATTCTTTTACCCAAATGTATGGTTTTATCTGTATAATCAGCAGGATCTATATTGGAAGGATAAGGTTGAGAATAAGAAAAAGTTGCCTTATTCATCTGATAAATATTTATTTCTACCGGCGAATAATTATCGCCGAACCATGTGAGGTATCTGAGAACAATATTAGCCGAATCAGGAACAGAACCTTCTGGATAGGTAAAACCAACAGGACAATTTACTTGAGCTAATATATCGGCTTGAGTTATTCCATATTTCTGGTCATAAAATGTTCCAAGAAGAAACGAATCAGGACGGGAATAAATGTAATCTACAAAAACATTTTGAGAGCTTAAATGGAAAGTGTCCGTATAAACACTGATCAAATCTTTTGATGGTTGAATATTTATAGCTATTTCACTTAAATCATCACCACAGGAAGAAAATAAAATTACAAAAAAAGAAACTAAGAAAATGCATTTGATCTTCATAGTGCAATGAATAATTTGATTTTTTATTAGCAGATGATAAGTTGTAAAATTAGGCTCATAGACTGTTATAGAACTTAATATATTTATCAGCATAGTCATCATTTGACTCATATGGAAAGAAATTTGTCTTGGTGGACAAAATATATTCCAAAACAGCCTCATTGATAGTAGAGCTTGCCTGAATGACTCCATCCGAATAGTCTATTGCCAATTTATTGAGAGCAACATAATCAATGGGTTGATTTTTTAAATGAGAGGCAATATGTTTTTTTTGAATACCATCAATCATTAACTTTTCACCAAAATTACTATTGAAAGGTTTTTTGAATTCTTCATTAAAAACTGCATAAACTACTTTTGAGTGCTTAAAAAATGGATCATCATTATATGCCTTTTTTATATATAAAGGAACAAGTGCAGTCATCCAACCTTGACAATGGACCACGTCAGGAGTCCATCGCAGTTTTTTTACTGTTTCCAGCACACCACGTGCAAAAAAAATGGTTCTCTCATCATTATCATCATATTCTTCATTATTTTCATTGGCAACGGTATGTTTCCTACGAAAATAATCTTCATTATCAATAAAATAAATTTGTAAGCGGGCGGGCTGTATAGAAGCAACTTTGATAATAAGTGGATGATCGGTATCATCAATAATCAAATTCATTCCTGAAAGCCGTATTACTTCGTGAAGTTGATTACGCCGCTCATTGATAGAACCAAATTTAGGCATAAATGTGCGAGTCTCCAAACCTTTTTCTTGAACTTCTTGTGGAAGGTATCTTCCCATCATTGCCATTTCAGATTCAGGTAGATAAGGATAAATTTCCTGTGAAATGTACAATACTTTTGATACTTGATTCATTATTCCCAACTAAAATAATTCATTACATTATGCAAAGATACAAAAAAAATTAGACATTTGCACCCGAAGTGTCTTAAAATAAATAACTAATGAGTGTTAAATAGCAGAAATAAGGCTTTGTTTTTGAATCTGATTTTTTTTTCAGGTAAAATAAGCGGTTGGATTTTTTTAAATTATCATCAAATAATTTTGTTCCAATTTATTGTAAAACAGGAATTTTGGAGAGGAAGAAATTCGATTTGTTTACAAAAAGAAAAATAAGCAAAGAAATTTTAGTAATTTTGCATTGTTTTTCAAAACAGGAAAAATTGACTGGGCAAAAACTGTCTAATGAATACATTTTGATTTAATCATGAAAGTAGTTTCAACTAAAAATGAGCTTCAGTCGGAGATTGAAAAAATAAAAGAAAAAAAGAAAAGTATAGGTTTGGTCCCAACGATGGGAGCTTTACATAAAGGACATTTATCGTTGATTGAACGTTGTATCAATGAAAATGATATTTCTGTGGTGAGCATTTTTGTCAATCCTACTCAATTTAACAATAAAAAAGATTTGGAAAAATATCCTCGCAATACAGCAAAAGATATTCAGTTACTTGATGATTTAGGTTGTACAGTGGTTTTTACGCCTTCTGTTAAAGAAATGTATGAGGAAAAAGAACTGAATCAGCCTTTTGAATTTGATTTTGGGGGACTTGATACAATGATGGAAGGTAAATTTAGACCAGGACATTTCAATGGCGTAGTACAAATAGTAAGCAAGTTATTTCTGTTAGTGCAACCCAACAGAGCTTATTTTGGAGAAAAAGACTTTCAGCAATTAGCTATTATTCGTTATATGGTAAAAAAAATGAAGTTCAATATTGACATTGTTCCTTGCCCAATTGTTAGAGAAGCAGACGGTCTAGCCATGAGCAGTCGAAATGAACTTTTAACCCCAGAACAACATAAAATTGCTCCTGAAATTTCCAAAATATTATTTGAAAGCCGTGAACTTGTTCCCAGACTTTCACCTTCAGCTATTGAAAAATGGGTGACCAAGAAATTAAATAACATTCCAGCTTTTAAGGTTGATTATTTCGAAATTGTCAATGCAGAAACCTTACTTCCTGTTCAATCATGGAAAGAATCGGCTATAGGATGTGTTGCAGTATATTGTGGCGAAGTAAGGCTAATTGATAATATTAGATATAATTGATTCCTTTCTTTTGAAAAAATTAATCCAAAAATTAATCCAAAATTATGTTAGTGAGTATTTTAAAATCTAAAATTCATAGAGTCACAGTAACAGAAGCTAATTTGAATTATAAAGGCAGTATTACTCTTGATGAAGCTCTGATGGAAGCAGCTAATCTACTTCCTAACGAAAAAGTCATAGTAGTCAATAATGATAATGGAGAAAGAATTGAAACGTATGTTATACCTGGCAAACGAGGTTCGGGTGTTGTTTGCTTGAACGGAGCTGCAGCTCGTAAGGCTTTACCAGGAGACATAGTTATCATTATGTCTTTTGCTCTTATGGAAATTGAAGAAGCTAAACTGTTCAAACCTACTATCATATATCCTGACACGGCTACTAACCAACTTATTTGACTTTTTATATGGATGTTGCCGTAATAAAGTATAATGCAGGAAATATTCGTTCAGTACTTTTTGCTTTGGAACGGCTTCAGGTGAATCCAATTGTTACTGATGAAGAAGATAAACTACGCAGTGCTGATAAAGTGATTTTTCCAGGCGTGGGAGAAGCTTCTTCGGCAATGGCATATCTTAAAGACAAAAAATTGGATAAAGTGATTCCTTCATTGATTCAACCTGTTTTAGGCATTTGTTTGGGAATGCAATTAATGTGCTCTTTTTCAGAAGAAAATAATACACCTTGCTTGGGTATTTTTAAAGAAACAGTAAAACATTTTCCTCAAAATAGTTATAAAGTTCCACAGATTGGCTGGAATAATATTTACGATTTGTCGAACACGCTTTTTTCAGGAATTGCAGAAAATTCCTATGTTTATTTTATACATGGTTTTTATGTAGAGGTATCAAAATATACCATTGCCAAAGCGAATTATATGTTGGAATATAGTGCTGCTTTACATAAAAATAATTTTTATGCAGTACAATTTCATCCGGAAAAATCTGGTGAAATTGGTCAAAAAATTTTGGAGAATTTTTTATTTCAAGTTTAAAGATTATGTGTTTGATTAACTTGTGAACAAATGTTTTTTGAAGTTTTACATAACGATGTTGACAGTAATGCCCGTATTGGAAAAATTACCACTGCACATGGCGTCATCGAGACGCCAATTTTTATGCCAGTAGGGACAGCAGGTTCTGTTAGAGCTGTGCATTTCAGAGAATTAAAAGAAGATATTAAGGCGCAAATTTTCTTAGGAAATACTTATCACCTGTATTTGCGTCCGGGAATAAATATTTTAGAAGAAGCTGGTGGATTACATAAATTCACGGGATGGGATTTGCCTATATTAACCGATAGTGGAGGTTATCAAGTTTTCTCGCTTTCCGAAATTCGTAAGTTACATGAAGAGGGAGTGATGTTTCGTTCTCATATTGATGGCAGCAAACATCTTTTCACACCTGAAAACACTGTTGATATTCAACGTTCTATTGGAGCAGATATTATAATGGCACTTGATGAATGTACTCCCGGCACTGCTGATTATAAGTATGCTAAAAAGTCAATGGAATTAACACATCAATGGCTAAAACGGGGAATAAAACATTTTGAGGAAACAGTACCTAAATATGGTTATTCGCAAGCTTTTTTCCCCATTGTTCAAGGATGTATCTATCCTGACTTGCGAAAAGAATCGGCTAAGGTTATTGCTGCTGAAAATAGAGATGGGAATGCTATTGGAGGATTATCAGTGGGTGAACCAACGGAAAAAATGTATGAAATGATTGAAATTGTCAACGAGATTCTTCCAAAAAATAAACCTCGTTACTTAATGGGAGTTGGAACACCTCAAAATATTCTGGAAAGTATTCAGCGAGGTATTGATATGTTCGACTGTGTGCTGCCCACACGAAATGGTCGAAATGGAATGCTTTTTACCTTACAAGGAATTATAAATATCAAAAATGCTAAATGGAAAAATGATTTTTCTCCCCTCGATGAATTTGGAACATCTTATGTTGATAAAGTTTACTCGAAAGCTTATTTACATCACTTATTTATCAATAAAGAAATATTAGCTTTGCAGATTGCTTCAATTCACAACTTGGCTTTTTATTTATGGCTGATTGGTGAAGCTCGCTACCATATTCAGCGTGATGATTTTGTTCAATGGAAAACCAGTATTATTCAACAGCTTGGACAAAGAATATAAAAATATTTTTGATAAACATACATTAAAAAGAAGTTTACACTAAAAGCGAATGAAATTCGATTATCAAAAAATTGGGCTTAAACGAATTGATACCTACATTATCAATAAGTTTTTGGGTACTTTCTTCTTTTGCCTGGTATTGATATTAAGTATATCAGTTGTTTTCGACTTGACTGAGAAACTGGATAATTTTTTTGAAAGTAATGCTCCATTAAAAGCGATTGTTTTTGATTATTATCTGAATTTTATTCCTTTCTATCTAAATATGTTTACTCCCCTGTTTACTTTTATTGCTGTTATTTTTTTTACGTCAAAAATGGCAGGCGATAATGAAATTATTGCCATTCTTTCGAGTGGAGTAAGTTTTAATAGATTGATGCTACCCTATTTCCTTTCGGCTACTTTTATTGCTCTTTTTTCCTTTGGATTGGGAGGTTATGTAATTCCTCATTCCACTAAAAAAATGTTAGACTTTGAAAATCAATATGTTAAGAAATTCAAGCCTGAAAATGCTCGAAATGTTCAGATGGAAATTGAAAAAGGTGTGATTTTATATATTGAAAGATTTGAAATTACTACCAACAAAGGTTATCATTTTTCGCTGGAAAAGTTTGATGGGAAAAAACTGGTTTCCAGACTCACTGCTGAATCGATCAAGTGGGACTCAGCTTACCATTGGACAATTACCAATTACTTACAAAGAGATTTTGTTGGGATGCATGAAAAGATTAAAAAAGGAGACGTTCTGGATACAGTAATAAATGTCCAACCCAAAGAATTTTTTATTACTTCCAAAGAAAGTGCACAACTGAATAATGCAGAACTTCGGAATTATTTGCACCGACAGCGTGAACGGGGTGTTGGTAATATTCAAGCATTTGAAAATGAGTATCAAAAACGTTACTCTATGCCATTTGCTGCATTTGTAATGACTCTAATCGGTGTTTCCTTATCTTCAAGAAAAGTACGAGGTGGAATGGGGCTTCATCTTGGTATCGGAATAGCACTAAGTGCTTTGTATATTTTATTTTCTACTGTCTCCACCACATTTTCAGTAAGTGGAGTTATGTCGCCATTTTTAGCAGTGTGGCTACCAAATTTTGTCTTTATTTTAATTGGTTTTTATTTATATTCTACAGCACCAAAGTAGTTTATAAAAAAAATGATGCCAATTTATGCTCAAAAATAGAAAAATATTTTTTCATTTCTGAAATGTTATAAAAAGTATAAAAATGATGAAAAAGTTTGCATATATCATTATACTTTAGTATTTTAAAATGTTTACAAAGTCAGGAGCTGAAAAGCAATTAAATTTATTCTTCTTCTGGTGAACTTGAAGAATATTGCAAATTATTACCAGGAAGGCAGAAAATGGCAAATATTGTTACTTTTCTTTTGAGACAAAAACTGCGAGACATTTCCCAAGAGGAATTGTATAGCCAAGAAATAAATGTTGAAACTGCCATTTTTCAATTAGGTTACCATTATTCCGGATTTGGTAAACACACTTGTGGATTTACTTTCATTCATTGGGGATAAACTTCGCTCGAACACTAAAATATATCATTCATGCAAATGAGTCAAAGAGTATTTAATATTTTACAAAAGCTATTTTTATCGAAAATTTTATATTGGAATTTATTGTAAAATATCGAAACAACAAAAAAAATTAATATTTCTCTTTTAAAAAATCAGGTTTTAAGAAGGGACTCAAAATTACAACAGAGATTGTTAGACAAAATGTAACTCTAACAAATAAATTTTTCAAAACAAAGAAAAACCTTTTTAAACAAAATCAAATAACCAACTGTTATTGTAACAATAATCTGAAATATTCTTTATTTACTTGAAAATTTTCCTTCAAACCATTTTTTATGTCTTCAGATATATTAGATGAAATTGCACAAAGTGAATACAAATATGGTTTCACTACCAATATAGATACCGAAATTATTCCTGCTGGCATAAATGAAGATATTATTAGACTGATTTCTTCTAAAAAAAACGAGCCTGAATGGCTACTCAATTTTAGATTGAAAGCTTATCGTCATTGGCTTACTATGAAAATGCCTACCTGGGCTCATTTAAAAATTCCACCCATTGATTTTCAAAAAATATCTTATTATGCTGCTCCACGAAAAAAAGGTCCGAAAACCATGGATGAAATTGATCCAGAACTTATTAAAACTTTTGAAAAGTTAGGAATCCCGCTTGAAGAACAAAAAGTCTTAACCGGCATGGCAGTAGATGCCATCATGGATAGCGTTTCTGTTAAAACTACCTTTCAGGAAAATCTGGCAGAATTAGGCATCATTTTTTGTTCTATTAGTGAAGCAATAAAACATCATCCTGATTTGGTTCAGAAATATTTGGGATCAGTAGTTCCGTATAGTGATAATTTCTTTGCCACTTTAAACAGTGCAGTTTTTAGTGATGGTTCATTTGTTTATATCCCTAAAGGAGTACGTTGTCCAATGGAGCTTTCGAGTTATTTTCGCATCAATGCCAATAATACCGGTCAGTTTGAAAGAACTTTGATCATTGCTGATGAAGATAGCTATGTTTCTTACTTGGAAGGATGTACCGCTCCTATGCGGGATGAAAATCAATTGCATGCAGCCGTTGTGGAAATTGTGGTTTTAAAAAATGCTGAAGTAAAATACTCTACCGTACAAAACTGGTACCCTGGCGATAAAGAAGGGAAAGGTGGAATTTTTAATTTTGTAACAAAACGAGGTGTTTGCAAAGGAGAAAATGCAAAACTTTCGTGGACACAAGTAGAAACAGGCTCAGCTATTACTTGGAAATATCCCAGTTGCATTCTGCAAGGTGATTCTTCCAGTGCTGAATTTTATTCGGTTGCAGTAACCAATCATTATCAGCAAGCCGACACGGGAACAAAAATGATTCATATAGGTAAAAACACTCGGAGTCATATCCTTTCAAAAGGGATTTCGGCTGGTTATAGTCAAAATAGTTACAGAGGACTGGTTCAAGTGGCAAAAAATGCTGACAATGCACGAAATTATTCTCAGTGCGATAGTTTATTGCTGGGTGACAAATGTGGCGCTCATACTTTCCCGTATATGGACGTGGGCAACGAAAATGCTATTGTAGAACACGAAGCTACAACGTCAAAAATCAGTGAAGATCAGATTTTTTATTGCAATCAACGGGGCATTTCTACCGAAAATGCCGTTGGACTGATTGTAAACGGTTATGCCAAAGAAGTTATTAATAAATTACCGATGGAATTTGCCGTTGAAGCACAAAAATTATTGCAAATAACGCTTGAAAATTCAATTGGATAATGTATGAATGGTTGAAAAGAAGAAAATTATTTTTTAGATTTATTGAAAATTAGTTTATTACTGTTTGAATGAAAAAAATAAATGATATGCTTGAAATTAGAAATTTGTATGCAAATATTAATGGAAAAGAAATACTGAAAGGTGTAAATTTAACTGTAAAAGCAGGTGAAGTTCATGCTATTATGGGACCAAATGGAGGCGGAAAATCAACCCTTGCATTAGCTATTGTAGGTTATCCTGGAGTAGAGGTAACGAAAGGTGAAATTATTTTTGATGGAAAAAACCTACTGGAAATTTCGCCTGAAGATCGTTCCCACGAAGGAATTTTCTTAAGTTTTCAGAATCCTGTAGAAATTCCTGGCGTAAGTATGGTTAATTTTTTACGCACTGCTTTAAATGAACATCGAAAATATAAAAATCTAGAACCTCTTTCGGCTACCGATTTTCTGCGTTTGATGCGTGAAAAAAAAGAATTGGTGGAAATGGACAATAAATTAACAAATCGCTCTGTTAATGAAGGTTTTTCAGGAGGTGAAAAGAAGCGAAATGAAATTTTTCAGATGGCTATGCTGGAACCACGACTAGCAATTCTGGACGAAACAGATTCAGGCTTAGATATTGACGCATTACGCATTGTGGCAAATGGAGTGAATAAATTGAAACGTCCTGATAATTCCATTATTGTAATCACTCATTATCAACGATTATTGGATTATATTGTTCCTGATTATGTTCATATTTTTTATGACGGACGCATTGTGAAAACAGGCGATAAAACACTGGCAGCAGAACTTGAAAAAAAAGGATACGACTGGATTAAAAAGGAATTGGAAGAAAAAGAACTTCAATATTAAACGTGAAAAATGTCAGATTTTTAATTTGACAATAAAAATGTTTTGAATATTACAAATCATTATGGAACAACAATATATAGATTTTTACAAAAGTTATCATCAAGACATAAAATCACATTCAGCAATTTTGTTAAATGCTTTTCGAGATGAAGCTTTTGCTAAATTTGAAAAATTAGGCTTTCCTACCGCCAAGCTGGAAGATTACAAATACACTGACATGAAAGAACCTTTGGCAGTAGATTATGGTTTAAATATCAATCACTTGCCAATTCCTGTAAATCCTTATAAAGTTTTTAAGTGCGATGTTCCTGGCATACGTTCTTATTTGTATTTTGTAGTCAATGAAGCTTTTTATCCTGTGACTTTGACTTCGAATCAGCAATTTCCAGAAGGTGTGATCATTGACAGTTTAATGGGGGCTGCAGAGAAATATCCTGAACTGGTAGAAAAATATATGGGTAAATTAAGCAGAGAAAAAAATGACGGCTGGATTGCATTCAATGAAACATTTGCTCAGGATGGTTTTTTTATGTACATTCCAAAAAATGTTAAACTGAAAAAACCAGTTCAACTAGTAAATATTCTGCATTCCAATGTCGATTTAATGGCAAATACACGCAATTTAATTATCATTGAAGAGGGTGCAGAAGCTCAATTGCTGGTTTGCGATCATACAATGGATAACGTGAAATTTTTCTCGAATCGTTTGACGGAAATTTTTGTTGATAAAAATGCTCATTATGAGCATTATCATCTGGAAAATGTACATCAACAAACGACCAATGTTTCTACCTTATTGGTTAATCAACAAACTTCTTCAAAAGTGCTCGCTAATATTATCACTTTGCATAATGGTATCACACGGAATTCCATTGAAGTAAACATAGATGGTGAATTTTGCGAAACTTTACTGACAGGAATGGTTATAGGCGACAAAACTCAGACAGTTGATAATTTTACTTCTATTGTTCATAAAAAGTCTAACTCGCAAAGCAACGAATTATTCAAATATATTCTTGATGAAAATTCAAAAGGTGCCTTTAGCGGAAAAATATATGTAGCTCCACATGCTCAAAAAACTTTTGCTTATCAAAGCAACAGAAATATTTTGCTGAGCAAGAATGCCAGAATGCGTTCCAAGCCTCAACTGGAAATTTACGCAGATGATGTAAAATGTTCTCATGGAGCAACTATTGGTCAATTGGATGAATTAGCAAAATTTTACATGCAAAGTCGCGGTATTTCTAAAGCTGAAGCTCGTTTCCTGTTAATGTTTGCTTTTACTAATGATGTCATAGAAAATATCAAAATCGAAGCACTGAAAGGGAGAATGCGATTGCTCATTGAAAAGCGTTTGAGAGGAGAATTAGCCTATTGCGAAGGCTGCATGATTTAATACTGAGTTGTAAAAATAAAATTTGATTTGAAATAAATTGACATTGACATCAAGGAATATACAAAATGTTGTTTTTCAACAGGAAGTTTTCTACAAAACCCCGCTTTCTTTTTGCCACAGGAAGCGTTTAATTTTAGATATTTCAATGATAAATTGTGAAAAGGGATTTTTGAATTTATAATCTTATCAAACTAAAAACCTTCATAAAAAAGGAAAAACAACTGTTATAAACCTTATTATTTTATTGTTTCAAGTTAAAAAATGATGAGACAAACATTTAGTATTTTTTAATTAGAAATCTTTAATTTTATTTTAAGCAACATTTAAATGATTCCACCATTTTTAAAATCAGGAGATCGACTCCAAATTATTTCCCCAGCTTCTTGTATTGAGCCGAATTACATTGAAGGGGCCAAAAAAGTTTTAGCTTCGTGGAATTTAGAAATAAGTGAAGGAAAATTTGCTCGTAGCGCTTATGGACGATTTGCAGGAACAAAAAACCAACGCATAAATGATTTGCAAAAAGCGTTAAATGATTCTTCTCTCAGAGCAATTTTATGCAGTCGTGGCGGTTATGGACTAGCTCAAATCATTGATAAAATTGATTTTAGTAACTTTACCAAATCCCCAAAATGGGTTATTGGGTTCAGTGACATTAGTATTTTACATGCTGCGATTGCTAGATATAAAATTGCTTCCCTTCATGGTATAATGGCAAAACAACTCACTGAACTCGAACCTCTTTCAGAGCCAGTTCAGCAATTAAAAAATATCCTTTGGGGCAAATTTCCCATTTATGAAATGAAAGCTCATCCATTAAATCGTTTAGGTGAAGCTACAGGCAAGCTTATCGGAGGAAATCTTTCTGTATTGATGGGGTTACGAAGTAGCTATTTTGACTTTGAATATAAAAATGCTATTTTGTTTATCGAAGATGTAGGAGAACAACTTTATCAGATTGATAGAATGATGCAGAATTTGCGATTAAGTGGTATTCTGAAAAAATTAGCAGGTTTAATAGTGGGTCAGTTTAGTGACTGTCCTGAAGATCCACTTATGATGCAAACCATAGAAGAAATCATTTTCGAAGCAGCAAAAGAATATTACTTCCCAATTTGTTTTAATTTTCCAGCCGGGCATGTGGACAATAATCTGCCCCTAATAATGGGAAATCCGGTTACGTTAAGAGTTGACAAAAGCAGTGTAAAAGTAATTTTTCAGAATAAAAATTGATTTTTAACGACTCATTGATTTTATAGAAATACAAAAATAAGATGTCAGTAACTCTTGCGAATAGCAGATTAGAGGTAAAATACGGGCTAAAATCGAACAATCAAAACCATTCAATGTCTTACTAATTTTCTCATTGTCTTTTCTCCTGTTAATATTTCTATGTTGTAAAATAGACATTATATCATTTAGATTGCTATAGCGTTAGTAATCAGAGAAATTCTGAAATTATGGAGACCACAAGCAAGCAGCATGACTTTATTTTCAAAGAATGGTTTGTGATATCTGAATTTGTCCTTAATAATTCGGGCTCGTTTTGCCCCTCCAATGGCATGTTCAATTATAAACCTACGAGAAGATATTTCTTTGTTTCTCTTTTTCTGCTCTTCGGTCAAAGGTTTACCTTTAGGTTTTTTAAGACATTATAACATGGACATTTTCAGACATATGTTCTAAAAATCCTGTATCTTGCCATGAATTAATTTCTTCAGGTAAGTGTAAAGGTTGAAGATCAGAAATTTTCTTGTCATGAACGCTGCCCTCATAAGTTTTGCTTAACCAAACTATGCGTGAATTGGGGCTGTCCCTCTTTTTGAGACAGCCCCTTTTTTAAAACTTATAAAAGGAAGATCAAAAAGGAAGATCATCGTCTATTTCTTCTAATTCAGGTGGAATTTGCACAGACTCTCCCACTGAAGAAGTAGCAATTTCTTCTGTGGCTTCAGAACGTCTACCCAACAATTGAATGTTTTCTGCGTAAATTTCAGTTATATAACGTTTTATGCCATCTTTTTCCCACGAACGGCTCTGAATTTTACCTTCAACATAGAGTTGACTACCTTTTTTTACAAATTTTTCTACAATTTCTGCCAATCCTCGCCAAGCTACAATATTATGCCATTCAGTTCTTTCTGGTACTTGTGTGCCATTTTGCATAGTATAACCTCGTTCGCTTGTAGCAAGAGGAAATTTCGCAACCGTTACATTCTTATCTAAATGACGTATTTCTGGGTCTTTCCCTACGTTCCCTATCAAAATAACTTTGTTTACAGACATAACTTTAAAGTTTAAGGAGTTTTTTATTTTGAAATAATTTTGGTAAAAGTAAAAATTCTTTTACGTTTTTCAAAATTAAATAGGGAAAAATTAAAAAACTTTAATTTTTCATTTTTTTATATCTCAGGAGTGCCTTTTATAGAGCTTATTTTTCATTTTTCAAATAAATGAAGTTCAGCTTTTATTAAAAAATATTATTTTAAAACAACTGGTTATTATACAATTCGATTAATCAATTCAATTTTAAGTTGATTAATCAATAAATTAGTAGTATTAGCATTTAACAAGGTCAATAAAAAACCCATTTTACTCATTCTCCAATCATGTAATATATTGCCACTTTTTATATCAGTTAAATAAATGTATTTGAAATGTTGCTGCGGTGATAAATCTGCTCTTCGAATGGTTTGAATAGCACTCATTACTGCAGCATCAATTTCATTCGGCGATTCAATTCCTAATGAGTATAAATCTATGGAGGAATATATTAATTCACTATCATAAACAGCTTCTACCAATGAGTTTAACATTTCATCTTCTAAAATAGAAAATTTTTTTATTCCATTCATTTTTGAAATTTTTTTAATGAATTATTGAATAGTATCTCTTATCTGTTTAAACATATTTTTTTGAGCAGGGGTCAAATTATCAGGTATCTTTATTTGAAGTTGAACAAGCAAATCTCCATATTCATTTGTTTTTCCGTAAATAGGCATCCCCTTTCCTTTGATGCGGAGAATTTTATTATTTTGAGTACCTTCTGGTATGTCAATTTTTATTTTCCCATCTAAGGTGTCAACAATGGTTTTTCCTCCTAAAATAGCATCAAACAAACTAATTTGATGAATTATTTTAAGATCGTCACCAATTCTTTCAAATACTGGATGGGGCAATATTTTTATTTTTATCAATAAATCTCCATTGTTTGCAGGACTGCTTCCTTTTCCACCTTTACCTTTAATTCTTAGAACTTGTCCATCATAAGCCCCTGGTTTTATTTTAATTCTGATTTTTTCATTATCCAGTTGAATGATTCTACTTGTTCCATGATAAGCTTCTTCAAGAGTTAAAACTATTTCAACCTCATAATCCTGACCTCTTACTTCTGCTTGTCTAAATCCTCTCCCAAATCCAGTTGAAGCATCTCTTCCTGCAGCTCCTCTACCAAAAAATCGCTCAAAGAAGTCTGAAAAACCAGAGCCACTACCACCACCAAACAAATCGTTCAAGTTTCCTTCATAAAAAAACTGTTGGCCTCCTTGATTTCCAAAGCCTTCAAATGGATTTCCTCCTGAATAGCTGCCTTCCTGCGAGAAACGATTCCAATTTGCTCCTAAATCATCATATTTCTTTCTTTTTTCAGGATCGCCCAATACCTCATAAGCTTCGTTAATAAGCTTGAATTGTTCCTCTGCTTGCTTATTCCCTGGATTTTTATCAGGATGATATTTTACAGCTAATTTTCGGTATGCTTTTTTTATTTCTTCTTGAGAAGCATTTTTATTTACTCCCAGTATTTTATAATAATCTTTATATTCCATATTCAATTTTTTGAAAAAATTCCTTAATTAATATAAAGAAAAACATTTTCTATCTCCTTTTTGTTCGAGAAAAAATGTTTTTTATTGAATTTCAATTTGTTTAACTGCTTTTGTTTTAGTTTCTTCTTTGAGGGATATAAAATTTTAAAATCTGTTTTTCATATTTTGCTCCAATTTTATCTGCCACCACTGTAGCAGGTAAAATAAATGAACGAACAAAAAACTTACGATAAGTAAATCGTTTGTTTTCTTTTAAACACCCATTTTATTTGATAAAATAAAAAGAACATCATCATTCATTTCGATGTTAAAATTATCTTTCTTCATTTCTGGTACAGCCATCTTCAAACAAAATCCATCATCCATTTCATTAATGTTTTACTAAATAAAAACAAAATATTTATCCGTACCTGTGGGAAATTAAATCACTTAATATCGAATATAACTTCGATAAATAGCTTTTTACTACCCTATTTTTTATCCTCTTTTGCTTTATTTTTTGATATAAAAATCTCAAATTAAATACCAAGTCAACAGCTTTTAAATAAAAACTTCTTTATTGTCTCTTCCGAACTTTTATCTATTTCAGTATCAAAGTTTTTATCACAATTTTCTTATTCGATCTTAAATTAATTATTCCTTATAATTAATGTGCCAAAATGACATTAACAATCAAAAAATTGACATAATAACAATCTGTTTTTGGTAATTCATATTAGCCAGATTCTGTAAAGAACCAGATAACAAATTTTAATTCTTTATTCATTTACTAAAAATTCCAGCAAAATTATTTACCTTGATATGACTTCTCTTATAAATGGCTGAATTATATTGAATCATAAAGAATATTTTCCAGATATTTACTCTTATTTCTCTCATTATTAATTAACAATAAATCTATTTTTGCAGATATTTTTTTACGGTTTACCAGAAAAATTAGAAGAACTAACTGAACCGACATAAAATTTCTTTCATTTTTATTAAAAATTATTTTGGGAAAACTCAATATTTCTTTTAATTTTGAAAAAATTCAATTGAATTTTTGAAAAATAAATTCACATGAAATTTCCATCATTTATTATTTTTTTAATGGGAGTCTTTCTTGCTATTCCTATCCATGCTCAAGAATTGCAGGAAGATACCATTCAAAATGACTCTATTTCACAAAAAAGGACCAAAGAAGCAGTTGTTTATGGCATTGCTTCTAACCATTTTGCTTTTCCATTGTTAGTAATGAATAAAAATACTTTTCAATCGGCTACTTTTTTTACGCCAGCAGATGCTATGAAAATGGAGCCAGGAATTGCAATGTTGCGTGATGGAATATGGGCAACCTCAGTAAACATTAGAGGATTATCAGAACCTCGTTTGTTGTTTCTAATTGATGATAATAGAATTTTTACAACTACTGGTATGGCAGCAGCTTTATCAACTGTTGATTTAAACAGCATTGAAAAAATTGAAATTATCAAAGGCGCTGGTTCAGCGTTATTTGGTTCAGGAGCTATAGGAGGAGTTGTAAACTTTATTACCGAACGTCCTACTTATACTTCCTCTTTTCAGGTAAAAGGTAAAGTTGGATCAGGTTTACATACCGTCAATAATTTATGGAACAACGATGCAAAAATAGACCTTACTAATGAAAATTGGTATTTATCCTTGAAAGGAAGTTATCGTGCTGCACAAAATATTCAAACGCCAACAGGAAAATTACCTAATAGTCAGTTTAATGATGTTTCATGGGGTGTTCAAGGTGGAATGAGTTATGTATCAAATCAGGAATTATTATTTAATTATCAGCATTTTGAAGCGTGGGATATTGGTCTACTTGAAAGAAAAACATTTCTTGATACAGCTATGGTACGTTACAAAAATGTAAAAAGAAATTTATTCAGTGCTGAATATGTATTTTCTGATGTGGGCGACTATCTTAAAGAAGTTCGTCTGAAAGCTTATACCCAAAATTTTGATCACGATATTGAAAATATTGTAAATGCATCAACTGTTATTCTACCTTCGAGCCTAAATTCAACGTGGGGTTTAAAAGCAGTTTCCAATTGGCGATTTACCGAATATAATAAATTAATATTTGGGGCTGAAAGCTGGCTTCATGATACAAAAACTATTCGCAAAAAAATAACAAGAGGAGATTCTATTACCACTGTTGTTGGCGAGCAGCCAACTCCTGATACTGAAATGTTTGATGCTGGAATTTTTGGACAATATCGGTGGGAATTTTCTCCCCATTATTGGGTTTTGAATGCGGGATTAAGGCTGGATTATCTCCAAATTTCTAATGACACTGCCTTTCAACCCGTTTATAGATACACTTATTCGAACAGTTTGCCATCCGAACAAAAATATGTTGCAAATCTTCCTCGAATGATTTTATATGAAGCGGGGAAACATCGTAATTTTTCTTATGCTGCTCAAGTTGATTTAACTTATTATCCTACTTCCATACAAAAATTTACTTTTTCTTTGTCAAATTCTTATAGAATGGCTTCTATAGAAGAATTATTCAAATATATTGATCAACAATCAGGAATAATAAGAGTGGGAAATCCCTCCTTGAAACCTGAAAAAGGAATTTTTACCAATTTAAGTTATGCGTTAGATAATCATCGTTTTTTCCTGAAAACAGATGTTTTTATCAACTATTTGTTTGATTTGATTACTGAAAAGAAAGGAACATTTACTTATATAAATTCAAATGGTATCATTGAAAACCGTGAAGCTTATATCAATACTAATATAAATAAAGCTATATTATATGGATTTGAAATAGATGCAAATTGGAAAATTAATTCTTTTCTTTCTACACAGGGAAATTTATCCTGTACGTTTGGGAAAGACATTAAGGAAGATGAATGGTTACCACAAATTCCTCCTTTGAAGGGTATTCTTACTTTAAATTATATGCAAAAAAACTTGTTTGAGATTTCATTATCAGCGATAGGAGCAGCCAAGCAATCAAAAGTTGCTCCAGAAGAACAACCAACTAATGGACATGTTATTTTTAATGCCAACATTCATTCTGCAAAAATCAGCGTAGGGAAAGCTAATTATTTCCAATTGTTAGTGGGTGCAAATAATATCTTGAATACTTCCTATCATGATCATCTTGACGCTACAAGAGGTCTCATCTGTTTAGAACCAGGAAGAGATATTTATTTCAAACTCAATTATGGCTGGTAAAAATGTTATGTCTTTTTCTTTAAATTATTAACCTTTTCTCACTTTAAAATTAATTTATCTTGCTCATTATCGGTATTATATTGGTATTTATTGTATTTATAGCTGCTTTTTTTAAAAAGTGGAATGTTCCATTGATTGTAATTGCTTTAGGAATAGGAATAATTTTCGGCAGCGATGTGACGGGTTTAATTTATTTTGATAATGCCAATTTAACAAAAAAAATCACAGACATTGCTTTAATGTTTGTTTTGTTTGCTGGGGGCTTCGAAACGAAAAAAGAAAATTTAAAAATCGTAATGAAGCCAGCTCTTATCTTAGCCACTGTCGGAGTATTAGTAACAGCACTTATTGGAGCATTAATTTTTACATTCATTTTTAAGTGGGATTTTATCACATCTTTATTATTGTGTTCGATTATCTCTTCAACAGATGCCTCTGCTGTATTTTCCATTTTGCGCTCCCGCTCTGTTGATACAATGGCTACTTCTATAACCAAAGTAGAATCGGCAACTAATGATCCAATGGCCATAATACTTACTACTTTTGTACTCCAACTAAAATTGGGAGCACAATTTAATACTTCGTCTTCTATCTTAATGTTTTTATGGTCATTAGTTGGAGGTATAGGTTTTGGATACCTGATAGGATATTTGGGTAAATTTCTTTTTAATAAATTAAAAGATTTAGATGTAGGCTATTATCATTTATTTTTATTAGGACTAATTTTTTTAAGTTTTGGATTAGCAGAACTCTGCAAAGCAAGTGGAATGATGGCTGTATTTTTTAGCGGGTTCATTTTAGGAAACACAAAACTACCTTATAATACCAGAATTTCATCCTTCACTGATACGCTATCCTTTATCGCAAATGTAGGAATATATGTTTTATTAGGATTGTTGGTATTTCCAAGCAAATTCCCTGACATTTGGTTATATGGTGTTATATTATTTTTAATTATTACCTTTATTGCCAGGCCTATAACTGTTTTTCTTACTACTTATTTTTCAAAACTTTCAATAAAAGAAAATATATTTTTAAGCTGGAGTGGCATTAGAGGAACAGTTCCTATTATTTTAGCCACTTATCCAATTGTAGCTGGGATTGACCCTCAACATCAAATATTTAACATAGTTTTTATTGCAGTAATACTATCTATTTTATTTCAAGGAACTACTATTGGAAAATTAGCCGATATATTGAAATTAAACAATAAAAAGAAAATTGACGTAAAACATTTAATGGAACTTGTAACCCTTCATAATATTGACTATGAATTAATAGAAATTTTTATTGATGATGAAATATATGAAGGTGAATGTAAAATTTCTGACTTAAACTTACCTTCAAATACTACTATTACTATGATTAACAGAAATAATGAAATAATTGCACCATCAGGGCAAACCACTATTTTACCAGGAGATGTACTTTTTGTATTAGTTGAAAAAAATAATATAGAAGAAACTACCAATCAAGTCTTTAGCAAATTTTTTAAAAAAATTTCTTCAGAGAAAATTTTATCATAATAAAATTTTTATAACATTTTCGTAAAATAAATTATGCTCGAGAATTGATACTGTTCGAAAAAATGTGTAAAGTTCGAGATTTGTTATTTTTGTAAAAACAAATAAAAAACCGCAAAAGAATGAACTTTACACAACCACAAGTTAAATAAATCATTGAACAAGAGTTCAAGAAAGAAGTGCTTCAATTTTTTTTACTAACACACTTTTCTGTGTCGCACCAACCTGTTTATCAACGACTTGACCATTTTTAAAAAACAAAAGCGTCGGAATATTCATAATGCCATATTCCTCGGTTGTCTCGGCATTTTCATCTACATTCAGTTTCCCTATTTCTACTTTTCCTTCATACTCATGAGCCAATTCGTCAATAATAGGTGACATCATACGGCAGGGACCACACCACTCTGCCCAAAAATCGACAACCGCTGGTTTTCCATTATTGATAATTTCCTTAATATTTTCGTCTGTAAATTCTAATGCCATAATTTTATAATTTTAATTGTTCGATCAATAATTTATTAACGAATTTCAAAATAAATTGTTTTTTAAACTCTATTTATCATCTTTTATTGGAAAAAAATTAATGAATTCCCAGATTGAAATCGCTTCATTTGACAAAATTTAATTGACTTGGAAATCGAATTTTCCAATTTTTTTAATTTCTTTCAAAAATTGAAAAACTGTGGAGTTCATTTCAATTTTATGTCGTCTTGCAAAGAAATTGATTTTATTAGCGACATTATGATCATCAAATACTTGGATATATAAATTAATATTTCCTTTATTTTGAAGAATAATATCTGTGAGTTGTTGAGCCAGATCATCTGTCAATTCCTGTAATGGAATCATTAAAGTGAGTGAATTTATTATTTTATTTTTTATATCTTGTAATAAATCAATTTTTTGTATTTTTAATTCAAGTTCTGACGAAGTAAAATTGTTTTTTTTACGGTAATTGCTATCAGCATATTTTTCTTGAACGACAGCCTGGATAAAAAGATACAAATCTTTTATCATATATTTCTGGAAATCAATATAATTGTTACCATAAAGCACAAATTCATACGATCCGTCGTAATCTTCTAAAGTAAAAACACCATAAGGCTTTCCTGTTCTGGAAGTAGCATGACGAATACTGGTTACAATTCCTGCTAATTTCAACGTTTTACCTGTCAGTTCGTTAAGATTTTTCAAATCGCTGGTTGTTGTATTGCAAAGATTATTAATTTCAAATTCATATTCATCGAGAGGATGAGCAGAAAGGTATATTCCAATTAATTCTTTTTCTTTATTTAAACGGATTAGCGACGACCATTGAGGAGCAAAAGGAATTTCGGGTTTGGCAATTTCAATCTCATCAAAAAGTCCAAATAAAGTATTATGATTCATTGCTTTATCTGCCTGAAATTTGTTTCCATATTTAATAAGGCTTTCCAAAACCTGTTCTCCTTTACTATTCTCAACAAAAAATTGTTCTCGCTGAATATCATTTAAGCTATCAAAGGCTCCTGCTAATGCAAGACTTTCAAAGGTTCGCTTATTACAAGCAGAAAGATTGACACGTTCTACAAAGTCAAAAACACTTTTAAATTTTCCATGTGAATTTCGTTCATTGATGATGTTAGTGACAGCACCTTCGCCAACGCCTTTTATGCCACCCAGTCCAAAACGAATATCTCCTTTTTCATTTACAGAAAAAGTCAAATCACTTTCGTTTATATCAGGACCCAGTACGTTGATACCCATATTTTTGCATTCATCCATGAATTTTCTTATCTCATCAATGTTATCTTTATTTCTTGACAGGTTGGCTGCCATAAATTCTGCTGGATAATGTGCTTTCAAATAAGCTGTCTGATAAGCAATCAACGAATAACAGGTAGCATGTGATTTGTTAAAAGCATAGTTTGAAAATTCTATCCAGTCATTCCATATTTGTTCTATTTTTTCTAATGGTCCATAACCATTTTTTTGACAACCGATAATGAATTTTTCTTTCAAGGCTTCCATTTTGCTGTTCAACTTTTTACCCATAGCTTTACGAAGCTCATCAGCTTCACTTCGGGTAAAACCTGCTAAATCAACACTTAAAAGCATTACCTGTTCCTGATAAATGGTGATACCATACGTTTCTTTCAACCTTTTTTCCATCACTGGAAAAGGATATTCAATTTTTTCAAGCCCATGTTTTCTATTAATAAATTGAGGAATATACTGCATAGGTCCGGGTCGATATAATGCATTCATGGCAATTAAATCTTCAAACTGAGTAGGTTGCAAGGCTTGCAAGTATTTTTGCATACCTGCTGATTCAAATTGAAAAGTTCCAACTGTTTGTCCTTTACTGAATAATTGATACGTTTCAGGATCATCAATAGGAATAGAAGAAATATCTATCTCAATGCCTTTTGATTTTTTTATATTTTCTATCGTATCTTTGATAATGGAAAGAGTTTTCAATCCTAAAAAGTCCATTTTTATCAATCCTACTTCTTCAATCACTGAACCTTCGTATTGAGTGACTAAAATTTCTTCCTTTTTATCTTTATCTTCTGCTGTACTTAAAGGGATAAAATTGCTTAAATCGTCGGCTCCAATAATTACTCCGCAAGCATGAACTCCTGTTTGACGAACAGTGCCTTCGAGCATTTCCGCATATTTGAGGGTTTCTACAATATTTTTATTGGAGGAATCTAACTCCACTTGAATTTCTGGAACGAACTCAAAACAATTGGATAAGTTTACTTTTAATTTTTTCCCATCAGGAGTATCCGGTAATCTATCAGGAATTAATTTTGTCAGACGTTCAGCTTCCGAAAGAGGTAATTTCTGGACACGTGCCACATCTTTAATAGCCATTTTTGCCGCCATCGTTCCAAAAGTAATAATATGAGCCACTCTGTTTTTTCCATATTTTTCAGTAACCCAACGTAATACTTGATTTCTTCCATCGTCATCAAAATCAATATCAATATCGGGCATAGAAATTCGGTCAGGGTTAAGAAAACGTTCAAAAAGCAAATCATATTTTAGTGGGTCAATATCGGTTATTTTCAAACAATAAGCTACTACCGATCCTGCTGCTGAACCTCGTCCTGGACCAACTGCAACACCCATATCTCTTGCTGCCTGAATAAAATCTTGTACAATAAGAAAATAACCAGGGAATCCCATTGTTTTTATTACTTTCAATTCATAATTGATACGATCTTCAATTTCTGGAGGTAAATTTTTCCCATAACGTTCCTCTGCGCCTGCCAGTGTAAGTTTGGTTAAATAATCTGCTTCCAGTTTGATACGCACTACTTTATTATAGCCGCCCAAACGATCAAAACTTTCTTCAAATTCCTGGCGTAACATTTCTTCAGTAAATTTGGAACGATATTCAGCTTCGGTAGCAAAATCTTCTGGAATAGTAAAAAGAGGCATTACTGGTGTTGAATCAATATCATAAAATTCTATCTTTTCAGCAACTTCCAAAGTATTGTTGAGTGCTTCGGGAATATCTTCAAAAATAGCTGCCATTTCTTGTGGCGTTTTAAGCCATTCTTGTTTTGTATAACGCATCCGTTGGGGATCGTCTAAATCTGTACCCGTACTTAGACAAATCAAACGCTCGTGTGCATCAGCATGTTCTTCTTCCACAAAATGCACATCGTTAGTAGCTATAAGTTTGGTATTGGTTTTTCGAGCCAATTTGATTAATTCAGCATTTTGGATTTTCTGTTTTTCATAAGTGGTAACATCGGCACCGGGTTTATCTGTCTGATGACGTTGTAATTCTATATAAAAATCATCACCAAAAACTTTTTTGTACCACAGAATAACTTTTTCAGCTTCTACAAGATCTCCACTTTCTATTTTTTTATGGATTTCTCCACCCAGACAAGCCGACGTTGCAATTAATCCTTCTCTATATTTTTCAAGAAGTTCTTTATCAATTCGGGGACGATAATACATTCCTTCTGTATAAGCTAATGTTATGATTTTACAAAGATTGCGATAACCAGTTTTGTTTTTTGCTAGCAGAATTAAATGGTAACCACTTCTATCTTCCGGTGTTTCCTTTAAATGCCTACTACGATGAGCTACATAGGTTTCACATCCCATAATAGGTTTAAACAAACTCTTCTTTTCCTTATCTATTTGAAGTTGAATTTCTTTTTTTTCTTCGTCTGTGAGTTGAATATCTTGAAATTGTTGAGTTAAAGAGGCAATTTTATCATGAATAGGCTGATTTTTTTTCTTTACATAATTGTAAAATTCCTTGATTCCAAACATATTGCCATGATCTGTTAAAGCAATGGCAGGCATATTGTGGGCTATTGCTTTTTCAACCAAATCAGGTATAGATGACATCCCATCAAGAATGGAATAATGAGAATGAACATGAAGATGAACAAAAGAATTCATGATAAATCAAACTAATTGGTTTTTGAATATGAATAAAATAGCTAATAAATTTTTGAAGGATAAAGTTAATAAAAAAATGCTTCAAAAAGATATAAAAAATTGAAAGAGGATGAATTATTTCAGTTCTCGATTGACCATTTCAGAAATAGAGATAAATACCTCTATTTTTACTACTGAAAAAGTTGAAAAGGCAACTGTTTGTTAAAACAGCAACACGTGAAAGGAAAATCTTTTACTTCAATTTTTTTAATTGTTTTTTTGATGTATGGAAAGATAATTCAGGATTTGGTTTACCATTTCCTCGTAAGTACCTGTTACTATAAGAGTTGCTTGTAGGTAAAAAGGTTCTCTTTCAGCAAGACCATTTTTAATATATTGCAGCAAATCATTACCTTTTTTGCCGGAAATAAGAGGACGTTTATCATATCGGGACATCTCAAGTTTTTCTTTAAGTTGTTCTGCTGGCACTTTTAAATAAACGGTCAAACCATTCTCCTTCATAAAGGACAAATTATTAAAAAAGCAAGGTGCACCACCACCAGTTGAAATAACAACACGGTTTCTCTGACCTATTTCATGTAAACAATCATATTCTAATTTTCTGAATTCATTTTCACCTTTCTCAGCAAAAATGTTAGAAATAGTTTGTTGTGTTCTTTTTTCAATTTCATAATCCATGTCAATAAACTCATAGCCAAGAGCTTGTGCTAAAAGTTCACCCACAGTAGACTTTCCAGCACCCATGTAACCGATTAAAAAAATTCGTTCCATATTAAAAATTTGCTTCAAAAAAATGTTAGAAAACAGAAATTTACAAAATTAACACAATTAAGATAAAGTTATAAAAAAAGGACATTTTCTTTTTTGAAAAAGTCCTTTTTTAGCCATATTTAAAAATTTATTGTTGTATAGTGTTTTTCCGCTTTATAGGAGTTTTTAGTTTGAAAACAACTGTATTATAGCCATATCCGTCTTTAAAATCAGCATCGGAAGAAAGGGTAAAATTTAGCGTTGCTTCATCGCTCCTCTTTAGAGCCACATATTCAAAGGAAAAATAAATGGCACTTAAATTACTTAGAAAAATAAATTTCCCCTTTTCATAATCTGAAAGAGAAGAAGAAAAAATAGTATTTAAATTTTCTACGGGAGGAAGTAAAATTTTCCCAACACTATCAATACTTTGTTGTAAATAGAAGGAAGTTAAATTGTTGTAGTAACTATTGAATCCTAATTCAAAAAAAACTGTATCACCCACTTCTATTGTGTCAAGCACATAAGAACCATTTATAATTCTGATTTTCAAAGAATCATTGTTATTAGTCAGAGGATACGACAAAAAACTGATAGTAGGGGTTGAATTAGTATCCTCTTCTTTCAAACAGGATGACAATAAAATCGAAAGGCATCCTAATAAAATAAATAATTGTTTTTTCATGATAATGGTATTAAAATATTTCTTTTAAAAAAGGAAACAAAAATTATACCAAAAAAAATCTGTCGGGGTGACAAGACTCGAACCTGCGACCTCTACGTCCCGAACGTAGCGCGCTGCCAACTGCGCCACACCCCGAAAAAAGAATTTTGATACAAATTTACACGATTTTATTGATAATAAAAAAGGAATTTTCTTACAATAGCAATAAAAACAACGTGTTAAAAACGAATATAATTCAACACCTATTAAAATTAATAAACGAAATTACAAATATCGTAACACGAAGCGGCAAAAATCAAAGACTGAAACTCAACAAAAGAAAATTACCGAAAAATTTAATCCTTTTTTACTCTTTGTATTTTTTCAGAATTTCCAACAATTCTTTTGTTCCTTCGCTGGCTCCTTTTTGAATAACAGTTACGTTACGGGAAGTAATGTTTACTTCTTTGGGATCAATTAAAAAGATGGGCGTGCCTGGCTTTACGTAATGAATTAGACCTGCTGCTGGATAAACCTGCATCGAAGTACCAATGATAACAAAAATATCAGCTTCGGAAACAATTTCGATGGCTTTTTCAATTTCCGGTACAGGCTCGCCAAACCATACCACGTGCGGTCGCAATTGATAACCCTTTGGACATTTATCACCAACATGAATTTCGAGGTGATCAGGACTCAATTCATAAACTTCCTGACCAGGTCCAGTAGATCTTACTTTCATCAGTTCACCGTGTAAATGAACCACATGCCTACTTCCAGCTCTCTCATGCAGATTATCAATATTTTGTGTGATAATATGTACTTCAAAATCTTTTTCCAGCTCTGCCAATGCATAATGTCCTGCATTTGGCTTGGCAGCCAGTAACTGCTTGCGACGTTCATTGTAAAAATTCAGTACCATTTCAGGATTTCGCATAAATCCTTCGGGTGTGGCTACATCCTCTACCCGATGTTGTTCCCAAAGTCCACCAGCATCACGAAAAGTGGAAAGTCCACTTTCGGCACTCATGCCTGCTCCTGTTAAAACTGCAATTTTCTTCATTTTTTATATGTTATTAATTTTTAAAAATCAGATAGTTAAATAAATTAAGTTTAAAATTTTTCCATTAAAAACAAATATTCAAAATGTTTATTATCATGATGAGCCCATTCGTTGGTCCAACACATATTACTCATTACATTTTTTCTATAATCAATTTCAATGGATTTCAGAAGTTTTCCAGAAGAAAGTACAATATCCATCAAATCTTTTTTAGTTGCTCTTCCACCTGAACTGTAAGAAAGAAGAATATAATGAGCCTGCGTATTTTTGATTAACTTTTGTAATGCTTCCATTGCAAGATAATTTCCATTTTTATTTTTTCTGAATTCTTCAAAAACAGAGCCTGCTAATAAATCTTTGGTATCCAATCGCCTGTTGACTTTTCCAAAAAGCGTTGGCTGATCGTTAAGAATTACAGTTGTCCAGATATGATAATAGGCAGCATACCTCACTCTGCTAGGTGGCATTTTTTCATTATTGGAACCATAAGGTGGATCAAAATAAGCAAAATCGAAAGATTTTTCGGCAATGGTTTCAAAAATATCTTTTCGGAAAACAGTATTTTCAGAAATGATTTTAAATCGTGCAGGTAATTTTAATTTTAAATCATGATATGAACGCCGCGACCATGTAGAAAGATAAGCTGCATAATGTCCAATGGTATTATCAACGGCATCCAGTGCATAAATAAGACTTGTTAGTAGAACGCATTTATCTTCCCAATTCAAATTTAATCTGTCAATTTCATTGCGAATGGCGTCTAATTTTTGGGTATTTTTTCGCTGAAAAGGTCGTTTGCTGTTGGCTTCATCAGCCCCATAATGTTCTGTAAACCAGCCATCATAGCTTTTCAAACTATTTAAATAATCCAACAGTTGCTGGTAATAAGTATCGCTACCTTTTGATTTGAGATAGCAGGTAGCAAAAACCTCTGACCAAACTGCAATATCATTGGAAGTAGTATTGTAACCTGATTGAGCAAATGCCTGAGAAACTCTCGTAGTACCACTGAAGCCATCGAGTACATTTTTTACCTCTTTTAATTCAGAAAGAATCTGCAAAATGTAAGGAATGATTTTTAATTTTGAACCAACATATTTTATTCCTTCTGTTTTGATTTCAGGCATTTATTTATCGTACAAATTAAATCAAAAAAATTCTACAAAAATGAGAAGAGAATTACATTTCTTCTATTTCCACATTTTCCTCTTCAATTTTCAGGTTTTCAATGATAAAGTTTTGACGTTCAGAAGTGTTTTTTCCCATATAAAATTCCAATAATGCAGCAGAAGCATCTTCCTTTTTAAGTGTTACCCGTTCCAACCGTATATCTTCGCCAATGAAATTCTTAAATTCATCAGGAGAAATTTCACCTAATCCTTTGAATCGCGTTATTTCTACTTGGTCACCCAAACGAGTAATGGCAACTTTTTTTTCTTCTTCTGAATAGCAATAAATTGTTTCTTTTTTATTTCTTACTCTGAAAAGTGGTGTTTGAAGAATATATAAATGTCCTTTTTTGATGAGTTCAGGAAAAAATTGAAGGAAAAAAGTAATCAACAGCAGGCGAATGTGCATTCCATCTACATCCGCATCAGTAGCAAGGATAATTTTATTGTAACGTAGTCCTTCAATGCCATCTTCAATATTTAAAGCCGCTTGCAATAGATTAAATTCTTCATTTTCATAAACAATTTTCTTGGTCAGTCCATAGCAATTTAAAGGTTTGCCTCTCAAGCTGAAAACAGCCTGCGTATTGGCATCTCTGCTTTTGGTAATAGAACCGCTTGCCGAATCGCCTTCTGTAATAAAAATACATGATTCTTCTGTATTTCCTTTTGTATCGTTATAATGAATCCGACAATCGCGTAATTTTCGATTATGCAGGCTGACTTTTTTTGCCCGTTCACGTGCTATTTTGGTTATGCCGGCAATGGCTTTCCTTTCTTTTTCTGATTCCTGAATTTTCTGGAATAAAATATCTGCCGTTTCAGGATTACGGTGCAAATAATTATCCAGTTCCTTTTTAACAAAATCAGAAATAAATTTATTGATAGAAATACCATTTGGAGCCATGTCCCGAGAGCCAAGCTTGGTCTTTGTTTGCGATTCGAATACAGGTTCTTCAACACTTATGGCTATAGCTGCTACAATACCGTTTCGAACATCAGCCAACTCCATATTTTTAGAATAAAATTCCTTGATGGTACGTGCTACTGCTTCACGAAAAGCACTTTGATGAGTTCCTCCCTGTGTAGTATGCTGACCATTTACAAAAGAATAATATTCTTCGCCATATTGATTGGTATGCGTAAAAGCAATTTCAATATCTTCGCCTATAAGATGAATAATAGGATAAAGTGGTTGAGAAGTTAAATTTTCATTCAGCAAATCACTCAAACCATTGCGAGAAGAAATTTTTTTTCCATTAAAAACAAGAGTAAGCCCAGTATTTAGATAAGCATAGTTACGCAACATGGCTTCTACAAACTCTTCTTTATAAACGTATCCATCGAACATGGCTCGGTCAGGAACGAAAATGGTTAAAGTGCCACGTTCACCTTCGTCAGGGATGATTCCGCTATCACTTACCAGTTTCCCTTGTGTAAATTCTGCCCGGCGAGACTGACCTTCTCTAAAGCTCTGAACAATAAAAGTAGAAGAAAGTGCATTGACAGCTTTGCTACCAACACCATTCAAACCAACCGACTTTTTAAAAGCCTTAGAATCGTATTTACCACCCGTATTCATTACAGAAATAGCTTCTATCATTTTTCCTAACGGAATTCCACGTCCATAATCGCGTACTTGCACTACGCCGTCTTGAATTTGAACTTCAATGGTTTTACCTGCGCCCATTCTGAATTCATCAATACTGTTGTCCAAAACCTCTTTCAACAGAACATAAATTCCATCATCAGGGTGTGAACCATCGCCGAGTTTACCAATATACATTCCTGGACGACGACGAACATGTTCCAAACCTTCCAGCGTGACAATGGTGCTATCGCCGTAATCAACCAACAAATCTTTTTCTAAAATTTCTTCCATATTGATTAAAAAATCAAAAACAATCTCTTGAATTTTAAAAATTCTCTTTAAAAAATTATTTTATTGAAGCTGATTTTTAAATTTAAGATGATAGTAATTCTTGTTTCAGAGCAAATCTAACTCTGATTATTTGTACAAAAATAAGAAATTTCTGGGATATTTAAAAATAAAAATATTGCTTCTATAACTATTTTGATGAATTTTTATCAAACGATTTAATTATAAGATTTTGATTTTTTTATCAATGCCTGAAATAAGTTGACCGCTTTAACATAACAATTTACTAAAAAATTAATTCATTGTGGCTGAATGTCATCAACATCGTTTCAGTGACAATTTCAAGATTCAGAAGGTTCGAAAAATTGAGGTTTCATTACCAATGTGATTTTTTCTCAATATCAAGTTGAGAACAAAAATGTTTATCTTTCTTCGATAAATAAATCAATAGCTTATTCTTAAAATTGTATAGCCTATTATTTTGATAATAAAGCTATTGGCAATTTTGATCCTGCAAAAAGCAAAGCTAAAGTATCCGTCTTCATTTTTGAAAATCAGGAACATAGGAAAATAAAAAGCTTTCGTTGTCGGTAAAGACAGTTGTTTATTTTGCTTATTATGGAGTACTATCGTTTAATATTTCACCACAAAGTTAAAGAACTTCAAAAAATATTGAAAAAACCATTTGAAGAAATATCTTCAATAACTTTGTGCACCGATACCTTGTTTTCCTTATTGGGAACATATTTACTGAAACGGATGTTGCATCACTGCAACTGGTTATCCATATAAGGTAAATATTTATGATTTTATCATCGTATGGTAAGTCGCTCAAGTTATTGTGACATTGATTTTTATTTTCACGCGTTTGGAAATACTTCGATTTTCATGTAATTTTGCAAAAGTATATTATTAACCAAACATTTCACGTTTTATTATTTTTCAAGCTTAAGAATAAAAAACCATCAAAATACCGTCATGAAGAAAAATTTATTCAGTTTATTGGTATTTCTGTTTTTATTATCTTTTTATCACTTGTTTAGTCAAAATAATGAATATCCAATTAAAATCATTAATGATATTGAATATTATCTTTACACTGTGGAACCTGCTGAGGGAACTTATGCTATCAGCAAAAAATTTGGCATCACGCAAGAGGAAATTCTCAAAGCCAATCCTTCTATCGAAAACGGTCTAAAAGCTGGGCAAATTATTTTAATCCCGGTAAAAAAAACAAATTTAGAAAAAGAACAATCTTCTTATAACCATCGAACAGATAGCTCTACAACTTCAACCATTCAATTTATTCAGTATAAAGTAGAAAAAAAACAAACACTTTTCGGTATCAGCCGCCTCTATAACGTAAGCCAGGAAGAAATTATAAAATTTAATCCGCAGGTTGAAAAAGGTTTACGTGAAGGCGATGTATTATTTATACCTAAAAAAAACAAAGAATCAGAAAAAATAATCAAAACAGATACGCTTGAAAAAAATAATTATACAGAACCTGAAAAAATACAAAAAGGGGATAGTGTTTATTTTATTCATTTGGTTGAAGCAGGTGAAACTTTATATTCCATTAGCCGAAAATATAATGTTGAAGTAATTGACATTATAAAATACAATCCTTCTTCGGCTGAAATTTTAAAAGCGGGAAGTAAACTAAAAATTCCGGTTTTAAATATTCAACCGGACTTAAATCAACTTGCAACTACTGAAAAAATTATGCAAGAGGCAACAAGTGAAGGAGAAACGGTTAGCAAACAAGAAAAAATCATTAAGATTGCTTTTCTCCTGCCTTTTATGCTCAATGATACTAAATCGCAATTAAGTCGTGAAAACTTTATTGACTTTTACGCAGGAAGCTTGTTGGCTGTTAAAAAAGGGAAGGAAAAGAATATTTCAATGGAAATATTTACTTATGATACTGAAAAATCAGAAGAAAAAATAAAAAAAATTCTTTCTCAGCCAGAACTTAAAAACGTAGATTTGATTGTAGGGCCTGCTTATAGCACTCAGGTTTCTTACGTAACGGAGTTTGCTCTAAAAAATAAAATTAATAATTTAATACCTTTTTCTTCAAAAGTTTACGACGTTGTTTACAATCCTTATGTATTTCAATTCAATCCTAACAACAGAAATGTAAAACTGAAGTTTTTATACGATAAACTTTATGAGAAATTTAAAAATCCAAATATTATTTTTGCTGAAATTCCTGATATTAACATTTTAAATGACAACTACCAGTTAATGGAAGAATTTAAGGAAATGTTAGCCAACAATCACAAAAAATTTACAGTTTTTTCTCTTTCCTCCAAATCTTCCTCAATAGAGAACATATTAAAAAAGGATGTTGATAATCTGATATTTTTCAATACAGACAATATATCAGGAGTGAATCCCTATTTATTAGATTTACTGAATATTAATGATAAATATAACATTATTTTGTATGAAGAATACAGTTGGGGAAATAATTCTAATATTCAAAAACTTAAGGGTTTTTATGTGGCTCCTTTTAAACCTGACATAGATACTGAAAAATTGAAGGAATATGAAGATGAATTCAATCGTTTTTTCAACTGGGAAATAACTTCGAAATTGCCTCGCTACGATCTTCTGGGATATGATTTAATGAATTGTTTTCTTCCAACTTTGCATCTATATGGTAACAGTTTAAATACTCAATTAAATTCCCTTACTTATACCGAAGGATTACAATCTGATTTTAATTTTCAACGTAACTCCAAAAAATCAGGCTTTATCAATGTTCAACTTTATTGGGGCGAAAGGAATTTCAAGTAATTTATGAAAAAACTTTATCTTTTAATTTTACTAATTATCCCAGTAATTGTTTTTTCGCAAAGTCGATTAGACCAACCTGAAATATACCTGGGGACAAGTCATGGAGTCTCAGCTTCCATGATACATTTTTCTCCTTCTGTAGAACAGGAAATTTTATTAGGCTACAATGGAGGAATTGTTTTCAGATACATTGATGAAAAAAACGTTGGAGTACAAGCAGAGTTAAATTTTTTCCAACGGGGATGGAAAGAAAAAGGAAATATTTACGCCAAACAATTAAATTACATTGAACTTCCTTTTTTGACTCATATCTATTTTGGAAATAGCAGTCGTTTTTTTATTAATTTAGGTCCTAAAATAAGTTATTTGTTATCTGAAAATGTACTAAAAAATCTTTCAGCAAATTCAACTGAAACGCAACATATTACGAAAGTACAGCATCCTTTTGATTATGGCATTTGCGGTGGACTCGGTATGCTTTTTAAAGTGAAAAAAAACATTTTCCAATTTGATACACGATTCAATTATAGCTTAAGCGACATATTTTCGAACAGTAAAAAAGATTACTTTGAAACTTCAAACAATATCAATCTTTCGGTAAATCTTGGTTGGCTGCTACAAATAAAATAGTTTTTTAATCAAAAATTAAGAAAAAAAACAGTTATTCCACCTTTTTTGAACAAAATTGCACTTTTTACCTTCCTTTTTTTATTAACTTTGCTTAAAAGGAAATTTCGTATTCTTTTTTAAATCAATTCAGGACAACATTAATTTTATTTATAACCTTTCGTTTTATCAAAAAATTTAAAATATTACCCATATGAAAACAAATTATGAAATAAGGTATGCTTCTCACCCGCAAGATGTAAAAAATTATGACACTTCTCGATTGAGAAAGGAGTTCCTTGTAGAAAAGATTTTTTCAAAAGATGAAGTGAATATGGTCTATTCATTGTTTGACCGCATCATTATAGGAGGTGCTATGCCAGTAAATGAAATTCTTCCTCTGGAAACCATTGAACCGTTAAAGTCGGAATATTTTCTTTCGAGACGTGAATTCGGGACGTTTAATGTAGGAGGACCTGGCAAAATTTCCGTTGATGGAAATGTTTTTGAATTGAATTATAAAGAAGCACTTTATTTAGGTGCAGGAAATAGGAAAGTTTATTTTGAAAGTTTAGACCCTTCAAACCCAGCAAAATTCTATTTCAATTCTACACTTGCCCATAAAAACTATCCTGACAAAAAAGTTACTAAAGCAAATGCTGTAATAGCTGAAATGGGTTCTATGGAAAGTTCGAATCATAGGAACATTAATAAAATGCTTGTATCTCAAGTACTTGATTCTTGCCAGTTACAAATGGGAATGACAGAACTTGCTCCAGGAAGCGTATGGAATACTATGCCAGTCCATACTCATAGCAGGCGAATGGAAGCATATTTTTATTTCGAAGTACCTGAAAATGAAGTTGTCTGTCATTTTATGGGAGAGCCCAACGAAACTCGTCACATCTGGATGAAAAATGAACAAGCTGTTATTTCACCACAATGGTCAATTCATTCAGCGGCTGCCACAAGCAACTATATTTTTATTTGGGGAATGGCAGGTGAAAATCTGGACTATGGTGATCAGGATTTTTACAAAAATACGGATCTTCGATTTCTGGAAATAAACTTTTTTGTTTTTTAAATTTCAATTTTTATCAATGAAGAACAAAATCTTGTAAAATATTTAAACTTAATCTTTAAAAAAATTAAAAAAATGAATCAATTTGATTTAACAGGGAAAATTGCACTAATTACTGGTGCTTCTTATGGAATAGGCTATGCCATTGCAAAAGCTTTTTACGCTGCAGGAGCTACTATTGTATTCAATGATATTAATGAAGAAAAAGTTAACAATGGCTTAACTTCCTATCAGAAAGATGGAATCAAAGCACATGGCTATGTATTTGATGTAACTAATGAAAAAGCTGTAAATGAAGCCATTGAAAAAATTACCAAAGAAGTCGGTGTTATTGATATTTTGGTAAACAATGCTGGAATTATTAAACGTATTCCAGCATTAGAAATGAGTGCTGCTGACTTTAAACAGGTAGTTGATGTAGATTTAAATGGACCTTTTATCGTTTCAAAAGCTGTTGCTCCAGGAATGATTGACAAAGGAGGAGGGAAAATTATTAATATTTGTTCTATGATGAGCGAATTAGGAAGGGAAACAGTTTCTGCTTATACTGCTGCTAAAGGAGGTTTAAAAATGTTAACTAAAAATCTTGCTTGCGAATGGGGTCAATACAACATTCAAGTAAACGGAATAGGACCAGGTTATATTACTACTCCACAGACAGCCCCTTTGCGAGTAGATGGTCATCCTTTCAATAATTTTATTATATCTCGTACTCCGGCGGCACGTTGGGGAACACCTGAAGATTTGCAAGGTCCAGCTGTATTTCTTGCTTCGAGTGCTTCTGATTTTGTTAATGGACACATCTTATACGTAGATGGTGGTATATTGGCATATCTTGGTAAACAACCTTCATAATAAATTAAAATATAGCCAATTAATTTCTTTGTTGATCAAAGTAGTTAATTGGCTTTTAAAAAATCTGAATATGAATAGGAATCTTTTTTTTATTTTAATTGTTTTGTTTTTTGCTTCGTGTAGCTCTCTGCCAAAATCAATAGAAATAATTAATCCAACGTCATTTGACAGAAAGAATGAGATAGTCGAAATTAAGAATCAAGAAATTTTAAAGCATTTCGATCATTCTGCTTCATACATACTTAAAAATGAACAAAATGAAGAAGTGCCATATCAAATTATTGTCGACGATAATAAGAAAGCAGAAGCCTTTATTTTTCAAGCAAACGTAAAAGCTAATCAAAAAACTGTTTATCATTTTGTCAAGGGTAAACCTACTCCTGTGAAACCAAAAACATTTGCTCGTTTTGTTCCAGAACGCAAAGATGATTTTGCCTGGGAAAACGATTTAGCCGCTTACAGAATGTATGGTCCAGCTCTAGCTGACGAAAATCCAAGTAACGGTGTTGACCTTTGGCTAAAATGCACTGATGAGTTAGTAGTAGATACTTTTTACTACAATGAATTTAATAAAGGCCTTTCCTATCATGTTGATCATGGAAAAGGCTTAGATTGTTACAAAGTGGGTTATACCTTAGGTGCTGGTGGAATTGCACCATATGTTAATGATTCTTTATGGATTGATGGACACTTTGATAGTTATAAATTGCATTTCAGTGGACCACTACGTTCTAAATTTACTCTTAGTTATGATTCAGTAAAAGTGAATGATTTATTTTACCAAGAAGATTTAACAATTACTGTCGATGCAGGTTCTTTGCTTAATAAAGCTGAAGTAATATATAAAGGTAAAGACGAAAAAATGGGATTGGCAGCCGGTATTGTTTTGCACGACAACAAAGGAAATCTTTTATTAAATGCTGAAAAAGGAATCGCTGCTTATTGTGAAGATGCAGTTTCTGATAATCAAGTTTCCTCAGGACGAAATTATGTAGCTGTTTTTGTCCCTTGTAAAATCGAGGAGGCTAAAGTTCAAAATTTACATGCTTTACTTATTTCTGATTATATGGTGGGAGAGAATTTTATTTATTATTTCGGTGGTGGATGGAACAAATGGAAATATCCGACTGATAATGATTGGTTTAATGCATTATATCAATTTACAGAAAAAATTCAACATCCTTTAATAATAAGTTTAAAGTAATAAAAAATCATTTTTTAGTAGTATCCCAAAAATGTGTAAAGAATAATTTATTGAATGCGATAATTATAATTAGTCGTTCCTTAAATTTATTCTATTCGACTAAATATCAATAAAATAGTTATAAAAAAGTTTGTTTATATTTGCAGGAATGAGTATCTTTACAGTATAAAATACTGCAAATTATGATAGGAAAATCACCGAGAAAAGATCAACGAGATTTATTTCGTCCCATGTTGGAAGACTTTATTGATATGAACCACGAATTGGTTTTATTAGCGAACAAAATAGATTGGAGTTAT
>Ga0208826_1000453_pt1 | contig 43125 bp, 35 predicted proteins | sample AD_UKC115_MetaG_FD_184451 | JGI IMG/M metagenome (GOLD analysis project Ga0208826, IMG submission 184451) | Active sludge microbial communities of municipal wastewater-treating anaerobic digesters from Hong Kong - AD_UKC115_MetaG (SPAdes)... | ecosystem: Engineered > Bioreactor > Anaerobic >... | reverse complement strand
ATATATATATAGTCCCCTTAAAATTATGGTCAAAAAAGAAAGAATAAAAAAGCGAAACAAACAAAATAATAAGAAGGATAATAAAAATAAGGAAAAAGAAAAACAAAAAAGAAAAATGCAATATGAAACCAGGAATCATGAAAATTTAGATAAAATATTTATAAACATGTTAGAAGAATATATATTTTTAAAATATCCTAATCTGAATAAAAAAACACCCTCAAGGAAATATTTTCTAAACGAAATATTACGCGAAATTTTATTTTTTATTAGGTCCGGATCGTCATATAGATTATGTAGGTCTACAATAAAAAGATCCTCATTAAATAATTATGTAAATTTCTTCTCAAAAAATAAAATATTTATAAATTTTTATAACCATTTATATAATCTATATTCCGAAAAAGATAAAGAAGAAAAATTATCATATGTTTATACTGATACAAGTTTTATTATAAATTCAAATTGTTTACATAAATATGTAGAAAGGAATAAGTATATAAAAAATAAATTTTCAATAAAATTATCATTAGTTACGGATTCAAATGGAATTCCAATAAATATGCAATTTGTAAAAGGTAATTTACATGATTCACCTTTAATTAAGAAACATTTTGAAGAAATTAAAAATAGCTTAGATAAAAAGGAGGAACATAAAACTAAAAAATATTTTATGGCAGATGCAGGTTATGATAGTAAAGAAAACAGATCATTTTTGCAAAATAAAGGTTTCGAAGTTCTTATCCCTCATAACAAAAGAAATGGTAAAATAATTAGAAAATTTAATGAAGAAGAAAAAAAATTATATAAAAATAGAATAAGAATAGAAAATACATTTTCTAAATTTAAATTATTTAGAAGAATGAAGCAAATTTACGAAAAAAATATAGATACGTATATACAATTATCTTATTTAGTTATGGCAAGGATAATGCATTCTATAATATGATTTATTTACGTATTTACATATTTTCAAAAAAAAAAATACATTTTTAAGGGGACTATTTTTTCATTTTTTTTTTTACTTTTTAAAAGTATATAAGAATACAAATTTATGTTTTTATTAAAATTACCTTCGTAATAATATGATGAAATATGTAAAAAAAATTGAAAAAAAAATTTGAAATGTATAAAAAACTATTTTTTATTTGATAATTATAATGCTTTTTTATATTTATATACACTTAAAAAGTAAAAAAGACTATAAAATAGACAACGTAATAATTATAAAAATAATATTTTTTAATAAATTGTAATTTAAATTATTTAAAAATATTTACGATGCATTGTTTTTCATCATTATTTTACGTTTTACTAATAATGTGTCTTTTTTCTTTGTTAATTTTTAATATTATTTCCTAATATTTTATGTTTATGTCTTTTTTTTATTTTTTTAAAATCATTTTTTTTAATATTTCATATTTTTCGTCTTTTTCTTTAGATAAATTTTTTTCTAGTAATTTTATTTTGTTTTTAAGTTCGCTATTTTTCTTTTTAAATCCATTAATTTTGTTTTTTAGTTCATTAATTTCGTTTGTTGATTGGGTTAATTTTTGACCAAAATATTTACATTTTTTATCCTCTGCTTGGGATAAATTTATTTCTAACGTTTCGATTTTATTTTTTAATTCGTTAATTACGTTTGTGTTTTGGATTAATTTTTGCTTAAAATCTTTACATTTGCCTGATAATATTTTATTTTTTTCTCCTAAAGTTATGATATGTTGCCTTAACATAACATCACGACTAGTATTATTTTTAGACGGCGTTACAACATTTTCGATAATTATACCATATTTAACATTATTAATGTGTTTTAATGACTCATTATGTCTATGGAATTTATAACTATCATTTATTTCGTAATCACAAAATGCACAATAATTATAATTTTTTTTTACTGTATTTTTACATTTGATATTTTTCATATTTTCTATGTCTTCATTATTATTAGTATTTTTGGTATTTTTTTTAATGCTATTTTTAAGAAATTTATACTCGTCCATAACTGTATTATTGTTAATTTTCATAAATTCTTGTATTTCGGAATCAAACGAAATATTATCGTTATTAAGCGCTATATTATTATTTGGCGTTATATTTTCGGGATCAATGCTGTTTTTATCTAATATTACATTTTCGGAATCAATTAAAGTTTTATTATTGCTTGATGTTTCTTGTATATTTTCATTTAATATTTCTTGTTCTGATGAATATTTATAATTATAATAATTTACTATATTAGTTATATCTCTGATCATATTTATATGTGAACCTTTAAAATATTCATTACCGTAATCAGAAACTAATATATATTTTGTTTTAAACAAATTAATTAATATGGTTTCGATCATATCACAATTAGTGCATTCAATATATAACAATAATTCTGATCCTTTGGGATAATTAACAATTCTTTTCATATTTTTTTGTTTGGTTTTACCTATTTTATATATATTTTCATTTAACCTTAGTGATTCGCGAACATGTATTAAATAAATAAATTCATAATTATTATTGTGTCGAAAATTATTCATATTTTTCACATTATGAATTTCGTTAGACACGATAGTTAAATTATTAATAGGTGTTTCGTCATTAATGGGCGTTTCGTTATTAATATTATCCATTTTATATAATATATATATATATATACATATATATTTTCATTTTGTTTATATGGTATTCAATTTGTAAATTTAAATGATAATAATTAATAAAACGTTTAGAACTTGGTCATAATAGATTAATATGACCAAGTGATATAAATATTGACGTAATTAATAGCTTTAGCGTTCTCAATAATAGGTGTAAAATGTACACAAAACCATTTTATAAATTTATTTTGCATAATATTTCAAACTTCATGCATCTTTTTACAGTAAAAATACAAATAATTAAGTCTCAGTCATGAAAAATTTTACGAAAAAAATATACCGAAAATTTTTTAAAACACACAAGAAAACCCGTGTGTCTTAAAAATATAACTGATTTTTTTTTATTTTCAATAAAATATTGATTGTCCTAGTAAAAAAGATATTTTCTGTTATTATTTAAATTAGATATTTTAAAATTATCGTATATTTTATCTGAATAATTTATTAAAATATGTTATTTAATTCTTAATAATATTTCTCATTATTTTTACTCATTACTAGTAAAATTTTCATATTCTTTGTATAAAAAAAGTAAATTAGAATTTGTTATAGACTGTAAATAATTAATAATAAATTAAAAACATAATAATAAAATCTAATAATATTTTTATAAATTTATAATCTAGGATCAACATGTGTATTAATACTCGTTTCCATTTGTTGTAAATATTTTTTAATTTTATAATAATAAAATCTAATAATATTTTTATAAATTTATAATCTAGGATCGACATGTGTATTAATACTTGTTTCCATTTGTTGTAAATATTTTTTAATTTTAAATGTTTTTTTTTCGATATCTTTGTAAGGTATTGATAACATTTTGACTCCTAATTTAAATTGTTCTATGCATAAAGATGTTTTAACATTAATAGATTTGTTTTTTAATAAACTAGAATATTTAGCAGGTATTAAATAATCATAACCATATACTAAACGCAAGTATTCCTTATTTCTGACTTTCATATAAGGCGAAACATTAGAATCAATATCAATAATATTAGGTCTAACGATGATACCTTCCATATCTTTTTTATCGAAAAATATATTTAACAATTTCAAATTATCGTCAAAATTGTTATTTAAATCTAATAACAAATATTTATCATCATTAACGATCTCGAAACATTGATTTTTTGTTAAAAAAGTATTATTAATACCAGGAATAACTTCAGTATTGTTATTAAATACAATTTTTAGAATATCAAATGGCTTCAAGTATTCTGTTTCGTCTTTAGTGTATATATTTAATTGTTCAGAATATTTATCAGATAAATCATTTAATTCAGAAGGCGGAATATAATTATTTAACATATTTTTATATAATTCATGATTTTTTTTATTTAATGTTTTGGCTTGTTTATTTAAATTTTCTAAAACATAATTAAATCCGGTATTTTCTAACCATTTACTAGTTTCTGATAATGCAATAGGTATAGGATTAAATTGATCAATAATCATATTTTTTGATAATTTAGACCAAGGCATTAATTCACAATCAATAATCATCATTTTAATATTATTTTCTTGCATATATGGTTTTAATCTTGTTAATAAAGGTTCGAATATATTTTTATCAATGGAAGATTTAAAACCTCCTCTAGTAATTCCATAACACTTATTAATATCATCAAACAAATAAACATTAAAACGTGATCCCATATATTTTGGCATAATTAATAATTCATTAGAACATTTATTTTTTAAATATCTAGAAGTATAATATCGCAAACATGAATTTATAGATTCCAGCTCAGTTAAATTTTTATCTGATGGTGTAATTGTTCCCGAAACAAAGTTTATTTTATTTTCTACAAAATATTTATATCTAATATATTTATTTGGTTTATCACTTTTTATTAATAAATCATTTGTTAATTTATATAACGTAGTTTTTTTTGGTTCTTGTTTGTTTAAAAAATTAACAAATTTAAAATCAGGATACATTTTATTTTGACCTAAGATCACGGCAGATAATTTATTACCATAAATAGCTCCAGTATCAATTAATATTTTGTTGTTAATTGTAAAATAACTATTTTCTACAGGAACATGACCAACAATATGATAAGGATAATCAAAATACATATTATTCGAGACAAAACTCTTTAATACTAAATTATGTTCTAATTCATGATATTTGTAATATATTTGTTTATCAATACTAGAATCATCTATTTTGTATAAATATTGTTCATTACATGGTGCATGATTTATATAAAAACTATGCGAATATTTATTGCCATAGTAAATATAAAACGGTTTCATGTTATTAAATATGTCAATGAATTTACTTTTTAAATCAGGATTTGTTTTTAATTCTTGATAGCTATTAAAATGAGGATTTTCTTTGTCTTTATTATTTATTAATGGATTTATAATAGACTTTTCATGATTACCAATTACTAACTTTACGCAAGGATTATTTAAATTTTTATGGATAAATTCAATAATTTCAATTAATTTACTACCCTTATCTATCAAATCTCCTATTAATATTAAAACATATTTCTCACTTTTTATAATATCATCTTCTAAAGTAAAATTATTCTCCAATAATAATTTTTTTAATTCATCAACACAACAATGAACATCACCCACGATGAAATATTTCTTATCTAAAGGTAATATTAATTCATTGTAATAATCTACTTTATTTATAATTATATCACAATCAGTTAAAGTTTTTATTCCAACTTTCGGAAATTTAACCATGTTTAACATCAAATGCATATTTTTTTTATATTCGTCTATTGTTTTACATAATTCTTTTTTGTTAATTTTGTGTTTTTTGTTTTGATAATTATTAATATTTGTATTATTAGTATCATTATTAGTATCATTATTAGTATCATTATTAGTATCATTATTAGTATCATTATTAGTATCATTATTATTTGCATCCTTATTTATGTAAAGTTTATTAAGATAAAAATTAAATTTAGAGTAATTGACATATAAACATAATGCTTGATAATTATGTAATTTTGATTGACATAATAAATTTTTGAATATTGTTTCATGTTGATAATCACATACTAATATAACGAAAGGTTCATTATTAGGATAAGTAATATGATAATTTAACGTATTAAAAATTTTTTTACATATCAAACTATTATTTTCTTGTTTTGAATTTTCCTTAGATAAATATTCATTATTAAAATCAATAATAGGACACGTAGCTTTAATATTACCTAATTGTGATAATAATTTAGGTTTTAATACATTTTCAACATAATTTGTTTTACCACTATTTTTAGGGCCAGTTACAATAATAACAGTATTTAATTCGATAGTATGCATTATATATCCTTTATTATTTAATAATTAAATATATTGATTATAAAATAATAATTTCAATTTTTATAAAAAAAAATGAAAATAAAATGTTTATAAATATCGAATATTAAATGATACCAATAACATATAATACTAAATAATAATAATTAAATCATATTAATAAATGGCAATAACCTTAAGATCAGCTAATAATGATTTATCATATGTAATAAAAAAAAATCCGAATACTAATAGGATAGACAAATTAAAAAATGGAACTTGTATAGGATATTATACTCAGGTTAATAATGTAATTAACGATAAAGAATATAACATTTATTTTTGTGAAAATTTTAATAATATATCATATAATGAATGCTCTGATGATAGTGAGAGTAATTATAGTAATAAAATGAAATTCATGTCTCCATTATTAATATTAGATATGTTAAATATATATTTTGCAGATAATTTTAAAAAAGAAGATGAAAAAGATCTAGTTTTAGAACAAGAATTAATAATAAATTTATTGTATATTAAAGAAGCAGCATTAAAATTTATTCAAGATATTTTAGATAAATTAAATAATACTGATGAAATAAAAATATTATTAATAAAAAAATACATTAATATTTACACTGTTAATATAAAATTTTTAGGAACGATTAACAAAATGTTAAATATTATCCAATCAATATTATGTTTTATTGTAATTAAAAATAATTTTCATCCTCAAATATGTATCGAAAGTTTATCTTCTAGATTAAGCAAATCATTATATACAACAAAAGAATATTTAACATATATGCACATTTACAAAATATTGACTTTAGCAGATCAATTATGGTTTAAAACTTTATTACCAATATTACAAAAACCTAACATGGTTTTAAATAGTTATAAATTAGCAGAACTACGATTTAGAAAAACGATAAATCTTATATCAAATATAAAAAAAATAACAAGTATTGATAATATTATAGATATAGGTTGTGGTAATGGTAGATATTTAGATTTATTAACGAAATTTAATGATATAAAAAATTATTATTGTTATGATATCGATAACACATGCATAGAAAAAGTAAATATAAAAAAGCAACAATTTCAAAATCAGATTATCGTATCAAATAAAAACTTTCCAGATAATGTAGAAGGTAATAATATAATTTTATTGCTAGAAGTAATAGAACATATGGATTATGATATAGCATGTGATTTTTTAAATAATATAATTGATAATATTAATTTTACAGCAATATTATTATCAACACCAAATCGTGATTTTAATAAACATTATGAATTAAATACATTTCGTCATGATGATCATAAATATGAATTAACTAAAAATGAATTTGAAACATTTATTAATAATATAGTTAAAAATAGATATTTAACATATTTTTATGATGTCGGCGATATTGTAGATAATAGTTCACCAACTAATTACTGTGTAATTGCCAAACCAAATATTAGTTTTTGATTATAAACTAAAAAACGAACTTAAGATAAAAAACACAAATTTAACAATATTTTTTTATAATTAATTATAATTATTTTAACTATTATTTTTGTATAACGAATACAAATAATTAGCATGATTATATGCATATGCAACACTATCAGTAATACTACTTAATACGGTATAAGTTCCATTTTTAATTGCTTCACTAGGATTACTACCTCCTGTTTTTTCTTTCAAATAATCATATAAATCGGCTAAAGGACATACTTGTAATTTGCTAGTAATAAAATTTTGAGCTTCTTCAGTAGTCATATCTAAACAGAATCTATATTTAATAAATTCAATAGTTTCTTCATCACTCATAACAGTCAAAGGACAAACTCTTGGTATTAATAACATTAATAAGGATAATATATCGGCATTATGACGGCATATTTCATAAATTTTTTTACATTTATTTTGGAATTCTAAATATTCTAAAGTACCTTCTTTACCAATAACATCAATCATATTGCTAGTTAATCTAATTTCACCTCTACACATAGAACCAACATTCATAGGATTTTGACCTAAAATAAATCCGTAATCTATGTGAAATAATTTACCATCTTTAGTAACTAAAATATTACCTAAATGTCTATCACCAATACCCAGTAAAAAACTGATAACACTATAAGCGGCGCAACTATTAGAAAATTTTTTTTTTATTTCACCAACAGTAATATCTGAATTATTGGCAACTAAATAATTAGAAATGTTAGTATTGTTAGTACTAATATTAATTAACGTATCACAAGACTGAACCATTTCGATAATCCCTCTATGATTATATGGGTCTTTATCATTTGCATTTAATGGTAATATTTCATAAGAAACAATATTGGGATCGATATCACTACTAGAAATTATAATATCGTTTATTAAATTAATAATATTAGTTGCTATTTGATCTTGTCTGACATTTTCTTTTTTAAAAATCATATACTTAGTTATTTTATTATTGACTAAATAAGGTATTTTAATAGGTTTTGTTTTACTTACAAATTCAGTAGATGATTTAATAAACACACTCGTAATATCATCATTGAAATTTAATGGTGACGGATATTTGTTATCTAAATTATCGTGTTTTATATTGTTATCATCGTCATATAGATTTTCTAATTTATCAAAATTAAATATTAATAATAAATTTTCTAAAAATCTATCACAATCTATAAATTTATTTATTTGATCAGTATGTTTTAACATTATTTCCATATTATTTTTGAAATTCAAAAAATATGCATTATTTATGTTATTAGTATAATTAACTGTATTATATTTAATTTCATAATATAAATATCTTGCTAATTCAATATTATGACTAGATCTTTCGATCAAATAATTTTGCATTAAATAATTAGACCATTTATATTTTTGTTCATTTCTTTGTTCAAATTGAGAATAATATGTTAAAATAATGATACAATTTTTAAATTCTGTATCAGAACATGAAATATTATCAACTATAAAATGTAATAAACTTGTTAAATTTGTTTGAGTATTTTTTAAGGTATCAATATAATGAACATACAAATTAATAAAATCATAAAAATGTAATTTTTCTTTACATGATCTAGAACACATTAAATCCCAACAAGAGACTGTTTTTTCGTTATTAATAATTTCTATTATTTTTTCTATTTGGTCATTATTTTCACATACTTTAAATGAATGTAGTAAATATTTTCTATGACCTGGAAACAAATTTAAATTTGTAAAAAGTAATTTTTTTTCAATAGAAGTATATTTATGATAAGGTAATTTATATTGTATAGATCTAAAAATTGATTGTAAATATCTAGCAGAATAAAACCATACTTGATTAAGACCCTTAAGTTTGTTAATTTCAATAATATTTAAATTTAATACTTTAAATAATTTACATATTTTAATCATGTTTTCGAATAATATTAATAATTCATGACAATTAATACATGTTTTAACTAATTCTTTTTGTGTAGTATTGTAAAAATAATTATATAAAGAATATTTTGGACTTTTTTTATTATCGGCCATTTTTAATTCTTCGGGTATTAGATCTTGATATTTACTACATGATTCACAAAATATTTTACCACATAATCTACAATGATGTTTATTAGATGTAAAAAATGTTCCTCTTATTAATTGCAGACAATTATTACAATTATTAGTCTCGGCATCAGGTTGCCAATAATTATTTTGGTTTATCGTTTGAGCATATAATAATCTGTTTTTATGAATGCCTACTTTATCTTCGTTATTCTTAATGTAAAACGAATAACACAAATTATTATTATCCATGGTTATATTATATATTTTATAATAGATTTATTAGATATATTATATTTCAATTTTTTATATTCATTTTTAAATATCAAATAATAATATTTAATAATATCGAGTAATAATAAATAACAAAAAATAATATCAAGTAATAAATAATGATGTCTAGTAATAATAATATCAAGTAATAATATTAAATAATATCAAGTAATAATATTAAATAATATCGAGTAATAATATTAAATAATATCGAGTGAGTAATAATATTAAATAATATAGAGTAATCATAAGAGTTAATTTTAACTAATAAAAGAATTGTTTGTTAATAAAGTTGCCATAATAGAACATCCTAACCAAATTATCATATTTTTATTATTTGGGACATTAATATTTAATGTAAAATTTGAGTATTTATTATCGAAATCCTTTTTTAACTCGTGTCCTAATTCATGATTAGCGCCGCCACCAATAATTATAATATTACTACATAATTTTTTTTTTAAATCTATTGGACATTTATTGATACAATTATATAATGCTTGTGTAATAGATATTTGGTCAACGTTAATTATAAACGGATTTAAAAAATATTCATTAATATGTAAATTAGATTTATTATTTTTTAAATAAGTATCAAATTGGTTTTTTGACAATGATAATATAATTATTGCTTCTAATATAATATAATTATCACAAACCGGGACTATTCTAGTACTAGTATAACCTATATCAATAACTATACCATAAGTACAACAATATCCTAACATACCTAAATATTGTTGGTTACAGAAATAAACATTTTTGATATTATATGTATTTTTTAAATGATTTATTAATTTATTTTTGTATTCCATGGTAACGTATAATGGTTCTGATATTAAAATATCATTATTTTTTACATTGTCTATAGTTTCTAAATCTTGAAAAATTTTTTTCCATATAATATCCATTCTAGAAAAATTAACAATTACTCCATTTTTGATAGGTTCAATATATTTTATTTTAGAACTAGTATCTTTTGTTAAAGTATATTGATCATTAATTTTATAAACTTTAGAAATTATAATATTATGAGGTTTTTTTGTTCCTGATATACCGTATTTTATATAATTAGATCCTAAATCGATAACTAACATTATTATGTTTTATCTATAATAAAAAAATATATATTATTTTAATTTTCAATTTTTTATTATACTTCAATTTCTTCTCCTAATATAATAAACTTGGGATCTAATAATCTAGAAATATCATTAATTAGTTCATTTTTTTTATTATTTGTAATAATAGTTAACGTAGCACTAATAAATTTATCTTTATTTATTTGACGTTCAACATAATAAGGTGATAGATTATTATAGTAATTATAAGTGTTATGGGTATCAGGTTGCCAATGCCTATTGATGTTATTATGATTAACACGATAATTATGAGCATTATGGGGATGTGAATTAGGCCTTGGACTGTTATTAATTCTTCTATTACGACGTCTTCTGTTTATATTACTATCATGCCAAATAAATTCTGGATCGTCTTCGACATCATAAAAATTATAATTATTAGAAGAAAAATTATCATCAGTAAAATGATCATCGACGGCAGTATTATCTTGATATTCTTCTAAATAACCAACACTATTATAATATTCATCATTTATGTTATTGCCACTATATTTAGAATTCATTTTATCAAGCATATAATTACTTATACCTGTATAATTATCATTTTTAATACAATCAGGAATGATTTGCTTTCGTTCATAACCATATTTAATATTTTTTGTAAATTCAGGTTCAACAAATACATCTACATTATTTTCTAAAATAGTATTAATTTGAATTTCTTTAATTGTATGATTATTTTTTAACCATATTTCTTTTAAATTCGGTCCTGAAATACAAACTGTTTCCAAAAGATTATTTTCAATATCAATATTATTTAAATTTTCTACTTCTATATTAATTGTATTTATTAAATTTTTACTAGCAAATAATCTTTTTAAACTATTCGGTAACGACGATATTTTATTTATTTTATTATTGGATACACTTAAATGTGTTAATCGTGTATTAGAAAAATCAATTACGTCTTCTAGTTTTCTTGTTAAATCATTTCTGTCCAAATATAAAAATCTTAAATTTGGTAAGAAAGGTAAAATATTAAATTTTGTCAAGTTATTATTAGATAAGTCAAGTTTTGCTAAATTAAGAGGTATTTTTTCAGGGTTGGCCACTAAACATTCTTTAATTTGATTAAAAGATGCATCTAATTTTATAATATTAGGGGGCAAACATGAAAAATCTAAATATTCAATGCTAGTATTTATAATGCTCAAACTCGTAATATCGACACGAGAATTATAATTAGGTAAAAATTTTATCTGTGGTCCAGATACTTCAAAATGCATTTTATACGTGTTATTATATTGTAATAGTATCTAGTTATTTTAAATTTATATTTTCATTTTTATTTTTCATTTTATTTAATATACATGTTAAATCCTAATTTTTTACATATTAAAGATACCAAATTTAAATTACAGGATATGGTAATGACTTTTTATAATGGTCAAAATAATATTATTATAAGTTTAAAAACTTTGCAAAAATATTTAATAATTAACACCAAATATTATTTCGACAATCATGAACAAGATATTACAATTACGTTCTGTCCTTATTCTAGTGCAATTGTAATTTATTATGACAAATTTGAATTAACCGACCAAATTATTAATAATAACATCGTATTAAAACATAGTATTAATAATTATTTAATTAATCAATTATCAGGATCGTTAATTAATACAAAAGGATGTTATTTAAAAAAAATTTCAAATCGTATATTAACCATTAGACAAATGTTATCTTCGTATATAGACTGTTTATATTTGCAAGATATAAAAAATAACTCGACTAAAAATAAAAATAATAAACTAATTAAAGACAATAAAAATAATAAACTAGTTAAAGACAATAAGAATAATAAACTAATTAAAGACAATAAGCATAATAAACTAATTGTAAATAATATTAATAATAAACTATTTAAAGATAATAATGAACAAGATAAAAAATTATTATATGATAAAGATAATATAAATTTTGTATATGATTCAGAATTAATAATATATGGAATAGAATACATTAGTTCTAAAAGTAATAAATGTTCTGATACAAAAAGAACAGCAATAATATGCAATAAAAACTATAATTATGATAATTATAAAAAATATTTAAAAAAGTATGAAGAAAAACTAATAGAAAAAAATGCAATAATTTATCCTTGTAAATTTAAAAGTTGGATATCTTTTTTTCCTGATTCAAAAATTATTGTTGTATAGGATAGTCAATTAATTCATCGATATCAATACTAATATCATTTAAATCGATATGTATATTATTATTAATATTATCATAATTTTGGATTATATTATCATTCAAATTTACTGTTTCAATATAACTAACACCATTTTGTTCTAATTCTGTTATTTTTTGTTCAAATTCATTTGTTTCTAATTCTGTTATTTTTGGTTCAATGTTAGCATCATTTGTTTCTAATTCTGTTATTTTTGGTTCAGTAGTAATTATATCACTTGTTTCTAATTCTGTTATTTTTGGTTCAATGTTTCTAGTAAGATAATCAGCAAGACCATCAAGATCACTAATAAATAGATCACTTCTTTCCAATCCGGATATTTTAATTGGTTCATTTGACATTTTTACTAACGATATATCACAAGGACTTGCATAATCATCACAAATTCTATTCAAATAATGTCTAATGACTCTTTGGCGTTGTTCTTTATTTAAATATTTGTTCTTATATAATAAATCATCTACCGTAAATTTATTATCATCTAATGTTTCCAATTTTAAATTAATATTCAAATCTAAAATTTTAATCAAATCATAAATATTAGTTGAATATTTACACAAATAATGAATTGGGTACCAACCCTTTTTAGATGGTATTTCGAAATAATTTAATTTATTATTATTAACAAATTTCATAATATTATTTAAACTGTAATTATATTTTGCAATAATATGTAAAGGACACAAACCTTTATTATCAAAAATATCTTTATATTCTTCTGAAACTACAATTTGTTCAATATTATCATCAATTAATTGATATCTAGCAATATAATGAACAGGATAATTATTGTAAATATCTTTAACGTTAATATTTACATTACTATCTATCATATATCTAATAATTTCACTATTTGAATGAATGCAAGCCCTATGGATAGGATAATATAATAATGGTCCTGGTTTATTTAAATCAATACTGTTATCTAGGATTATTTTTGTTATTGAATTATCCATATTATTAACAAACAAATATTCAACAATACTAGTTCCTTTCTCGTCAACAATATCATTAATTGATATTTTTTTAAAATTTATTAAATTTAAAAAATCATCTTGTAAAATTTTATTAATAAATTCTTCTTTGAACAAATAATATGGTTTTATGTTAGTAAATAAATATTTTTGTATTCCATTGTATTTTTTAATACTGTCTTGAATCATTTGTTTTATCAAATTATTACTCGTCATTTCCATTTTCATTAATTCACCTGTTAAAGGCGAAGCAACTAGAGAATCAATATTATTTTCTGTTTTTTCTCTCACAATTTTACCTTTTTCATCTTGATCATTAAAATGATATAAAATTGCATTCAATTCATAAGTATTGCCATCAGGACAAACTACTGGCTCCAAAAAGACACATTCAGTTAAAGGGCATGTAAAATATCGCAAATCCATTTATATATATATTATAGTTGTAATTATATATATATATAAAATAAATAAATTATCAAATTTTTATTTCATTTTTTTTTTACATAAACAAAAAAAATATAGGCATTACCTCTTGTTCAATATTAGTGAGTTCATATTCTAAAATTTCTATTAATACATAATTATAATATATTACGATAATGCTAACTATTATATTAAACACTAATTTACTAAATTGATTATTAAACAAAAACCATAAAAATATCCAATATTGACACCATTCTAATAAAAATGTAAAACACCTAAATATTAAATATTCATAATATTCTATTTGTTTTACATGTATTATGTCATTATTTATTAAAGTATTTATATTATAAACACTTGTATATAAACATAATGATCCTGTTATAATTGTTAAAAATAAAAATGTATAACACTTATTTCTTATTATTGTTTTAATATAATAATATAAACAAGTAGAATCTAGAATTAGAAACAAAATTTTAATTAATATGTATATATACATTTAATAACTATTATTAATTATAATTATTTTAATAACTAATTATACAACTATAATTTCATTTTTATTTTTAACTTGATTTTGTTTTATTTCTTTCAATTCTTTTTTAAGGCGCCTATTTATTAATTCAATTTCTTGATTTTTTCCATTAAGAATACGAACCTTTTTTCTTAATTCGTCATTATTTTGCCAAAAAAATAATATAATAAATATATAAATGAATGATAATATAATATCATTATCGAAACCTTTTTTTATATTATTTTCAATGTCTTTATTTTTTTTAATATCATTTCCACTATTATCACCACTACTATTATCATTTTTATCATTATCACCACTAATTATATCATATTTACTATTATCATATTTACCACTATTATTTTTACTATTATTATTACTAATTATGTCTTGTTTAATATCGTTATTATTTGTATAATATTTAGTAAATATATTAAAAATGTTATTGGTATGTTTAATATTAAAAATATTATTGGTATGTTTAATATTAAAAATATTATTGGTATGTTTAATATTAAAAATATTATTGGTATGTTTAGTAATATCGTTACTAATACGTTCGTTAAATATTTTATTTGTTATTATTTTGTTATTAAACGACTTTCCTTTTAACATATGTTATTAATGAATACTATTAATAATTGATATATTTATAATAAAATTAAATATCAATTTTTATTTAGTAATATTATCAATATTTAATAATAAATTAATATAATCCAATATTAATTGAATACTTAATTTTGGATAATTTTGATCATAATGTGTTCCTGCTATATTAACTAATAAAACTTGTGATGTATCAATTAATGTGAATACGATAAATATGAATATAGTAATTACACTAAGCAAAGTAGCTCCTCTAGTAAAATATTTAAAATATTTTGTATTAGAACAACACATGATTAATACAATTTGTATAATAATCACAAGACATAATAAAATCATAAATGGTGGTAATAATTTTTGTAGTTTTATTAATGTTTCATTACTTAAAAATGTAGTAATTAAAGTTAATATTATAAATATGCCTGTAGTAATTAAAATACTTGTGTTAACGTTATCATTATCATTAAAAAATACGTTAAGGAAAAATGCATTATTTACTATAAACAAAAATAATCCAGTATGATTAATTATCATTGTATCATTATATATTAAAAAAAGCGATATAATTGATATTATAAAGAATAATATAACCATAATAAAATTATTAGTTTTTACTTGAATAAATTTAGTTATTAAAAACATTGTTATTAACGATAATGTTATGTAAAAATATATTTGTATTAAAAAAGTTCTTTGTGTTAAATTTGTTTTGTAAGTATATTTTATTAATAATATCAATGCTAACATTATGATTGACAGAATTATTATAATTAAATTTTTGTTTTTCATTATATTTATAATAAGAAATAGTTTTAATATTTTTTGAAATTATCGGTAATAGAAAATAAATCATATATTACATATTTATTAATTTTACTATTATCGAGTTTATAAACTGATATGTTGTATTTAAGTTTTTGATTAAATAAAAATACTTCTAAAATATAATTAATAAAAGCTATAAATTCGTTAATATATTCATTATCCATATTTCTTTTTATAAAATCTCTAACACGTACTATACCCAATAGATTAAATAACGTATTTAGTTTATTAAAAATAGTATTAAATTTATCAATCATCATGCTATTATTGTTTAAAGAAGAAATAATATCATATTCATAATTAGATAAATTTTCTAGTTCGTATTTTTTTTCATTAATAATATTTTCGATATTTTTATTAAATAATCTAAAAAACATATCATAATCTTCTTTAAATAATCTATTATATAAATAATTCATAAAATTTTTACAATTAGTAATATTATGATTATAATCGGTTATATACCAACAAAATTTTTTAACTTTAAAAGTATCTAAAAACTCACTAATCATTAACGATTTATTATAATTTTTGTTATATCTTATTAATAATCTTATCATATCACAAGTTATTGTAATAATAAATTGTTTATCATGTAAACTTAATTTATTTTTTTTCGCAAAATCATCAATCATTTTATTATAATCAATTGACGATTGACCATACTTATAATATTGTATGCTTTTAATATCTTTTTTACAAAAAGGTATTAAAATGTTCAAGTTATTGACATAATTATATATATATTTGATTTTTTGTTCTAAGCCGAATTTTTTATTAAGATCTTGTGAATCATAACTTAATATAATTGTTATTAAAGTGTATAAAAATACAACATTAAAAAAATTATTAATTTCATTCTCATTACCTAGTTCATAATACATAGCTGTTAACGGTGCTTCAGTATCAGTAATTTTTTCATATATATTGTTCTTAATACTTATTGAAGATTCTAGTAAAACATCATTATTATTATTAAACACGAATTTTTTATTATTATGTCTAACAATACAAATAATAGATCCTTCAGAATTAAATTTAATAATATTATTCTGTCTTTTAACTATTTTAAAGAATTCTTGGTATAAACCTTGCTTACACATACTTACATTTTTTTCGTAATTATATTTATCATATTTAGGCGGAATTATAATAGCAAAATCCCAATCTTTTATTAATTTCAAATCATAAAATTTAATAAAATTTTCATAATTTTGGTCTTTTCTTGGTATTGCTGATAATACTTTTAATCCTATTACTGCTCCTCCTTTAACAAATATACGTAATTCAGGAAATCGTGATTTTATTATCTTGAACATATTTATCCAATCAGTTATTTCATTAGATACTTCTTTTAAATATTTATTCTGTTCTTCATTATTTAAATTATATGGATAATGCCAAAATTTAATATTCTTTTTTTTATCATGTTTTTTATCAGTCATTATATTTTAAATGTATATAAAAGTATTAAAACAATAAATAAAAAATTAAATATTATATTACGATTAGTAATTAAAAAAAAAAATGAATTAATATTATTTAAATATATCGATTAAATACTTGTTTTATATATAAACAATGATCACAGTAACAACAGGAATTCTTACAGAAGCGTTGCGCATTTATCGCGATGATCCTACTATTGATATAGAGAAATATATATTAGATATGAATGATAGGATGAAAGAAGAAACACGAAAAAACAACAAATATATTAAAAATAAAAAATTAATACAAATTACCTATAACAAAAAAATAGAAACGTAATTCCAACAATTAAAAATATGTTTTATTAATTATTTTTTATGATTAACATTATGTTTCCTTATTTTTATCTTGTTTTTGTTCTTTATGTTTTATGTTTTTGTTCTTTATGTTTTCTTATTTTATCATGTTTTTGTTCTTTATGTTTTTGTTCTTTATGTTTTTGTTCTTTATGTTTTTGTTCTTTATGTTTTTGTTCTTTATGTTTTTGTTCTTTATGTTTTCTTATTTTATCATGTTTTTGTTCTTTATGTTTTTGTTCTTTATGTTTTTGTTCTTTTTGTTTTTGTTCTTTATGGTCTTTATGTTTTCTTATTGATTTATGTTTTCTTATTGATTTATGTTTTCTTATTGATTTATGTTTACTAATTGATTTATGTTTACTAATTGATTTATGTTTATTGTGATTAAGATGTTCATGTTTTGATTTTGGCTTTTTTATTAATTTATGATTATCTTTTTTTATTATGTCATGTTCATTTTCAATATGTTTTGATGATTGTTTATTGATATGTTTTTGAGAATTTTTGGTATGTTTTTGAGAATTTTTGATTGAATTTTGAGAATTTTTAATTGAATTTTTTTTTTCGTTTTGTATTTTATTATTAATATAATATTGTTGTCTATATAATTTAACTTTTTCTTGATTTTTGTAATACCATTTTTTTTTGGCTTCTAATATTGCTAATTTACGGTCTTGATTATTAGTGTATCTCATTATAAAAAAATAATTGAAAATAATATTTTAAAACGTAAAAATACTAATTATAATAGTAAACATTATATATATAATGCATAGTTTACCGAAAAACACAAAAATAATAAATAAAGTAGTATCAGAATGGGAATTAACCGTGTGCAAAAATTATTCTAGAAATATAAAAAATTATGATAATATGTATTATTTAAAAGAATACGAATATATTTTTAACAATTTTGAATATTTCAAAAATTTAACATTTAAAAAAATAATAAAAATCGGATCGATTATAAAAACTTTTTATAATGATGATGGATTTTTTGCTTTTAACATTTTGATTAAATTAAATGGAAACATGTCATCAAGTATTAATAAAATTATATACGATAATATTTTAATATACAATGAAGATAAATTTTATAATGAATATTATATTTACAAATTAATTCAAGATACAAAAGGATATGCGAGTTTTTTAAAAAAAAAATTTTCTACAAAAATATTCGACTTAATGTTTTTAATATACAAATTAAATTTGTTAAATATTTTGCAAAAAAAAACCTCAGGGAAAAAATATGATGTTTATTTTTGTAAAAATGGTATTTGGACAAAACATTTTAATTATAGATTAATGTTTGATAATATAAAAAAATTTTTTGATGATGAAATTATGAGATTAAATATTAATGATAAAAATATTTATAAAAATTTGCATTTAATAAAAATAAATAGAATAATTAATTATTTACAAAATAATGCATTATTTCCTATAGTTGATAAATTTGATGAAAATTATATTTTTAGTTTCAATAATTTACATTATAATTTTCATAAAAAAAAAGTATATCATAATCAAAATAGTAATACTATTATTACTACAACTAATTATGATTGGGAAAATGTTTCAGTTGAGGTAATAAATAGATTATTATACTATTTATCAAATATAATAGAAAATATCGATACAATGTTATTAATGTTTAAAAATATAATTACCTGTGATATAACCAATAAAGAATGGAAATTATACGTATTTACAGGATCTTTGCCGGAAATATATATATTTTCTAAACTAATTATTAAAACGTTTGGTAATTATTTAGAATTATTAGATTCTAATAATTTATTAAGCGAGGAAATATTTAACAATTTAAAAGAATGGAAAGATATTAAAAATAATAACTGCTATTATAAAAAATTAATATTGATGTTTGGAAACAATATTGAAAAACCTGTAAATATTAACATAATAGATAGATTTATAAATAATTCTCATTATCATGATATTAAAAATATAGCAAAAACTGTAATTATAATATCAGACAATTTGACTTTTAATGCTGAATTAACAAAAAAAAATTATGATAAAATTAATTTTATTCATTTTACACCTTATCATGATGATGACATATATTCCAATTTAGTATTAGATGATGACTATCCTGATAAATATAAACTTGCTTTAATTGCAATTATATTTGATTATATAAATAATTACTGTGAAAAATAAAAACTAACATGTTTTTAATAAACTATATTTTTTTTAATGAAGAATAGATTTTTAGTTTCATCGTATTCATAATTATTAATATACATATGTATATTATTGGATATATAATTAATAGCATTTAATATGTAATCAATTTCTTTAATATCCATTAACCAATGAAAACATATCCTACACCATCCAACTATATCATATTGTTGTTTAATTATTTCTGCTAATAAAGCTGTACAAGATATACCTCCTCTAGTTTGTATTCCAAATAAATCATTAAATAAAACTACTAATAAATTGTAATGTATATTTTTAATGCTGATACATAATATAGGTAATCTATTTGTTTTTATTTCGGGTAATAATACTATTAAATTTTTGTTTTGATTTTGTATCTCACTTATTTTATTAAATATATAATACGTTATCATTTCTTCTTTTTTTGCTATAAAATCTTTATAAAAAGTTTGTAATTGCAACACATATTTGAACTTTATTATACCAATTATATTAGGGGTTCCTCCTGATTCTTTTTTCTCTATTTCATTATCATAAATTACTTCCTTTTTACATACTTTTTTCGTACAATTTCCTCCAGGACAGAATGGCGGTAAATTTGGATTAAATAATCTATGATCTGCCACAATTAAACCAGGTATAGAATAACCGCCTATATATTTATGAGGCGATAAATATAATGCATCAACATATTGCGCATCTATTAATTCATAAGGCGCCAAACATGCATAATCTACCAATAATATATTTTTTTTATAACAAATATACTTATTAGATACATCATTATATTTTTGAATAGCATTATATATTTTAGGTATATTTATTTTTGTTCCTATAACATTAGAACATGCTGTTATAGCAATAATATTTGTAGTATAAATATTAGTATTTTTTATGATATTTTCTATTGTTTGACTTTGTATATTATAATTTTTATCATGTTCGATTATGATTATATCAATATTTTTATGTTTTTTAGAAAGTTCTATCCACGGTAAATAATTACTATTATGTTCGTAAATTGACAATATTATATTGACTTTGTAATAAGTATGCAAATTCATACAATATATTAAATGATTTATTGCTCCTGTTGTTCCGTTTCCAGAAAATATAACTTTTTTATTTTCTGCATTCATTATATTTTTTATATAGTCCTTTGTTTCTTGAACGAGATTTTTCATTTTAATACCACAGTAAGCATTTGAATGGGTATTAGAATAATAAGGTAATACCTGTGTCATAATTTTTGAATCTATAATTTTCGATGGCCTTCCTGTTGCAATATAATCTGCAAAAATTATCTTGTTATTAAACTTTGATTTATAAGGCGGATTATCATAAATTATATTACTATAATTTATATTATAATTCTGTAATTTTTCTCTGATTTTTAACATTATATATTATATTATGATAATGATTTATTAAAATAATACAAAAACAATAACAAAAAACAATTAATGATAATAATATATTAATAATATATTAATAAGTAAAATAATTACAATGTTTAAAATAAAATCCAGTTATTTGAAACAAAACACATTCATGTGTTAATAATAATATTCTAGGATATTTAATTTGTTTTTTTTTTAAGTATTCTGATAATAAATTGACGCGATTTTGAAATTCTTCTTCAGTTTCTATTTTTTTTGACAAAATATTTTTATAACTATTATCATTACCATCTAATTTAGGTAAACATAAATCACTAATTAAAAGATTTTTATAAATAATATTTGAATGTTTTAAAGTATTTTTTACACTATCTAATGGTGATATTATACATAAATCAACGTTAATATCTAATTGAGATGCTAGATCCTTACCTAATTCAGTAATACCATTAAAATATGGCGCATTTCTCATTAATATAATTTCAGACATTATAAATTATATATCATTATATTATTTAAATAATAAAGTTAATAAATTTTGATAATAATAAAAATGAAATTAAATCTGTTAAATGCATACATTATATTTATACAATATTAATAATAAAAACATGGACAACGACAAAACAAAAGCAATTCTAGAAAAAGAAATAAATCAAAATAATAATACAGATATCAATTTAGAACCCGAGTCTTATTTAAATCAAGACGATAAAACTCCTCAAAAATATGATAAAACAAGTAATTGGACCAGTATTAGTGATATGATCGCAGAAATGATAGATAGTATTTGTCTAGTTTAGATATTTTTTTTATTTTAAAAATTGAAATTTAAAATTTTAAATAGTGTCGTTATATAAATATGTAATAATATATCATTTAAAATATCATTTAAAACCATGTTTGGTTATATTACTAACTTTTTTTCTGCTTATTTTACTAATAATTTAAATCAAGACCAAAATCAAAATCAAGATCAAAATCAAGATCAAAATCAAGACCAAGACCAAGACCAAGACCAAGGCCAAGATCAAGATCAAGATCAAAATCAAGATCAAGATCAAAACCAAGAGCAAAACCAAGATTCTAAAATAGATTTTGAAAAATATCTAAACAGCTTGACTGTAAAAGATCAAGAATTAGAAAAAAAAATAGAGAAACACATTAATGAAATATGTAGGGACAAAACATTTATTTCATTATTTGAAAAAGAATTATTACATACAAAAGAGGAAATAACTGAAATTATAAATAATTTAAATATGTCAGAATTTACTAAAGAATATTATATCAATCAATCGCAAACTTTTAAAAAGTTTCAAAGTATGTTTCATACCATAAATTTGCCAATAAAATATGCATCAAAATTAAATAATTATAGTATAGGTTCTTGTTTTTATACTAAACAAATTAGGAAACAAGATAAGGATATTATAATTGATGATTGGGACCCTGTAACAATAAAAAATAATAATTTTGGTGATTTATATTATATGGGTTATGGTCTTTTTATATTTGGTTGTAGAATAGATGAAGGTAAATTGATTTATAATGTAAAATTATCTTTTTGCTTGGGAAAATTACAACAAGAATAATTTATAAAAATTTGCAAAAGAACATATACCACAAGCAACACATAATAAAGGTATTAAAAATATACTCATTGATAATACACTAGCATGTGTATTAGTTTTTTTTTTTCTTAATAATAAATTCGAAAATATACAAGATCCAATAATAAATAAAATTATACATCCTACATAATTATACATTATATATTCCATATATTTATAAGTTTGTTTATCATTTACTTTATTAATATCTTGATCACTAGCAGCTTGATTATTTTGATTATTACTTTCATATTGATTATTATTATTGTTTTGATTGTTATTATCGTTTTGATTGTTATTATTGATTTGATTGTTATTATTGATTTGATTGTTATTATTGATTTGATTGTTTTGATTATCTTGATTATTTTGATAATTGACACTTTGATTATCTTGATTAATTTGATAATTGACACATTGATTATTATTATCATATTGATTATTTCCAATTTGGCTATTGATATATTGATTATTGCCAATTTGATTAATATCATCTTGGTTATGATCAATATTATTATCGTATTGTTTATTAACATATTGTTTATTAACATTTTGTGTGTCATTAATATTTTGTTTGTTACTAGTATTTTGTTTAGTATTTTGTTCATCATTAGTTTTTTGATTTTGATTATTATCATCTAAAACTGCATATACTGTATTATCAATATAATTTGGTATATTAACAACATAGCTGATGATATATAAATCAAATAATATTGTTCCTATTAAAATGAATATAATTAACGTTCCAATATTTTTTCCACTATAAGGAACTTTATCGGTAATTATATCACAAAATCCATTTAAATCTAATAATAATAATAATACAGTTACTATTAATAATTCTACATGATTAAAATATTTTGGCATTTATTATATGTTATTATTATATAATAATAACACTTAAAATAAAATGCCCTCGATATCAAATTCTTTAGGTAATATAATAAACACTAAAAAAATAAAACCGTATTATATACTAATAATAATATTTATGGTAATAATAATAATTATATTTTCAGGTAGAATATTTAATATTAAAAATAAATATTATTATATTTTTGAATTATTTGTATTGTTATTAATTTCTAGTATCATAATTTTATCTATAATTATTAAAAATATTGATTACGGAACTAATATATATTTAGATGCTTTTAGTGATACTTTTAATACTAGGGGAAGTAGAAATTTTTTTGCGATCGTATCATTAATTTTGTTCATAATGTACATTTACGAAGTTCCATTATATAATAATAATGATAGAAGTAGTATATTTAATGCAATAACCTTAAATAATAATAATTATGTTTCAAACAAATCAGTAGGTTTATTTTGGATAATTATTTTTACTTTGTATATATCAGTTTCAGTTTATTTGTCTACTTCGTAATAAAATCATTATATTTTATAAAAAAAATGAAAATAAAAAATAGAAATAGATATTATAATATTCATATGATAAAGTAATAACATGGATAATTCTTTGTCTAATGATGAAAAAACTCAAGATTCTGATGAAATAGATTATGAAGATTCTGATGAAGTAGATTATGAAGATTCTGATGAAGATTATGAAGATTATGAAGATTATGAAGATTATGGAGAAAAAACTGAAGATTATGTTGAAAATAATAATCATAATTATTATGTTCCAACATCATGGAATAGCCTCTATGGTAATTTAGAACTATTGAATTATTCTTTCATGCCTCGGCTCACTTCTTTTTCTTTTTCGAATATTGAAACGAACAATAATAAAATAGATATCGATATTAAAACAAGAATCAAAAATTATTTTAATAATAGTCAAGATTATAAATATACAAATGAAACAACTATTTATGATATTTTTGATGTTATGACTGACATAAATAATACACAATTATTATTCTCAACTAGTGAAGCATATGGCCAAGGTTCTTGTCGTCATGTTTATCAAATATTAGTAAATGAATTAACAAAGTATATTACTATTACTAATGTATATGGTAATTTTAATAATGATTTTTGGAAATATAATATTAAAAATGGTATTAAAATATTTATGATGGCAATAAATAATGAATGCATATTACCTTTTCATTTTCATCCTAGTATTATATTAAAATTATTAGAAATAAAGCCAAGTTATGAAGAATTATTAGAAATATTATATTGGTACGATAATGAAGTATATAATCAAGTTATAAAAATTGATGATATTTCTAATTTAGATTTAGAGGATGATTATTTGGATTTATATGATTATGTTTATAAAATTTTTTGTAATAATGATGATATTAATAATATGATTAGTTCAGAATTGCAAAATTATTTTAATAATACAAGTTATAAAAATAATCATACGTTTAAAGAAATTGATAATTATTTTTCTGGACCATATAAATTAAATATTGATAACATAATTAATATGTTTAAAATATATCCTTTAGATTACGAATATATTTGGAATGATTTTATTAAATCTTTGACTGAAAATGAACTTAAAAATATGTTGATTAAACTTAATGGATCGTTGAATTATGATATAAATTATACAATAAATGTAATTGATAATTTTGGCGTAGATATTAAAATAGAAACTTGTTTTAATCAAGCCAAAATTAATACCGAAACATTTTTAAATTTAGAAAGTATAAAAAATTATTTAGTATCTGATAATATTGATATGATTAGTGATATGATTAGTGATAATAGTAATTTTAGCTATACGAGAGGCACACGTTTTATACAATTTACAGAGAGTGATGATGACAATGATGACGATTATCATAATAACAATAGTGATTCCATGTATTGGAATTCTGATAATTATTATCGTAATCGCGACATTTGGTATAATGATTGGTATGATATACATTATCAATACCCTAGTAATAATTTGTCTAGCAACATAACTCCTTTTTGTGAACTAATAATACCACCATTATTTCACATAACACCTATACCACCGCAAATATATCTCATACGACGGGAACCTTATTGGAATTATACACCTATTACACAACTAGTAGGAAGAGGAATAAGAGCACCTACTCATCAGACACCACTAACACCAAGAGGAATACGAGCACCTACTCATTCTCAGCTCCCACAAATCGAACAGTTTTACAAGTCCACAAGACCAAATAGATCACACCTGTGTCAAAATATAATAATAACCAAACAAACAAAAAAATATAAATTAACAAAAACTTTATATAAAAAAAGAACATCATACAAATGTGTCAAACATATTAAGCAAATTAAACAAAAAAATAAATATCACAAGCATCAATAAATTTAAATCGTCTATATTTTTTTATAAAAAAATTGAAATAATAATTTTAAAATAAACATTAATAACAAGTAATACATAATAATAACTAAGTAATAACAAATTAATAATGTCTCGAGTTCTAATAAAAAGAATTCTTAACTTTGGTCGCGCAACAGAAATTATGACTGACGAAAAAAACGTATTTAACGATATTTTCAATTTATCTTTATCGACACAATTAATATATATCAGATCTAAAGATGCTTATGGAAAAGGAACATGTAGACATTTTTATCAAATATTGATTAATAAAATATCAAAATATATAACTATAAAAGGATACTATGGATACTTTAATGACGAATTCTGGAAAGATGAACATAATATTAAAAAAAGCATAAAAATATTTATGATGGCAATTTATTATGGTTGTATTTTACCTTTCCATTTTCATCCTAATATCATTATAAAATTATTAAAAATAAAACCAAGTTACAAAGAACTATTAGAAATATTATATTGGTTTAATAATGATGTTTATAAACAAGTAATTAACATGACTGATGAAGAATTTAAAACGTTAGGTTTGGAAGATGATTATTTAAATTTGTATGATTATGTTTACAAATTATTATTTACTGATGATGATATAAATAATATAATTGCTTCAGAATTAAATAAATACCTTTCAAATAATAATTATACACTTAAGGATTTTGATAATGGATTATCTGGTGGGTATATACTAAATGTTAGCGATATGATTAAAATATTTAGTCTAGATAAAATACAATATCAAAATATTTGGAATAAATTTATTGTATCATTATCAGATACAGAAATTAAAAATATGCTAGTAAAAATAACTGGTTCTATTAATTATAATACAATCTGTGATGTTTTTATTTGTGATTTACGTAATATAGATCTAGAGATTAAAACGTGTTTTAATAAAATATGTATTAACGAACGAATATTATCATCAAATAATATAGAATCCTTAAAAGAATATTTTGTAAATGATGATTTGGATACTATATATGATAAATTTTAAAAACATTTTGATAATTTTTCATTAAAAATAATAACTTTATAAAATAATAACTTTATAAAATAATAATATATGACAAACGAATTGAAAAAAATACAAGAATATATAATATTAGAAAATAATATATGTGAATTACCAACTATACCTTTTTTTTGGTATCGGACATTAGAAATTTTTATACCTATTATTTATAAAAATACAATATTAGATACAACTGATTTAATTAATTTAATTAACGAAAATTATAACATTGATATTACTTTTAAAAATAATAAAGAAACTAGTATAATTATCCAAAATCATGTTTTAGATACAGACATTTATTTATCATTACATACATATTTTTATTGTAAAGAAAATGAAGATAGAATAATAAAACATGATTTTATCAAAAATTGGCACACAGAAATATTATTAAATGATTTAATATTAAATACAAGTATTTTATTAAAAGGTAATGTTCATATTCATGATAGTTCATTTTCGCCACCTAATTGTATGAATTTGAATTTGTCAAAAGATAATTTAATATATGTATTCCATTTAAAAATTGATGATAATGATATTTTATTTATTATATTTAATGAATTAACAGAAAATAATAAAAAAAATGTTATTATTGATTATTTGTTTAATTTACAATAAAAAAATATTTGACTATGATTTATTTATTTTTAAATTACAATAAATTAATATAAAAATATAAATACTTTAATTTTAATAGAAATTGTATAAAATTAAAAAATTAAAATATATTGTTATAAATTTAGATGCTATTAAAAACGACATGTTAAATATAATTATTTATCCAAATTTTATATTTATTATAAAACAAAAAAAATAAATCACCAACAACAAAAATTAATGTATTAAAATGATAATACTTAATAATATTGACAAATAAGAAATAATTATGAACGATTTTAAACATTTGCTAGTTTCTTTAAATAAAACTAATTTAATATTAAAAAAAAAATTACTAGTGATTTGTTAAATGAATTAATAAAAGATAACAATTTAATTTATCTTTACAGATAAAATAATTGTTAGCAAATATGTGAAAAAGATTTATTAAATTAGCAATTAAAAATAAAACTAGCCAAAATAGAAAAATATTTTTATTTTGGCTAGTTTTATTTATTAAATTAGCAATTAAAAATAAAACTAGCCAAAATAGAAAAATATTTTTATTTTACCTTTAATTATCGTATTAAATATTTTTCTATTTCCGATGCCGAAATAGAAATATAACGCAAACAAGGATTATCATATAACGTATTAATTAATGCATTTTCATATTCTATATTATCTGCATATTGATTTTTTAATTCAGTTGTTATTGGTGTTTTTTTAGTTGTTTTAATTTCATAATTACATACATTAACTAGAAAATTTACATATTTATGTATATGATTATTTCCAGCTAATATAATAATATTCTTACATTTTGTTATATAATTATCGCATTTAAGTGCTCTACTTAAGGTATAAACATCCATTACTATCGTAGTTGCTTTTATGATGACCATTTCGATAGCATGTAATCTTGTTTTGATTTCTTCTACAAACTTAATTATATAAGGATATACAACATAAAAAAATTCATCATTTTTATTAATTGTATCGTCATCTATACTAGACCAAATTTCATCTATTATGTTGTCCTTATTTATCATTATATCATAATCTAATAAATTTTTAATTTCTGTTTTGTCTAGTTTATTTATTTCATAATTTACAAAAATATTTAATTTATTGATTACATTTGTATATTTAGTATTTGCAAATATTTTATTTATTTTATATGCATTTAATATATCTTTTTTTAATAATTCATAGTCAATATCTAATAAATTTTTATCATTAAATAATTCATTGTTTAAATTATCTATCCAATTAATTAAAGACATATATTTATCCTCATTATCGTAATTTAATTCATTATCTGAAAGTATAGTATCAAGTTGTGTCAAATGATTAGTAATTTGGTTCATAATATTAAATAATTGGCAAATATAATTATTAGAATTACAATTTTCTTCTAAATAATGATTCCTTAAATCTGTTGCATGAAATCTTACATTCCTATATTTTTCCTCACATTTTTTTTTATCTGTTAAATCTGCATAACAATTTCTAAATTTACGATTTATATTGTTAATTAAATTATAGGTGGTTGCTTGTTTAATGTTTTTACTCTCATAATATCCTAATTCAGTAAAAAAATCAAACTGATAATCTGAATGTTTATTAAATAATTTGTCTAAAAAATCAGGAAAATATATATAATCATTCATAATATCATTTTCACAATGTTTATGAAAATCGGAAAATAAAAAGAATGTTTTATTGTCAGTATTATTTTTTAAAATGTATAATTCATATGGACCAAATATATTTTTAAAATTATTATAATGTTCATCGCTTGTAATATGTGAAATGTTGGATTCATAATTTTTTTCATTACTTCCTCCTTTCATTTTTTTTTCGTTGTTATATTTGGTTTTATATTTTAAATATTTTTTCATGTAATATTCGTTCATTATATAAATATATGAATATATAAAAAGTTAAAAAAATTGAAAATATTCATTTGTAATGAATCCATTATAATTATTATATATTAAATAATAATGAATTTTGTATTCGAACCTGTAAATCTTGATTGGGTAAATATGCCCGATTCATGTAATTCACATAATCATTGTGATTTAAATGATGATAAAGAATACGAAAAATATAATAAGAAAATAATTCAAACTAATAAGGACAAATGGATAAACGAATTTCCTGATCCAGAAGGTTCTTTTGCTTATATTTTTGATAATAATGATATTAAAAATTTATTATCATTAAGTCAAGAATATATAATAACACATGAAACATCAATAAAAAGTATAATTTATTTTGAATTACTCAAAAAAATGCCAGTTATCGATAAAAAATATTTTATTAGAACTGATACATGTTCTTTAAAAGATGGGTTTTTTGGTAATATTGCTTATGACGATAACGATAAAATATTGTTAAGTTTGATTACAAGTAAAAGAATTAATTATGTTCTTAATATGTGTATTGAAAACAATATCGATAATTTATCATTATATTATGTTCCATGGCGTAATGATTTTGATCAAAAAAATGAATTTCGTGTATTTATTTACAATAATAAAGTAACATGTATATCACAATACATTTGGTTCGAAAACTTGAATGTTGAAAATAATATACAACAATATGTTCAATATATATTGGATTTTTGTGAAAATAACATTAGTAAATTTAATAAAATAATGAAAAATATTATTGTTGATGTAATAGTAATTGACAATTCAGAAAATATTACTGTCGAACTAATTGAATTAGGACCGTTTGGAAAAAAATATTCTGTTGGTTCTTGTTTATTTCATTGGATAAATGATAATGATAAAATTAAAAACAACGATGACTTGATATATGTTCGTTATGTTACATATTAAATATAAAATTCCTTTTTCCTTTATAAATATATAATTTAATTTTTTTAAATAATTTAGAGCTTTTTATCTTTGTTATTGTACTTTAATTGATTTATCTTTTTTAAAATTATGATGCTACATGAAACATTTAAAAAATATACAATTTTAAGGAATTTTTTGATGAATATATTACTTTTATTTATTAATACTTTATACTTTTTAAAAATAAATTAGATGTTTATTTAATTTATAATAAAAAATATGAATTTTCAATCTTGTTAATATTTTTGATAATTGTTTTGAATTTATTTTTTATATATTTAATTTTGACACGAGAATTTTGAAAAACAAATATTTTTGACAATAATTTTTTTATATTTAATGGAACATCATAGTATTTAATTTCTGAATTTAATTCCAAAAATATTTTATGAAAATTACAATTTTCATATTTTTTATCTAATATATCAAATGGCAAACTTTTATTTAAAACACAATATATTAAGAATCCAAGACACCAAATATCATTTTCTTTAGTATTATACATACCTAAAAAATATAATTCCGGCGATGAATATGTAAATGTGCCTAATTTGTTGGAAATATTTTTGGTATCAATAGTGCTAAATTCAAAATCAATTAACCATATTTTAATTTTGTTAAAAGTATCATTAAATTTATTATTTTTCGTATCACAATCAATAAATTCGATAATAAAGTTTTCTAATTTTATGTCTCCATGTGATATATTATTTTTATGTAATTCATTTATTATTAATACTATTTTGTATATAATAACTAATTTTGTCATATTATCAATATCATGACTAGTAATATAATTAAATAAATCCACTCCTTTTATTTTTTCTAGTATCAATATACTTTTTTTATTTTTGTGTTTCGGAAAAAAATTAATTATTTTTGGAATATTTACTATTTTATTATTTAATTTTTTTTTAATAATTAATTCATGTAAATGCGTTAATATAATATATTCATGATACAAATATTTATTTTTATTACCAATTTTACATATTACATCATGTTCTATAATATCTATCATATGAATATCAGGATTTATTTTAATTAATTCATCTATATCGTCTCTCGTAATCATTGAAGTTATTATATATGTTAATTAAAAGATTTGTATCAAAATTATTTTTTCATTTTTTTATTTATAAAATAAAGTATTAATTATCTTGTTATTAATAATTGTTATTAATAATTATCTTGTTATTAATAATTATCTTGTTATTAATTATCTTATTATTAATAATTATTAAGTAAAATAGATTTAACAAAAATGGGATACCACTCAATAGTATTATAAATTGATTCTTGTTTTTCTAAGAATCTAATTTTAACTAGGCAATTATTTAAATTCATTTTATCATTTTGAAATAATTCATAATCATCAGTTACAGGAAATGAATAATTTATGTCATTAATTTTAACATATCTTAATACTGACACAAAGGAACAAAATAAATGTGATATATATAAAGATCTACCTTGTTTTAGCTCTTCAGTTTCTAATTGTTCATTTCTTTCCAAAAGATTTTCGTAATTAGAACCATGATTAATAAAAATTAAATTATCTTTAACCATTCTAACTTTAAAACTTAATGGACTTATATTTTCATTAGTTCCTCCATAATGCATATTTTCTTGTTTATCATCATTATCATAATTTTTATTATTCCATTGTCTAGATGTATTAGGAAATACTATTGAAAAACCATATTTAAAATATTTATTTACTCTCGCTTTAACTAAATCAGTTCCTCCATTTATATTTATTTCATTAATCATTAATTGTAATGCTAATAATGATTTATTAGTAAAATATAATCTATTATTAGTGTAAGCTAACATTGCAGGCATTAAATCAAATGATTTAAATATATCTGATACTGTGTTATATTTACATAATACTATTTGGACACGATGAACCATTTTAATACCATGTTCATCATTATCTTCAAAATAATATTTTGGATCTACTTTAATTTTTGCATATGATTTTTTATTATCATTTGCTTTATTTATTTCATTATCATTTATTTTATTCTTTGGTTCAATAATACTTGTTAAATTATTATGTCTAGGATCTAATATATTAAAACTATTATTTACTTGATCGTCTGGTAAATAACGTGTAATATCGTTATTTGGTTCACCTGTAAATTTTTTCATAGTTTTAAAGTTATATTTATCAAAATAATCTAAGGTAAAATCTTCTTTAATATGATTATTTGGATCTTTATAAAATATCATTTCTATTACATTAAATAATGGTTTATATAATATACAATATTTTAATGTTGGATCATCAGTTTTAATAGCTTGTGTAATATTTTGTGCTAATGTTTGAACTCGTTTAATATATGCATCTTCATTTTCTAAACCATACAGAAAAAAGTCAAAGTCTTTCATTTGTTGTTTTAATAAAATCGATCTAGGAAAACCTCCGCATAATGCAACATTATTCATGTTAATATTTTTTAAAAATGGATATTTCGCATTAACATTTTTAATAAATTCCTCTTGACTAGTAATTTTTAATTGTGCTGAACTTAATGGATCAATAATACACGTATTATTAAATGACCATGAATTATATGTATTATTAAATGTATCAGGTGAAATTAACACATAATCATTAATTCCATCCAAAGTTCCTAAATCGATATGATTTAATATAGAACTTTGAATATTGTTATCAAAAATTATATTTACATCGCTAGTATGTTTATCAATATTTATTATATCAATATTATTTTTACATAAAGGACATATATTTAATTCTATTTTTTCAATCATTTTATCTGATAATGAACATTCAATATTAGTATTTTGATAATTATGTTTCATAATTTTTATCATGTCTTTATCAACAATTGAAATATTAGTAACTTTATAATTATCTAAATAATCATCTAATAAATTCTCAATAATGTTCCAATCATTATCTTCGTAATTATTTTTTATATTTTCATGTATTTCATTAAAACAAAAAGTTCTTACTGAATCCAAAAAATAATTATCAGTATGCTTGAATATATATTTTTTGATAACTAAATAATATAATATTAAAGGCGGTATGTTTATATTTTTCGATGCATTTGCTAAAACATTAAAAGGTATATTTACTTGATTATTTTTTTTAATATGTTGCAATATAGTAATATCACTCATATATCTTGTATCATTTAAAACCAAGTTTGCATATTTTTTATATAGATTATTATTAGCTATGAGACTATCACATAATATATAATAATATAAATGTTCATTTGTAATTGATATATTATATTTAATACTATAAATGTATTTGATCCATTGTAAAGCATTAATATCATTATCATAATCAAACATTATAGGAATAGTAAAATTATTTATCATAAAACTTGAATTATAATAAGTAATTGTTCCTTTTCGCATATTTTGTAATTCTAATTGTGATTTAGTAATTACGTAAAATTTATTGTTCGTATCTTTCAATAAAAATGATGAATAATAATTATTATTATTTTTATTATTTTTAATACATGCATTCAAAGTATTTTCAATTAATTCTAAATTAGAATTTTCTGTTTTTAATTGTTTTTGTCTTTTTATTTCATTGAAAGTAGAAAATTTTCCGCTTTTTAAATTATTTAATTCATTATTTAATATTTGTCTTACCTTTTCATAATATTCAGTTTCTTTGAAAATATTACAAAACAAATTTATAATATTACATTGGTAATTATAACATTCATCTTTAACAATATAATAAATTGACAATGATAGTTTTTGTATTACGTATAATAATTTATTAAATAAATTATTTTTATCCTCATCTTTTTTTTCATCTTCATCTTCTTCATCATCATCATCTTCATCATCATCATCTTCATCATCTTCGTCATCATCATCATCATCATCATCCTCTTCATCTTCATCTTCTTCATCTTCATCTTCTTCATCATCATCATCTTCATCATCTTCATCCTCATCTTCTTTTTTATCTTCGTATTCATTTTTATCATCTTTTTCTTTGTAATTTTTGTTATCATATCTCTTTTTGACTACATTTTTAATATCTTCATCATCTTTGTCATCCTCATCTTTTTCTTCATCTTTATCTTTTTCTTCGTCGTCTTTATCTTTATTTTTATCTTTTTCTTCGTCATCATCATCATCATCATCCTCTTCGTCCTCATCCTCTTTTTTATCTTCGTATTCATTTTTATTATATTTTTCTTTGTAATTTTTGTTATCATATCTCTTTTTGACTACATTTTTAATATCTTCATCATCTTTGTCATCCTCATCTTTTTCTTCATCTTTATCTTTTTCTTCGTCGTCTTTATCTTTATTTTTATCTTTTTCTTCGTCATCTTCATTTCTATCCTCATCATTATTTTTTTTTTCATCATCTTTATAATTTTTGTTATCATTTTTGTTATCAACCTCAGATTTTTTATTTTGTTTTGTTTCTTGAATTTGTTTATTATTTTCAATAATATTATTTACTAAAACAACAATATGTTGAAAAAAATCATTAAATCTGTTTTTTTCGAACATTTTGCCGTCATAAGGTATGAAACCATTTTTAACTAATGGATTTTCCATATTTATAAATTCAGTCTTTAACCTATTGTATGTTGAAAATTTATTTACTAATCTGGACAAATTAAATTTTTTAATTACTCTGTATAATTCATTACCAAAATTATTGTTATCAATATAATAATTTTTGTGATTACATTCAACAGCTATTATTTGTATTATAATGTTATAATTATTTAATTTATTTAATAATATTTTAACTTCTTCGTCATTATCGTTAATTTCTCCATCAGTTAATATTATCAATGGATTAACTATATTTTCATCATTGTTAAATAAATCATCACTTATCATATTTGTTACACAAGATATACTAGTTCCTCCTTCTGATTTGGTTTCTGACATAATTTTAAATATATCATTAATAGAAATATTTTTATATAATTTTGCTTCCGTCGACCATAATATTAAATTCATATTTTCATAATTATTTTTTTGACACATATTTAACATTAAATCAAATTCATATTCTAATACTGATTTATAATTTCTATAATGTAATTTACTTTTTATTATAGATTCATTATTTTCAAATTTATCATTTGTAGATCCTGAAACATCTAATAAAAATGTAGGTATTTTACTTATTTGTTTATCGCTTTCTATTGGTATCAAAAAATCGTTATTTAATGCCATTATATTTATAAATTATTATAACAAATAATACTATAATTAGATTTAAAAATTCATTTTTTTTTTGTGTTATCTTTAAGATTATAATAATAATTACAAGTATTATATGCAATTATCTAGTAATATAAAAATATTTTGTTCATTTTTGCAGAATATGGGATCTAGTATGTCATATGATCAGTTATATAATATAAAAAATGCAAAATTAGACCAAATTCAAATAAATACTTTAGATAGAATATTTAAAACAAAAAATATAGAAATAAATTTTTCTAATGATATACATAAATTAGTAAAATGTTGTCCTCATTGTAATTATCCTACTTATGGTTTAGCTACTACGAAAAAAATAATATGCGATTATAATAATGGTTGTGGCAATGATTGGTGTTTTGATTGCGGTAAAAAATTATGTAAAAATTGGTCTAAAAATTCTTTATATAATCCTAATAATAATTTTCATAATAACGGATGTTGTAAATTGGCAGCAAAAAAATCTGGCGAGGATTATTATGAAAATTATTGTTTGTGTTATAAATATTGATTATTTTATTATAGTTATGTTTTTGTAGGAGCATAATGGATTAATAATTTTGGTTTATTATTAAAATAATTTTGGTTTATTATTAAAATATTTTTGTTATGCTAAAAATTAAATATTGTTATTTGTTATTATTACCATTAAATATAATCACAATATTAATTAAATCTCATAACAAAATAAAAATGAAATTATATATACAATATATTAACATTAATTTATTATACCAACAAAATGTATAAATGTTATATAATATACTTTATATCAATATTATTAGTGGAAATATTAGGTAGCAATTTAAATATTATTAAAATATTCACTATTGATAGTTTAGTCTCATCTTTAGAATTTTTGATAAATTATAAAAATTATAATGAGAATGATTTAACTAATAATCAAAACTTGATATATAAACAGTCATTAATAGATCGGTATGTTTATTATGTTTTAATGATATTTATAATGTATACTTTACATGTATTTTTTTTGTTGGTTCCCGTAAACTGTATTTATTATGCGTTATTAATATTGATATTTCCAAACATAATTACTTATGTTCATGATAAACCATTTTATGAAAAAATAAAAGCTAGTAAAAAAAAAATATATTTATTAGTAATAACAAAAATATTGTCTCAAATATTAGAATATATCAGCAAACAAGTAATTAAAAAAGATGTTAAATTATGTAATAATGATTTTGTAAAATTATTATCGAGTGAAGATTCTATGCAATATATTTTAGATATAATAAAAAATATTGCAATAATATCGTTATTATTATATGTCAAAAAATACTCGACAAATTTTTATTATAAATTATTAAAATACATTTTTAAAAAAAAGACAAACAATAACATTCAATCAATACCAAATTACGGCAGTGCCAAAAAATTATTAGAAGATATAATCGTTAATAAAAAATGGGACGAATTTATTAAACCAAGCGTATATAATGCATTATTTATATTATATACTGAAAGTCCTGACGACAAACAAATATTGGACAAGTTTATAAATTACGTTAACATGAAATTTATAAAGATAATTACAATATGGTCAATTACTTCTATATTTACTATAAATTATTTACCTTTGGTATTATCAATAGTATTATTACTAATAAGATTCAAAAAAAATAATATACATGAACTAATATACTTAATAACTTTATATATACCTTTTTATTATAAATTATCTTATTTTGATAATTACATAATTGCGAGTATAATATGTCAAGTTAGTTTTATATTATTATTTAATAAAATAACTTTTAATGTTTTAAAATTCATAACCAAAAAATTATTTAAAAAGATGCAAATTATCACAAAAAAGAATAATCAATATAATACATATTTCTTATTAATCGTTCCATACTTATTTACTTACACTTTGAATATTAATATATACTCAACTATTTTGATATTAATACATCATACATATGAAGCAATGAATATTTTGAGCTTGAAAAAATGTATTATATTTTATACATTATTATTATCAACGATTACAACGAATTATAACATATTTCATATTATTATTAATACTTTAATATTGTATGTGTTAAATGCATATGTTGAAAATAATACTTTGAATAATATAAAAAATCAAATGATATCTTTAATATTTAATTTTAAATTTAATACTAAGACAAATGATAATGATAATTTTAATAATAAACAAATAAAAATTGGCAATTTAGATTTGTCTTTAATAACCTCTTATGTTGGTCATAAAAAAAAAAAGATTTTTAATACTGATCATGATACTTTTTTAAGAACAATTAGTGATACAAATAATTTTATAAATAAACAAGATATTAATAACGATTCTGATTATTCTGATAATTATAACGATTCTGACAGTCCTGACGATTCTGTTAATGATTCTGATGATTCTGTTAATGATTCTATTAATAATACTGATGATTCTAATAATTCTACTAATGATTATAATGATTATCTTAATAATTCTAATAATTCTGATATTAATAATGAAAATCAAAATTTGACTAACAGTGTTTCTGAGAATTTGAAAAATATTACGATAAATAATATAATTGATGATTATTGTGTTGATAATGTGATATATAAATCTGATGTATTTTTAAAATTTAGTAAATTATATGAATTAGACAAATCTAAACATAATACTAGCTTTTAGTCAAGATATAAATTTTTTTATTATTTTTTGTATTTTAATAATATAATGAATACAATTTATTGTAATGATCAAGGCATATTATATAAATTATATAACAGCTCGTTAAAAGGTTCTTTACCTAAAGCGCAAATAGGTAATCCATTAACAATAGAATATATAAGAGCGAAAATATATAGTGTTAATTTTGATAAATATGGTAAAAGTGAAGTTATGATGACTTGTAATGTAAAGACGGAAAATAATAAAAAATCACAAGATAATATAGTATATATTGATAAATACGTAGTTCCTAAATATAATTTTAAATTACAAACAAAATATCATGATATAGATAATTTTAATAATTCTATAATTTATTATAATTCTAGTTATAATAATAACAAGATCAATATAGAAACTAAATTATGGGAAATAAATGATTATAACTGGTTATTAAAAACGATAGAATATATTAAAAATTACATCAAATTATCTCCATTAACAAAAAGTATTCCTTTATTAACAATTACACATAATATGCCATTTATATTAGAAACAATAATGAAAAATAAAAAACTATCAAATGAACATAATTTACATTTATCAAATTTGTCGTATGGTAAATATATATGCTTACCAAATGTATTTTCTAATAATAAAATTAAATATATATTAGATAATTATTATTTAGAATCATGTATGTTATTAAATAAAACTGATAATACTGAATATGAAGATACATATTTCGTATTAAATGTGTCAGATACTAAACAATACCATATGAATGATCATAATTTAATGGAAAATTGTAATAACATTATTCAAGATATCAAAAATGATAATTATAAAGAATTTATAGAAATAAACAAAGATTTTTCAGATTTTAATACTATAAAAAAATTGTCAATATATAAACAATTAAATAAAACAGAAGAAGATTTATTGAATATAAAAAAAATGTATAATTCATTATCTTTTGATAATAAAATATGGTTCAGAAGTAATTTTAATAACATTTATGAACTAATTAAATTCTAATAGTAATACGTTTTACCATATCATACTCTTCAATATTAGAACTATAATTGATTACTATATCAATATTTGTTATAGTAGTAACTGATATTTCGCCAAATCTTTTTAATAATTCGTTCATTATTATTATTCTATTTTTTTTTGATAATTTATTGTCAAATTGTAAGGATATTATTTTTTGATAATCGTTTATCGTATCTCGTATAACTTGAGTAAATAATTCTCTAGTCTTTTTTAATAAAATATTTTGATGTTCTTCTATTTTTTCGGTACAATAGCTTCTATTAATGATATCTGGAAAAGTATCCATTTTATATTATTATAATATAATATATATATTATAATATTCCATATTCATTTTTTTCTTATAAAAAATTAAAAACATAATCTAAAAGTTCCAAAAATTATTAAAAATAATACATATGATATCAATATGTAAATAATATGAGCCATTGAATCAGTATTACTATCAACAGTAATAGTAATATTATTATTATTATTATTTGATCCATTAATTTCATCACTTTCCGATGCATCATTATCAGATGTATCATTATCAGATTCATCATTATCAGATGTATCATTATCAGATTCATCATTATTAGATGTATCATTATTAGTTTCATCATTATTAGATTCATTATCAGAAACATCAGTTTCAGTTTCTTCATTAATATTAATGTCTTGACTATTAAGATCAGAATCATTATTATTTTGGTAATTTATTTTATCTGTCTCGTCGTTAATAATTTTGATATTATTATCAATATTATTAATTGTTGTAAATATTTCGTTTAACATTTGTTTATTAGTTTTTTCTAAATCATACACATTTTCCAATTTTTTGTTAATAATTTCATATACCATTGTGATATGATCAATAATTCTTTCAGTGTTACAATTTTTAAATTTATCTTTTTGTAAATCTTTAACATAATTATCAATAATATTAATTTGTGTTGATGTTTCTGATGATGTTTCTGATGTTTCTGATTTATCTGATTTTTCTGATTCTAATTCTTCGTTATCTGATTCTTCTTTTTCTACCATTACAAAACTTCTACTAATATCATCATCTAAAGTATCATGATCTAATTGTCCTTCAGTTGTTGGTTCTTGTTGGTCCTTAATTATTGGTTCTTGTTGGTCCTTAATTATTGGTTCTTGTGTGTCTTCAGTTGGTTTTGTTGGCTCTTGAGTAGTAAAAAAGCTGGTCAAAATTTCCATTTATATTAATGTTAGATTATTGATATACGTATATATAAATAACTTGTTTGGAAATTATAATTTCATTTTTTTTTTATAAAAAATAACTGTTTTAATAAAGGAACATTTTACTTATATATACAACCATCAACCATACAAATGATATTATAATTATTGTTACAAGACATGAAAATAGTATTGGCAAGTCTTTATTATTGCCTACTAACATAATATTTTCATTTTCCATTATAATTATTTATTAATGTATTTAATAGTTATTAATGCATTTTGGTATTTTTTTTCATTTTTTTTTTTGGTTTAAAATAAAAAATGAAAAAAAAAATATTATATATTTATTTGATAAATATATACAAATATATAATTAATGAAATCATACTACGACATATTAGAAATAGATAAAGACGCAAGTCCTCAAGTTATTAAAAAAGCTTATAAAAAATTAGCTTTTAAATATCATCCCGATAAAAATAAGAATAGTGAAGAATCAGCTAAAAAATTTAAAGAAATAAGTGAAGCATATCAAGTATTATCTGATCCTCAAAAAAAAGAAAAATATGATATGTATGGGGAAGATTATGAAAGATATGCAAATGAAAATTTTCATGAAATAAATCCCGAAGAAATATTTGCAAATTTTTTTGGAAATAGTTTTTCAATGCATGATAATTTTTTTCAAAGATCAAAACCATCGAGATTTAATTTTAATCATGATCCTTTTAGTAATATGAATCATAATCCTTTTAATAATATGAATCATAATTCTTTTAATAATATGAATCATAATCCTTTTAATAATAGTTTTAACCAAGAAGAAAAAGATAATATTACAAAAGAAATACAAATACCACTAAAAGATTTTTATAACGGATGTAAAAAAACAATGAAAATAACGAAAATGGATTATAGAATAAACAAACAAATTGATGAATATGTTGAATTAAATATATTACCAGGCTATAAAGAAGGGACCAAAATAACATTCCAGGAAAAAGGAGATATTATACCAAATAAAAGATCGTCAGATATTACTTTTATTTTAAAAACAAAACCAGATAATACAAAATATAAACGTGATAATGATGACTTGTATTATACAGAAACAATTAATTTAAACCAAGCATTAACAGGATTTAAATTAGAATTATGTCATTTGGATAATAGAAAATTAACTATTAATATACCATCATTACCTGATTCTAATTATAACTTTATATTATCAGGTGAAGGTTTTCCTAAACGTTCTAAAGGTAAAATAGTAGGTAAAGGTGATTTATATATTAATTTTATAGTAAAATTCAAGTAATTATTGTAAAATTAATATAGTTTTTTTTATTATATTATTAATATATATATATATATGAATATTAAAGAAAAGTTTAATAAATTAATTTTATTACGCGTTTTACTTAACAATGATATAACTAGTGAGTCTGAACATTTATTAGCTATGGTAGAATATAAAATATTAAAATTATATAAAATAATACAAAAATCAGAAGGAAAATTAGAAGAAATACTAGACGAAAATTTAGAAGAAATTTTAGAAGAAATTTTAGAAGAAAATTCGGAAGAAAATTTAGAAGATTTTTTAGAAAAAAAATCAGAAGGAAAATCAGAAGGAAAATCAGAAGGAAAATTAGAAGGAAAATTAGAAGGAAAATTAGAAGGAAAATTAGAAGTAAAACCAGAAGTAAAACCAGAAATAAAATCA
>Ga0208826_1000452_pt1 | contig 43160 bp, 28 predicted proteins | sample AD_UKC115_MetaG_FD_184451 | JGI IMG/M metagenome (GOLD analysis project Ga0208826, IMG submission 184451) | Active sludge microbial communities of municipal wastewater-treating anaerobic digesters from Hong Kong - AD_UKC115_MetaG (SPAdes)... | ecosystem: Engineered > Bioreactor > Anaerobic >... | reverse complement strand
TGGCTAAGGTATATAAAAAAAAGCGAAAAAAGCTAAATTATTGTAAAAAAATAAAAAAAGAGACGATAAAATCGCCTCTAATATCTTTATAACCTGATATTCATTAATGTCAAGTTAAATTTTTGGGAAATTTACCTACCTATAAAAAAATTTTATGCTAATTTTAGCCGATGAATGAAGATTGATATATTGCTGCAAATATTTATCTTTTATAAATGAAAAAGAGCATATATTTAAAGAAAAACCTCAAATTTTAATAAAAAATAGAATTTAAACTCAATAATTCAGGGTAAAAACAATATGCATATAACTGATTTTACTATATGGCAACTGATTGTAGTTTTTTTTTCCATCTTTCTTGCTGGAGTGATAGACTCAATAGCAGGAGGAGGTGGGATAATATCGATACCTGCGTACCTTTTTCTTGGCTTAAGTGGCCATGTCGTCCTTGGAACAAATAAGTTTTCTTCAACAATTGGAACTTTTTTTGCAACAATTCGTTTTGCTTCGCATAGTAAAATCAACTGGAGAATAGGAGTTGTCTCTGTAATATTTGCTTTGGTTGGTTCTTCAATAGGTTCAAGACTTGTATTACTTATACCTGTTGATTTTATTAGAATACTACTTATAATTCTTATTCCTATAATAGCAGTATTTACTTTATTACAAAAAAATGAAAATGATAATGTTGAAAAAAATGTTAATGACTCTCTTACTTATTTTCATGGAATAAAACCTTACCTGATTTCTGCAGCAGCAAGTTTAATTATCGGTATGTATGATGGTTTCTTTGGTCCCGGAACCGGGACTTTTTTTATATTGGTATATACAACCTTACTTCACTTTGATATGACCACCGCCTCAGGAAATGCAAAAGTTGTAAATCTATCTTCCAATATTGCCGCATTGGCAACTTTTTTAACACATAAGTCAGTATTTATAGAGCTTGGAGTGCTTTGTGCAATCTGTTCAGTTGTAGGTAACTGGGTTGGTTCAGGTCTAGCTGTTAAAAAAGGAAGCAAGATAATTAAACCAGTTTTTATAATAGCCCTCCTGCTTTTATTGTCCAAAGTAACATATGATTTGTTTTTAAATAAATAAAACCGCATCACTGCGGCTTTATTTATTTGATAAGTTTATCAAGTTTTGATCTATCAAAACCAATAACTATTTGTCCATTAAAATCTATCACGGGAACACCACTTTGACCAGACTTGCGGATCATCTCCTCTGCAGCAGTGATATTTTGAGAAACATCGATATCACTAAAAGGGATATTTTTGTTTTTAAGATATTCTTTAACCATAGAACAATATGGACAGGTTGGCGTAGAATATACTATAACCATAATTTTTCCTTATCTAATTTATTTGTTTAAAAAATACTGAAATAAATACTAAAAGTCAAAAATCATAAAAAAAATTATTGCTATCAGCCTTCTGTCGTTAGAATCTCGTAGATCTCCTCTGCAGATTTTGCATTTAAAAGTTTTCTTCTGTTTTTTTCAGTCATCTTTTTTGCAATCTGTGATAAAAGTTCAAGTCTATTTGTTCCTGCTATAGGACTTAAAATGAGAAAAAAGATATGCGAAGGTTTTCCATCAAGTGAATTAAAATCTATCCCGCTTTTTGAAATTCCTACAGCACAGATTATCTTATCTATACCTTCAATTTTAGTATGAGGGATAGCAACACCATCTTGAAGACCTGTGCTCATCTCATTTTCCCTCTTCATAAGTTCTTTAAAGGCATAAGAGAAATCAATTTTTGTATTATCTTCAACTAAAATACTGAGAAGATCCTGAATAACTCCTTCTTTGGTCTTAGATTTAAGATCCGGGATAATGTAATTAATATTGAAATACTTAGGATCAATTGGTGGAGTCCTTTCTTCTTCTTTTTGCTCAAACAAGGCTTTAATTGCTTCATTTTTATTTATTGGTTCTTTTAACCCCTGAAGCATCTTTTCCACCTTTGCAAAAACATCTACCAGACTGCCAAGAACTATGCCTTCATCAGTTTTACGATAGTGGAATATTAAATCCTGCCCATTTAAGCTTACTGTTATTACATATCTATCTTTTCTTAACTGATAGATATTATCCTGTGGATTTAAAGTACTGACAAAAAAGCCTTCTTCATCAAATAACTCAATGGTATTTTGTAGCATGAGTTCGGCAAGTTCATTTGATTTAAATGAGCAAACATAACTATCAATCTGCTCTACCTTAGATTCTTTTTTAGTACCACTGCCTTTAATATTCATGGCAGAAATCAGGAAAGAAGGAGCCACAAGTGTTGTAACTAAAGTCATAAAAACAGCCACACCAAAAACATCCTGTTGAATGAAACCAGCTGAAATACCGATACCAGCTATAATTAATGCTACTTCACCACGAGGGATCATACCAGCACCTATTCTATAAGCTCCTTTAAGGTTAAAATTGAATGCTAAAGAAGGCAAACCACAACCTAAAATCTTTGCTAAACTTTCAGCAATTGTATATATAAGAGCAAAAAGGATAACCTTAGGAGATGCAAAAGTTCTGACATCAATAAGCATACCCATTACACAGAAAAAAATTGGTACAAAAAATTCATATAGAGGATGAAGTATCTCGTTTATAAGATTTTTTATATCTGTGTTTGAAAGTGATAAACCAGTTACATAAGCTCCAATAATCATAGCCAGACCAGCTTCTTCAAAAAAACCAGCTACTATAAGAGCAAGTCCAAGCGACATTATCGCTATAGTTGTTTTTGTCTTGAAAAGTTTAAGCAAACCACTTATTCTATGAGATGCAAGGATACCAATAGCAGTCGCAGCAAGCCATATTCCAAAAGATTTTGCTGCAATAATACCAATCTTTCCCCAGTCAAGACCACCGTTATCTGTGTTTGAACCAACAATACCAAGAATTATAGCAAGAACTATGATACCACCAACATCGTCTATTACTGCACCAGCGAGGATGGTAACTCCTTCAGGCGACTCCATCTTTTTTTTCTCTGAGAGAATTCTTGCCGTAATACCTACAGAAGTTGCTGTAGCCATAGCGCCTAAAAAAAGTGTTTGTGGTGAAAAAAAACCCATCGATTTACCTAATAGTGGGCTTGAAAAAAATAAAGCAACAAGCATACCAAAAAGAAAGGAAAAAATTATCCCTCCAACACCGACAAAACCGCCTACTACACTGTATCTGATAAACAGATTTAAGTCTGTTTCAACTCCAGAAATAAAAAGCAGAATTATTGAAGCTATTGTTGAAATTCCATAAAGTTCAGTTGAAACCGGGAAATTATGACCCAACGGGAAAATTCCATCGGGGAATCCTGGTAGTGATAGAGAACCCAGAAGATAAGGCCCTATTATGATGCCAACAACAAGCTCGCCAATAAGACCAGGGATATGGATTTTTTCAAATATTCTGTTACCAAGTTTTGCCAAAAAAATAATGATTCCAAGCTGAAAAACAAGCATCATCATTTCGTGTGTCATATATAGTCCTCCATCACAAAAAAAGTTATCTATGAAGTTGAATGTTTAAATTTTAAAGTCAAAATTGGCAAATAGCAAGATAAATATCTTTTTACCAGTGACTTAAAAATATAAATTTTCTCTATTTTTGCAACGGAAATTTAAATATTTTTCATCAACTTTTTTATTTTATTTTAATAATTTTACTTCAAAAGAAATATATTTGAACGTTAGTCAAAATAATTTAAATATTAAATTAATTATTTATATTTAAAGCTATTTGCTGTTTGCTACAGCCTAAAGTCAACAGTCAAAAGCCGAAAGTCCTGAAAAAGTACCAAAATTATTATTTAAGTTTATTTAATATTTACTCATAATTTTTTTTGTAAGACTTAGCACTAAAAATAAGAGAAGAGCCAAAAATTCCTTATTTACCAATGTGTAGTTGCGAAGAGTCTATTTCAACAAGATCTCCAACTTCATATGAATCATCATGAGTTTGCACTACAACAGCAGCTTGAAAACGTGGATCAAAAACTGCTATAGCTCGACACACATGATAAAAATGGGTAAGATAACAATAAAGCCAGATAGGTCCGCGACCCGAGATAACAAAGAGCCTATTGGAAAATTTTAACTTCACTGGATCCGGCAAATCCAGCGTTTTTAAATCTTCAGCGAGTAAATTTTGTTTTAGTTCAAACTCAAGAAGCATGAAATCAATACCATCAATAAGCTCAAATTTAATTTTATCATTCACGATTCGCCTCACTTTCAATAAAAATAGTATTGGCTCAATAAAGGTTATTAAATTCAACTCTTACAAGAAATAATAATATTGATTTTATCGCAAATTTTAGGTTCATCCGACAAATTATCTTCTCGCTTTCATCTACTGCGAAAAGGCTAAAAAGTACACATTAACCAGAAGTACATTAAATTTTATAAAATAAAACAATAATTTAAAGCAACTACAATTGATTTTTTATAAAATATAAGAAAATGAATTTTTATAACTTTTTTATATAAAATATACTTTTTTTCTCGATTTTTTGTATTATAATACAGTTAATTAAAATTTGAATTAATGGTTTTTCTGCAAAAAAATAGAATTTAAATTTTTCCTTTTAATTTTTTCAGTCTAGAACCATTATTCCAGAATACTGTAAATTCATTTAATATTAATAACATCAAAATAAATTAAAACGGTTTATATCACCAGAAGCAAGTATATTCCCATCATAGATATTAATAACTTCAAAATAAAGTAAAACCCTTTATTATTCCTTTTACTGTATCATTTTATTATATCTATCCAGCTTTTTTAAAGCCAGAGGCTTGAAAAAAAGAATATAAAGAATTGCAATAAAAAAATTGGATTCGAGGCTGTAATGAAAATAATAAACAATAGATATGAAATATTATCAGTATATTACCATGGAGAATATGGATATGTATACAAAGTCAGGGATCTTATCGATAAATCTTCTCCTTTAAAATTATTAAAACTTTACGACTTTGATAATCTTGGAACAGAGAAAATTAATAATTTTAAAAATGAATATTTAATGCTAAAGTATAGTTTTTTCCCCTGGACAGTCAGAGTATATGAAATTGGTAAGATAAATAATATAGATAATAGCGAATTAAGCAGTAATTATATATTCTATACCATGGATTATATCGAAGGCAAAACGCTAAAAGAAATCCTAAATGAAAAATCAGATGAAGATAATTTTGAAAACAAAAAATCAAATAATTACAATATTGCTAATATCAAACAACGATTATTTGTAAAATTGGCTTCTATAATAAAAAATATGCACATCCTCGGCTATGCGCACGGGAATTTAAAATCTGATAATATAATTGTGAGCAAAGAAAGACTTTTGTTTTTTATAGATATGGAAGGTGGAACTAAGTTTGATAAAGATATGAATTTTCTTGAAAATTTGATGGATAAAAATATTATAGATAATTCATCACTAAAAATAGCATGGGAAAGATATTCTCATAATAAAATTTTTAATATATTTATTGAAAAATCTTTATATTCTAAAGTCTTTAATGAAATTACAAATTATAAAAATCTTCAAAAAAGTCTGATTTTAAATTTCTTCTCACTAAACTACATTAATTTTAATTTAATTGCAGACTTTATATCTGATCTTTCTTTAATCAATGGTTTGATTCCAATAACAATATTTTTAATGCAGGACCCATATTATATTTTGCAGATGCTTGCTTTACAACTTAAGTTGTTTAACATTGAACAAAATTTTTGCAATAAAATCGATCATATTATTTTGCACAAACAAAAATTGGATATTTCCCAGCTAAAAGTTTTACTTATTGATCTGTTTGAATCAATAAATTTATCAGGAAATCTTGTTTTGATAGTATCTAAATATGATCTAGCAACCTTGATACATAAAAGCCTTCTCTTTTCTATTTTATCATCTTTAAGCCATCCAGTTTTGACTATTATCAACTCACACGAACTGACTTTGAATAAGAAGGATAAATTAAACTACAATATAAAAAATATTGCTCATTCTCTAATTACCGGGGATCTTGTAAAAAGACTCAACGATATACTGGCTCTTTCATTTGGAATAAATGAAAATTTAATTAAAAAAAAGATTAAGGATTACTACCATTTTATATATTTATTCTCAAAATCTGACCTTAATTTAGATGATTTTTTTTCAAGTTACAGATACACAAGCGAATATATACAAGATTTGACATCTAAGTTTGAAAAGGAGAAAGATAGATCTTCCATTTTAACTTCTTCTTTGATTTCATTTTTAAATTTTTTTATTCCCCCTTATAAAAAAATCTTTCTGGTTCAATGGTTTAATGCAACTTTATCTGGAAAAATAGAAAGAATTAATCAGTATACAGAAAAATTATTAAATATGCTATTAAAAAAAGAGTATATTTACTTTATTGATGATGAACATTTTATAGTTAGCAACACTATCTCATACTACTATGCAAGAAGGATAAAAAGATCATCACTAATAAAGAATATCAATAATATGAAATTAGCAGAAGAGATCTATCTCAACAACTATAGTATTTTAAAAGAAGCAGAAAAGAATATGCTTTTCGAAATACTCATAGAACTAAAAGAATATGAAAAGATTAAAGTCTTGCTTTACAGGGCATTTATTGAAAGTTCCTATAACAATTATAACCTTACTGATAGACAGAGTAGATACCAATTTCTGGTTAAATACATAGATATTAAAAAACTGGAAAAAAGTACACTACCAGAATTCCATCTTGATAAGACTCAATTAAACACCTTAAATCTACCCGAATATCTTTTCGATATTATACTTATAACTTGCGCTTATTATTTTGAAAAAGAGAATATTTCTTTAGCAATAAATACTCTAAATCTTGTTTCAGATAGAAATAGACAAAGTAAATTTGCAAAATATTACATCCTTTCAAGAATCCAGATGAGAAAAAAAGATATCAATGCATTTAACGAAAGTCTAAAAAAATTAAAAAATATAGGAAGAAATATTAACACCGAGGAAGAGTTATTTCTGATAGAAATACAGATTTTAAACTTTCTGCATATCCAGAATAAATATAAGCTTCTAAGTAAAAAATCTGATCAAATAATAGATAAATATTTAGACTTACAGGAACTAAATTACTATGAAGCAATTTTACTTACTCAATCGCTTATATATAAAGGTGAATATATGCGATGGCTCAAAAACTATGATGAATATAAAAAGTACAATGAACAAGCTCAGTTTTATGCCAGAAAATATGGTTTATGGGAATTAGCTGTCTTATCTACAAACAATATTTTTGTTTTTTATTATGTAAAAAATGATAGAAAAAATCAGTTTATTCATATCGAAAAAGCAATTAAGATCATGGAAGATAATTATATAATAGAAATGATGCCAACAATTTACAACAATTATGCAGCAATCATGCCAGATGTAAAATCAAAAATCAGATACTATTTAAAGTCCTTTCAAATAGCTACAACATTACAGGACGCAAAATCGATATTCATACTTTTGCATAACTTATCTTTTTATTTAAAACCTATCAATATGGAAAAACTTCTTGAAAATCATAATAATTTTATTTTTGCTTATGAAATTGCGGATACTGAAACTAATATTAATTTTCTTTTATCGATTGAAGGAGTTATGCTAACATATTTTTACCTTGATAAACTTGATAAACTTGACTCTTATTTTGCTTTGATAGATAAACTTGAGGATTCTTTTAAAAAGGATGATGAATCGTATAAATTTTACAAAATAATAAAATCGCTTATCTTGCTTTTTAAATATGGATTCAGTGATGAACTTTTCAATGATCTTACAGATGGTCTTTCGAGTATTTTTTCCTATAAGAATTATCAAATAGATATCTTTGTATTGAATTTTGTTTTTTCTTCACTAAAAGATCAGAACGAACAATATTTCTATGCAATTTTGAAATCTATTAGCCAGAATATACATAGAATAAATAAAGTAGCTTCAAAATCAATAGATTTTCTCGTAGAAGTGCTACAAAAAAGAGATGATAAAGAATTCCTGAAAAACATTGATTTATCTTATATCGATAAAATTCCACTTATAGATATTCCAGTACTTGACGGATTATATAACCTCGTAAAATCTATTATTTATAAAGAATATAATGACAAAAGAGCAATACATTATCTGGCTAATTTTCTTTTTTTCATAAACAAAAATATCTCATATTTCAAAAATAAAAAATGTCTTGAGCTAACACCATACTCTTATCTTTTACAATTTATATCTTATGATCTATATGGTTATATTGAAAAAATAAATAAGGGAAAAAATTTTTCATTTGAATTTGCAGATAAAAAAGGGAATACTGAGTATTATAAAATATTAAAGAACCTCACAAAATTTGTTGAAACGACTCAGATAGATAAAGAGCAACTTAAAATTGAAATTTTTAACTCCATATCAGTTCAAGAATCCGACACAATAGATAATCTTGCAATAGCAATAATGTCAGAATTATATTTTGATAGGGTAATTTTTTTAAAATCCTATAAGAATGAACAGCATGAAGATGCAATTGAGCAAATCTTTGTCTATATATTTAATAACTCATTGTACTTTGAAAATGAGGGAATATATCTTGATAATAATTTTATTTTAAATACTGATAAACCTGTTATCACAAATTTCCCTTTAAACTTAATGGACATTAAAGTTAAATCGGCCGTGCTAATACCGGTATTTGAACTTTATAAGCTTGTTCGTACTGTGACAGCCCCTTATGATAAGAGGGCAAAAAAATTTTCCTTTAATTCTAAGCCTGAATACTGGTTGTATCTTGATAAAAAAAATATCATTAAAGAAAACTTCAATGAAGATTTTCTTGATTTTTTAGAATTATTTCTATCACACTTTTTTACAACAAAGAATGAGCAAAATAAATTTTTAAAAGATCATCTAACTGGATTTTATTTAAAAGAAATATTTTATAAGAAAGTTTCAGAGATTATTTCACTTCAAAAACAAAGAGAAGAAGAAAATAGTTCTGGTATGGGTTTCTTGTTTATTGATATTGATAACTTTAAAACAGTAAATGATAGTTTTGGTCATCAGAAAGGAAACGAAGTACTTAATAGTTTTGCACAAATAGTTAAACAAAATGTAAGAAAGCACGATCTTATAGGTCGATATGGTGGAGACGAATTTATCGTTGCTCTTATTGATATTTCAAGACAAAATGCAATGCTTGTAGCTGAAAAATTGAAAAAAAAAGTTGAAGATGCTAAATTAATATCAGCACCGAAAGCTCTTACCGTTAGTGTAGGGATATCATACTACCCCGATGATGGTCAGTGGCTTGAAGAACTAATTCAAATAGCTGATAAAAGGATGTACAACGCAAAACAAAAAGGCAAAAATCAAATTTGTGCTGATTAAAATTCAGGCAAAAATAAAAAGCAGCCAGATCTCATAACTGATCATATAGTGTAGATTTTTTTATTTGATTTGCCTTTTCTGTACCAAGAACTTTATCTATAATGGCAAGAGAGAAAGCAAATGCAGCAGAAGGAGCTGATCCTGTTATTATATTTCCATCTATTTCAACTTTTTTTCCCGTATATATCCCTGCAGGAACTTCATTTTCCAGCCCTGTGAAACAGGTAAAATGTTTTCCATCAAGGATTTTACAGGACTTACCAAGAACAATAGCTGGAGCTGCACATATTGCTGCAATAATTTTGCTATTTTTATTATGTTCAAGTATAAATTTGCAGGCAAAACTATCTTCAGCAATAGTCCATGCACCCTTTCCGCCTGGAATAATAACTATATCAAAGATATCCTGTTTTACCTCAGCTAATCTTGTATCTGCTATTATTTTCAAATTCCTTGCACTTTTAACTTCAGTTTCATAAATCGAGGCAACTGTAAGGTCTATCTCTGCTCTTCTTAAAAGGTCTATAGGAGTTATAGCTTCAATTTCCTCAAAAAGTGGAGCCAATATAATTATCGCTTTTTTCATATCTAACCTCCAGTTGATTCTCTCTGGTAAATTTAAGACAACTGACTGTATCATATAACATAAATTTCAAATATCAAAAAAAATACCTTTTTAAAATACTCATTTTTATTCAAAAAAATAAAGATAATATTCATCTATCGAATAGACAAAAAGATAAAGTACATTAAGAAGATTGAACACGATAAAGCAGGAGATAGAACCTGAAGGTTAAGGATTTGGCAACATTAAAATAATAATACATAAAAGTGGTATTTAGTTGAAGAAATAAAATCTGCCGGTGCAGCATTTGAGCTTTGTTACCTTATCCTTAGCAGAAGAGCCAACAAGGGATAAAATCTGCGGGCGAAGGATTTGAACCCTCACAAACAGAGCCAGAGTCTGTCGTGCTGCCATTACACTAGCCCGCAATCTGTGATTTATAAATATCAAATTAATAACATAAGTCAAGCAATTTTAGATTTAATCGATCTTCTCTTAAGAAGTTTAAGATTAAAAATAACTATGGTTAAAATTTTATTATTAAAAAAACATATTTAAAAAGTATATTATATCACAAGAACCATATAACAGTCTATCTTCTACTTGCGTTTATTATATCTTTCATTCTTTTAACAGAGTCATCAAGACCATAAAAAATGCTATTCGCTATTATAGAAAATCCTATGTTAAATTCAAAAATATAAGGGATAGTGGCAATTAACGGAGCGTTCTGATAGTCAAGACCATGCCCGGCAGCAACATCAAGACCCAGTTCATCTGCTTTCTTTGCTGCTATCAGGACTCGTTTATATTCATGAATGGCGTCCTTCCCTCGAGCTCTGCTATAACGGCCGGTGTGAATCTCTATACCATCAACTCCCAGTTGTGCACAGCTTTCAATAATCTCTATATCAGGTTCAACAAACAGAAAAATCTCAATTCTGGCTTTTTTATACTCCATAACAAGATCTTTCAGCTTTGATTTATTTTTATTAATATCAAGCCCCCCTTCGGTGGTGACTTCCTCCCTTTTTTCAGGAACTATAGTAACCTTATCTGGCTTAACTTTAAATGACATATCTATAACATCGTCTCTTAAAGCCATTTCAAGGTCTAAATCTTTGTTAATAGCCGATCTGAGTTCTTTTACATCATCATCCATTATATGCCTTCTATCTTCCCTCAGATGACAGACTATCATATCTGCACCTGCAGATATTGCAACTGTAGCTGCCTGAATGACAGATGGAAATCCTTCTTTCCTTGCATTTCTAAGTGTAGCGATATGATCTATATTTACTCCAAGCCTTAATGGTAAAAAAGTATTATTGATTTTTTTAATCTCCATATTTCACATCCTTATCATTTATTTTTTTTCATTATCATCTTCTTCGTAAGATTTAGCTTCAGTGATTTCAAGTTGCACAAATTCTGGTTTAATAATTGAAATAAATAAATTATCATTGATTTTAGGAATAATCTTGATAATGTAAATTCCAGTTGAATGAAAGTATGAACAATCTATAATAAAAACAAGATCAGATGGCGAAATATTTAAATTTGTATTGAAAGGAATAAACACGGTTGCATTGAACATTGGCACAGATAATTTATAGTCAAATTTTGCATCTTTATTTGCCAGAAGTATTGGTATATTTGTTATCTCCTTTTCCAGACTTGCTGGTCTTATGTCTATAATAATCTGAATGCTAGAAGGGTTGACTATTTTTATTTCTTCATTCTCCAGTTCAACCTCTGTTACATAAGGAAAATTCAACCCATCTATTGAAACTTCCCTTGTTTTTAATTTTTCAATATTTGAAAGTACACTATAAGGTCCTTCAACTATTACAGCCGACTCGTTGGTAAATTTGATTGAACCTACAACATATCCATCGGCAGGGGTACCTATAACATCAGGCTCAAGATTGATCTTTTTTCTTATTATTTTGTCTATCTGAACCTTTATATTTGATGGTTCGATCTTTGAAACCTTAATGTTAGATGGTAGATAGCTTTCATCTAAAAAAATCCTGTATGTATAGTATCCTGGTTTTGTTGCATCTATTTTTATATATGGCTTTATAAGATCTTCATTAACAAGTTTCAAGTTATCTTCAGTTCCTCTTAGAGTTACCCTCACTTTAACTGGTTTTTTATCTATTATGAAAAGATCCTTTGAGTTCATTTTATACTGCAGGTCTCCCACCATAAGTAAACTCTGAACACTTATATTTGAAATATAATAGAACAACATAATAGATAATAAAAAAGAAATAATAAATGGTATAGGGTTATTTTTTACATCTATGATTAAATCTTTAAAAAATTTACCAATTCTATTCTGTTTCATCTAAATCTCATCTTCCTCCCTATCTTCTATATCTTCACTCTTCTTATAAAGGAGTTCAAGAAGAGTAGCTTTAACATTTTCAGCAGGAATATTTAAGTATGGTTCACCATCATCAAATATGGAAATATTTCCTGTCTCCTCTGAAACAACAAGGGCTAAAGAATCAGATTTTTCTGAAATACCAAGACCGGCTCTATGTCTGGTACCAATATGTTTTTCAAGCTTACCGGAGTTTGCTGCTGAATCCGAAAGAGGTAAGATTGCTGATACAGCTTTTATTCTTAAATTCTGATCAATTATAACTGCTCCATCGTGAAAAATAGATCTTTTATCAAACAAGAAAAGTATAACATCCTCCGAAATTGAAGAATCCCATACAACATAACTTGAAATTATATTAAATAAATTATCTTTTCTTGCAAAAACAAATATTGCACCATCTTTTCTCTGACTCAACTTTAAAATGCTTGAAACAAGAGTCTGCATGGCATCTTCATCTTCCTGCGTTTTTAGTGCCTTCGTAGAATCTTTACCAACATTCATCAATATTTCTCGAATTTCAGGAGAGAAAATTATTATTATTAAGATCAATATGTTATAGAGCAATTTATCGAAAAGCCACGATATAACAGGAAACCCTATAAGAGTAAAGACAAAAAGGACAACAAGAACTATCAAAAGGCCTTTTGCAAGTTCAGCTGCTTTAGATTTTTTGATAAAAAGATAGATGTAAAATATAATGAGTGTCATTGTAATTATATCTAAAACTGGCAAAAGATACTGATTAATTATTCCTCTAATCTGCGAAAGGATGTTCAAAACGATCAACTCCATCAATTTCTTTTTTAACTTTTATCATATCCAGAATCTGCTCAAAATCGTGAACTCTCAATATGGCAGCACTGTTTGCGAGCATAAAGTGAGCAGCCAGGGATCCATATAACCTTTTTTCAGGAGGTAATGGATCTTTTGCGTTTTTTAGTGCTAACCCTATAAAAGTTTTCCTTGAAGCTGCATAGACAACTGGTTTTTTGAAAGATGTAAAATATTTGAAATTTCTACTAAGAGCAAGATTATCTTTGTATCTTTTGCCAAAGCCTATACCAAGATCAAGTATAATGTTTTTTTCATCTATACCATTTTCAACACAGAACTCCATTCTCTCTTTGAAAAAATCATAAACTTCATCAACAACATTTTCATATGACGGATTCTGTTGCATATTTTTTGGTTCTCCCTTCATATGCATGAGTATTACAGGTTTTTTATATTCTTTTGCAACCTCAAGCATATGCGGGTCCATCCGAAGAGCTGAAATATCATTTATACAATCAGCACCGGCTTCTATCGCTTTTTTTGCAACATTAGCCTTATATGTATCTATCGAAATGGGGATGCTGGAGATTTTTCTAATAGTTTCAATTGCAGGCAAGACTCTTTTCAGTTCTTCTTCCTCACTAACAACGCTTGCATAAGGTCTTGTGGACTCTCCACCAATATCAATAATATCTACCTTTGCCTCAATCATCGCCATAACTTTTTCTTCTAACTCAGCCTCGTTTACCCTTGAAGCACTATAAAATGAATCTGGAGTAACATTTAAAACACTCATAATATAAGGCATCGAATCGGGTATCAGGCTCAGCCCACCTATTTTCATTGGTTCAAAAACTCCACTATTAAGTATAAAGGATAAATCCGTTCCAAGATTCTTAAGTTTAAAAGGTTGCTTTAAAAGTTTTTCTGAAAGTTTTTTAAGCTGAACTTCTGTACCAAAAATCAAAACATCTGTTTTTTCAGGTTGTAAAGTGTAAGTTTTATATGATATAGCAGTGTCGCATCCAACAGAGAGAGCTTCCTGTTTCAAGATATTTGCAGCTCTATGATCTAGTTCCCTGACATAAAACCTTTTGAATGTGGCTTTATGTTTAAGATAATCCACAACTTCTTCACCTGTCCCAATATGTGAAATCTCAGCTTTGATATCAAAATTAACATCATCAGAAAGATCATAAATTTTATGAAAAAGCATGCTTTAACCTCATAAGAATTAATAAAGTCACTATGTGAAACCTCGGTAGGGCTAAATTTATTTATCTTTTATAACATAGAGGGTTAATTCTAAATAATAAGTCATTAAAACATCCACTCATTATCTACTTTAAAAGTTATATTTTTATCACTCTTCGCTTATTTATTTAATCAAATAATAAAAATAATAATCAGGCAGTAAAAACATAACCAGATCACACTAAGGCAAATAGATTATTCAACTTCTTTAACACCTAAATCTAAAAAAGGAAGAGAGAATTGGAAATTTGACTTATAATTCTATTTCCAAAACAGATCATTATCAAATTATTAATATTTATTTAAAGGTTCATGGTTAATACTTTTTTTAACAAGTTGACCAAGTTGTTTTCCATTAAATTTGATATGATCAAAAAGCTGCTTCCTGGTTCCATGTGGTATTATCATATCGGGAAGAGTGAATGGGATAATCCTGCTGTTGTAATTATTTTCAAGAGAATACCTGTGAAAATAGTTAACAATCAAAGATAAGGTTGGCTCTTCATCAACAATTACTATTTGTTCATATTTCTCAAATATTTGTTCCAAAATTATATCTTCAAAGTCAAATGGCTTTATCTGACTTATATAATAAAGACCAGGATAAAACTGTTCTTCAGCCAGAATCTCTAAAGCATCAATAGATATTGTTAATCCACTCCCAATAGCAACTATAGCGCAAATAGCAACTATAGCGCACTTATCACCAAAGAAAAGCTCTGTGATCTTTCCTTCTCTATAAATAAGCTTATTGAAACCTGTTGTATCATTATTTATCACCTTACAACCAGAAGATAGTTTGAAATTAACCTTTGTTCCATCAAAATCTGTTGCTTTTTCATAATCTCTTGCTTTATCAGCATCAACTTTCAAAATTTTTTTACAAATCTCACTAAAAGAATAAATGCTTTCTTTAGGGTAAAGTAAAAAAACAGGTTTATCAACTTTACCTAAAAGTGAGAATCCATAATCCATATCTTCCTTGCAAAAACAAGCCAATATAAAAATATCTGGTAATGAACTTAAGAATGGATTTATATACAAACCATGATGAGTTGGACCATCTATCCCAACAAGACCGGTTCTATCTATCGCAAAAAATACTGGAAGCTTATTCAGCACAACATCATGGTATACTTGAGCAGCAGCTCTTTGCAAGAAAATAGAATAGATTGCAACAACCGGTAGTTTGCCCATCTTCGCAAGTCCAGCACCAATAGAAACAGCAAGACTTTCAGCTATACCAACATCGATAAATCTATCTGCAAAATTCAATGCAAATTCATCGAGTCCAGTTCCATTTTTCATCGCAGCTGTTATTGCAAAAATCTTATCATTTTCTTTTGCTTTATTAACTATTAATTTTCCAAAGTAAGAGGTAAAAGTTTCAGTAGCCGCAGCTGTAATATTTCCAGTAGATATATCAAACGGTGGAGCTGAATGAAAGAGTTCAGGGTTGGCTTCAGCTGGGGGATATCCTTTACCCTTAACTGTTTTTACGTGAATTAGCAAAGTATTCTTAAAGTTTTTTGCAAAGGTAAAATACTCGATGAGTTCCTGGATGTTATGACCATCTATTGGACCTACATATCTTATACCAAAATCCTCAAAAAACTGTTTTGGAAGTAGAAGATTTTTGATATCCTGAATTATCTTAATAAGACTTTCAATAAATGCTGAATGATTTTTATTTTTCAGTTTCTTTTCAAGACTTCCCCTTATATTGAAGCTTGTCGCATATAAAGAAAGCTTTTTAGACATAGAAGGAGCAGTTTTAGCGATAGACATACCATTATCGTTGAGGATTATAATTATTTTTCCATTCTTTCGATTTGCTATAAAATTAAGAGCTTCAAGCATGGCTCCATTTGTAAGTGTTCCATCTCCAACCAGAGTTATTATCTGTTGATCACCAATATAAGAGTTTCGATCTCCCTCTTTGATATCCTTTTTATTTTTATCAGCTGATTTTGCTATAGATAAACCAAGAGCAAGAGGCAAACCGCAACCAACATGACCTACCTTAAAAAGATCAGCTTTAGACTCTGCGGGGTCAGGGAAACCAGATAATCCACCAAATTGTCTTATTGTATTAAAGGAGTTAAATCTACCTGTTAAAATTTTATATGTATAAACCTGATGACCGACATCAAATGTTATAAGATCCCTGTCGAAGTCAAATACCTTATGTAGCGCAAGGAAGATCTCGACCGTACCAAGGTTAGAAGCAAGATGTGTGCTTTTATGACTGCATACTTCAATGAGAAATTGCCTTATAAGTTCTGCATACTCTTCAAGTTCTTTTACGCTGAGTTGATTAAAAAAATTTTTATCAGAAAGTCGGGATAAAACTTGATAATCCAAATTAATTTCCTGCTTTTTTTTTATTACATAATAGACTCTTCACTTCTTTGTATGGGTACAAAAGTCTAGGGTTTAAAGTCCAGAGTCTGGAAAAATTTTAACAGCACAAAAGGATCAAATAAAATATCACAGAAAAAACTACTTTTGAACAAGACAAAATATTCGAAAATCTTTACATCTTTAAAAAATCGCAGATCATCTTATTTATGTATTCAGAACAGGTATTCTCGGTAGTAATCTCAATATTTTTCAAGCTCAAAAGGGCAGCAACATCTGGATCCTTTATTTTTTGCATCTTGATAAAATCGTGTATCCTGTCAAAGGAGCCATTTTCTATAAGCTCTTTTTTTGTCGCTATTATCTTATCTATATCAATTTTTTTTGCAATAACAAAACTCTGCAGATTCTCAACCATAAAAAACCAGTGGATGCTTTGATCCCTTTTAAACCAGGTCATCTGCCTTTTAGCATAATTTCGTGTCTGTTTTTTTATATTTTCGATGCATTCTGATTTGTCTTTTAATTTTCCTTCAAAAAAATCAAAAATTTGATTATACCCAAGTGCTTTGAAAGCTGAGTTATCTATCCTGCCATACTTATCATAAAGAGCTTTTGCCTCATCAAAAAAGCCTTTTTTTACCATGTCATCGACTCTTTGATCAATCATCTGATATAACTTTGATCTTTCTCTATAAAGACCAATTTTCAATGTTTCAGTAGATAAAGGATCGATATCTCTTTTAAGATGATATTTCGAAAAAGGTACACCGGTCAACTCATATACTTCAAGTGCTCTAATAAGCCGCTGTGGATCATTTTTCCCGATTTTCTCAGCATAAGGTTTATCGATCTGAAAAAGTCTCTCATACAGTTTATCGATGCCATCATTTTCGAGTATTTCGCTTAGTTTTTTTCGTATTTCACTATTTCTTGAAGGGATAGTGGAAAAACCATCTGTCAAAGCATTATAGTAAAGTCCTGTTCCACCTGAAACTATAAAAGCTCTATATTCTGAAAATGTAATAAGATTATGAACATAAGAAAGATAATCTCCAGTTGAGTAAAATGAACTTGGATCTATAAGATCTATACCATAATAATGATATTGTTTGATTTCTTGATCTGATGGTTTTGCTGTACCGATATTTAGACTTTTATAAATTTGCATTGAATCCATTGAAATAATAGGAAGATTAAAAAACCTCGCTAAAGCGTGAACCAACTTAGTTTTACCTACACCGGTTGGACCAACAATGTATATTATCTTTTTCACAGGTAATTTTCACATGATGTATTCTGGAGCATTCAACAAATGAGCAAAGATTTGATAAAAAAAAATATATATGCTTAAAATAATGAAAAATTATTCTTCTTTCACATCATCGGCATTATAAAAATGTATCTTTTTCTTAAGGATATCTGTCATAGCGAGGATGGAATATTTTTCCTCTTTCTTTAAAGGTTCGAAGTGATTCGTAGATAATGCTTCATCTTTTCCGCGTCTATTAAGTTCCTCTTTTCTTTTTAATACAAGATGATAAGCACGCTCGGAGCATGCTTTTGCAAGTTCATACCTATTACCTTTGTAGTTTATCACTTCTTCTATTGGAAATCTCTCTTTCACCTATATCCTCCATTTTTGTTTAACCTTTGAGCATAAGAAAAAATAGCATTTTCAAAACTTTTGTACGCATCAGTGAGATTATCATTTATAACAATATATGAAAATAATTTCTCTTTTACAAGTTCTTTTTTTATCTCTTCAATCCTTTTTTTCTGATCCTGTAAGTCCTCTGTTCCTCTTTTAACAAATCGTTCTATGAGAAGCTCTATACTTGAAGGTCTTATAAAAATAGAACAGCATTGAGGATAAAGTTTAATAATGCTTTCAGCACCCTGGACATCAACTTCAAGGATTATCGGTTTTCCACTGGAAAGAGCCTCGTCAACAAACTTTTTTGAGGTACCGTAATAATTGCCGTAGACATTTGCATATTCGAGAAACTCATTTTGAGAAATCATCTCTTCAAACTTATCTTTAGTGATAAAATAGTAATCAACTCCATTTATTTCACCGTTCCTTGGCTTTCTTGTGGTATAGGAAACTGAGTAGACAAGTTCAGGATGATTTTTCAAAAGCATGCTTCTAAGTGTGGATTTCCCGGCACCTGAAGGACCAGAAATAACTATAAGCATTGATGGAATTTTTTGCATCTATCAATTAATTAAACACCGACACAATCTTTGTCAAGAAAAAAACTTCTAGATTTTTAAATTAGATCTATTGATTTTTCTAATCTTATTTTTCTCTTTTTCTTTAAGAAGTTTTATTTCTTTCTGCAATTTTAAATAGTTTTTAAAATGTCTCTCATCCAGAATACCTTTTTCTATTGCTTCCTTAACGGCACAATCAGGTTCATGAGTGTGTGAACAATCTATAAATCTGCATTTATCTGCTAGAAGCTTGATATCATTGAAAGAATCATCAAGATCATCTTCATCTGCAAAAACTTCAATCTCTCGCATTCCAGGGTTGTCTATTACGATTCCTCCACCAGGTAAAACTATGAGATTTCTTGATGTAGTTGTATGTCTTCCTCTTTCATCGTTTTTTCTAACCTCATTGGTTTTTATTAAGTCAAACCCGGCTAGTTCATTTATGATAGTGGATTTGCCAGCTCCTGAAGAACCCACGAACACATATGTTTTTCCTTCTTTAATTTCGCTTTTTATATAATCCAGTCCGTATTTCTCTTTTGCACTTATAGGATATACGGAAATATCATCTTTGATAGAAAGTATTTTTTCAATATATTCAGTAGTTGAATCTACAAGGTCTGATTTGTTAAGAATAATAATGCAAGAAGCCCCACTATTTTGAACCAAAAGTAAATATCTTTCTATTCTGGATATATTAAAATCCCTTCCCAGAGCTACAACTAAAAAAACTGTATCAATGTTTGAAGCTATGATTTGCTGGTCAGCATTTATATTTGATCTATTATCGATAGATTGCCTGCATAAGAAATTTTTTCTTTCCAGTACTTTATAAATAATACCCTGATTTAAATACTGATCCAATTTAAGTACAACCCAATCTCCAACAGCTGGCAATTGGGCAGAAAATATTGAATCATATCTAAATTTTCCTGAAATTAAAGAATTAAACTCACCTTTCTCGGTTTTAACTAGATAAGAATTTTTGTTTTCACTTATGACACGACCCGGTATTAAAAAACTATCACACATCAGATTACAATATGAGTTAAACGAACTTTCAAAAAAGTCATTCCACCCAAGAGTTTTTAATATACTCATATTTACTCTCCACCTTTATTTTATAAGAGAAAAAAAACAATTTAGGCTGAACTAAGAATAAGAATCACAATTAATCATTGTTGCGGTGTATACAAAATTTAGAATCAAAAAAGATTGAAAAATTTCTGATTAAAGCAAGGAAAGCTAAAAGAATTAGCAGCAAAAACTAAATTTGAATGGTTTTATAAGAATTTGAAATAACTTGAATTTTTATATTTTTTGAAGAATTTGAGAAAAGAGACCTCAAATCCTCATAGAATTATTGATAAAATACTTTTATCTCGTCGTATTTTAACATGAGTTTTAGCAGTATATCAAAAGTTAGATCAATGCATAGAAGGTTAAAACCATGCTTTCCTTTGCCAGAAAAAATAAAAAATCTCCGCAAAACATAAGTTTACCCCCTCTTTTATTTTAATTAATGCACTACTGAAATAAGGTATAAATAAAAAAAATATCTAACAGATATATGTAGAAGTGCAACTAATGGCGTTCCTGAAATAAGGTATAAATTAAAAAAACTATCCAACTGGTACATGCAGGAGCGCGTAAACCGCCTTGAAAAGGCCTTAATGGCTCTAACCTACAAAAAGAAACCAAATAACTAGCAAAATCTATCTTTTTGCAGGAGAGCCATTAATTAAAACTTTATTAAAAATTATTTCAACTTATTTTTTTTGATTTTTATGTCTAAATTGACAATTCTGCAAAAAATCAAATTGCAGAGGCATTTGCAAATATTTTCATAATGTTTATTTAAAGCGAAAAGTGCCGGGATTGAATATGAAGATCAACAGGATTACACAAGGATATAGCAAAATTTAAGTGATGCTTTGCTGTTTATTAAAAACATGAATTATAAATAAAAAATGTTGAAAATAACTAATGTATACCTATTGTACCCAGTCTTCTGCATTTTTTATCAACATATTTAAAATATTTTATTCCAATCAGAGGAACAACTATAACAGATATAGACATAATAATTATCTCAATATTTTTTGGTAGAAGTGACTTTGAATTTAGCGATAAAACCCTTAGATAATCGATAAAATATGTTACTGGAATAGACAGCGATATAGCGATAAGGAACTTTGGAAAAACCTGAACAGGATTTTGAGAACCAGTTAATGTCATGACTGTAAAAGAAGAAATATCTACCAGGGTATTGGGATCTTTAAACTGAAGAATTAAAGCTGCAAAAAATATACCAAATCCATATATAACTATGGTAAACGGAATGAAAATATACAGTGCCTTAAAAAATTCTACAGTAAGGTAAAAACCAAATACAAATCTCATAATTAAAATAGATGCGATCAGAGAATAAAGTGTCTCGATAAGATTATAGATTGATTCACCAATAATAAAATGCAGATGATTGATAGGATAACTCCATATTGTTTCAAGTACTCCTATATCCATAAGTCTTTTTAATGCAAATCCCATACCCCAGAATACTTGATTAATAAAAAGACCAACTATCATTCCTATAAGATAATATGGGAAAAATAGATCTGTTCCTGTATATATTTGAAGACCTTTTGAAACACCATCAGGAGCAAAAGAATAGATAAGAAGATAGACAGGTAATGTCCAGAATATTGGAAAAAGAACGATAAAGATTGAATTAACCGGATACCGAATTATCTCTAAAAGATTTTTCTTTAAACTTGCTCGAATAACCAGAAAAAAGTGATCTGCTTTTGAGCAGTATTTATTTTCCATAAAGCTTCCTTAATTTATTCATTTGTCAATTCACGGATATTTAACCTCAATACTTGAAACATCTGGTGACTCTTTGCTTACTTACTGTGGCTAATATCCAGATATTAAACCTTTGTTTTTAACTTTTTTTTCAGTTAACTTAAATACAACTATAGAAGCGATAAATGTTATAAAACCTATAGTTAAAATATATATTAATGAATTAATATGATACGAAATCCCCTGCCCTTTTATTATGGAATCTCTTATGCAATTCATGTACAGGGTGATTGGGATAGATAGACTAATTTTTTGCAAAAATAAAGGTAAAACTCCTATCGGAAGTTGAAGACCGCAAAGAATTGAGAGAATGACTCTTACCGCATGGACTACCAGATTTGCCTCTTTTGATCTTAATGTTAAAGAGGAGAAAATAAACAGAAAACCAATAATAAAAGGCAAAATAGATAGAGTATAGATCAAAAGATCAAAAATATTGGCTTTAAATGAAATGATTTTTACCATACTAAAAAATGCAGTTGAAATAACAATAGGTGAAAAATTAATAACAATACTTGAAATTGCGCTACCAAATACATAAGCTAACCTTGGTGAGGGTGCAGTCCATAAAGTATCAAGTATCCCTATTCTTCTAGAGCTATTAAGTTTTAAACCACCATCCCACATTATCATGTTTAGAAACATCCATGTAAGGTTTCCTAATATTATAAACGAGCTATAATCGGTTGTTCCGGATAATCTGGCAAAATTATCTATTCCTTCATTCGTTGGACCTGCGAGACCTTTTGCTAAAAAGACAAACGTATAAGGCATCAAAATTGGCCAGACAAGTACCGATATAAACCATGTTTTATATCTTAAAATAGAGATTATATCCTTTTTGGCTGTGGCAAAAGATGCTTGAAAAAATATTTTTATTTTCTTCATTTAGCCGATACCTCAATTTCTGCAAATTTCTTACCTGTCTTGTTTATAAAAACATCTTCCAGTGTTGGCTCTGAGAGTGCAATATTATCAACTATTATATCATGTTCTGATGCAATTTTTATTATTTTAGATAGTGCATCATCTTTTTTCTTCAAATAGAAAGATATTTTTAAGATTCCATCCTCATTTATTTCTTTTTTTACTTCTGTAAAAAATTCCTGTCTTATATTTTCAATAAAATTTGAAGTAAAATTTCTCGATGTAATCGTAATATTTCTTTCAATATCTAAATTCTTCTTTAAATTTACTGGAGTATCAATCGATACAATTTTACCCTTATTTATTATAGCTACCATATCTGAAAGCTCATCAGCCTCATACATATAGTGAGTCGTCAATAGTATTGTTTTCCCCTCATCTTTAATTTCTTTAATAATATTCCTTAAATTCCTGGATGCTTCAGGGTCAAGACCAAGTGTAGGTTCATCAAGTATAATAACTCTGGGATCAGAGAGCAAAGCCCTACAAAGGACAACTCGCTGTCTTAAGCCTGTTGATAGCTTTTCAACATAAGTATCTTTTCGATCGTTTATTTCAAATTTATTTAAAAGATATTCAATCCTCTTACGGGAATATTTAGGATTTAACCCATATAAATCTGAAAAATAGGCTAAATTCTCTTTAACTGTGAGCTTCCAGAAAAGAGTTCTTTCTCCTGGAAGAACTGTGCCTAAAGTTTTCCTAACTAAAAGATCATTTTTTACGACGTCATATCCACAGATCTTAGCCTGTCCGGAATCTGGCAAAAGAAGAGTGGCGAGAATCTTAATAGTTGTAGTTTTTCCTGCGCCATTTGGACCAAGAAGAGAAAAAATCTTACCTTCATCTATAGAAAAGCTTATATCATCGAGAGCAACGATTTTTTCATTTTTGCTTACAAATCTTTTAACGAGATTGTTTATTTCTATTGCCTTCATATCTCCCCTTTAAAATAATATTCATTCGCAAAATCAGGTTGTCGATAAGTACTCTTATCGATCAAAAGCAAGTAATAATTTAGTTAACTTTCTTGAAATTATTGGATGCTTATCATTTTTCCTGTAAATTGAACTTATTTTTTAATTAAAAACTAATATATTTAATCTATATTTTATTTCTATTAATATATTAATACTTAAAATTAATAATGTCAATATTATTATCAAAAAAATTAATTTTAATTTTTATTCTTATATTTTTTCATTCTTAGCACATTTGTTCTCGAAAGCTTTTTCTAAACTATTTACGAACTATTGCATATATTCTATATAATTGTGATCTTTCCAGACTTTTAACTTTAGATTTTTGGCTGTTGACTGCTCTGAGGAAAACCATTTATTTTTATAAATAGGATTTTTAAGAAGATTTATTACTAAGAGAAAATGTATGATTCTACATGATGAAATAAACAATATTTAAGATTAATTTTGTACTTATGTTTTTTATCTAAACTATTTGTAAATCACCATTCTGTAAAATTACAATTTTGTATTTTGTGATGATTATTTATATTTAAATATGATTGGAATTATTACTATTACAATAAGAGACCAGATAGAGTATATGGGTAAGTATTTTGAAATTGTATTAACAATATTTTCATATTTTTTTTCTTCGTGAATATTTTTAATCATGGAAATTAAGATCCATATTAAATTGATTAGCATCAAAAAGTTAATACCAAGAACAGTAATTTTATTCGGCGTTAACCCATATTCTCTTATTCTATAAATTATTGCAGTTAAAGCTATTAAATCTATGATAGTGGAAACAGAAATTAAGACGAAATTACTTATAAAAAAATACGATGTCCTTACATAGTTTGCATTGATAAAAATAATTATTCCTAAAACAGCAACAAGGATTATATTATAGGTAATAAGAATATTTCTATTTTCATAAGGAACATTTTTTGTAATAAGTGAGAAAAGAAGGTATGTTATTAAAGTAATTATAGCTAAAGGAGCAAATATTTTCGCGATAACAGATGAAATATTGAAGTCAGAAAATTTTTTCAGGATTGGTACAGATAAAAAAGGTGCAATAATAATACCGAGAGATACGATATTTTTGAAATAAAAATCCTCTATTTCTATATTTATCATTTTAAATAATGTAAGTGTGATAAAAGTTAATATTATTCCTGAAATCAGTAATAAGGTTGACCAGATAATCATTTCACCACTGAGTAATAAAAAATCAAATATTTTTTGATAATTTTTTAATTTGAAATCACAGTAAAAAAAACCAATCATAGACCATAAAAATATTGGTATATGAATATAGATATTAATAATAGATTGTGATTTTTCATTAAATGGGATAAAGAACAGGTACAACCCTGTAATAAGAGAAATTAAAAAAATATAAATTATACTTTTGATCTTGAAATCATAAGTCGATAAAAGAAGGCTAAAAGTAAAGGTAAAAATGCATGGTAGAAAAGTCATAAATTTATCAAATTCCATTACTTCTTTTTCAATAAGAATTCTTAAAGGTATCCAGCATAAAACGGCTAATATTATCGAAATGATAATTTTCTTTAAATCGAAAGAATTCTTATAGTTTATCCGGGCATCCCAGAACTGGATTACTTGATCATTATTTATAGATTTTTCTTTGTTGATTAATTTTATAAATTGATTTTTATTTTTATGAAATAATTTTTCGAGTTCATATGGATTGTTTTTATTTTCGTAAAAAATTTTTTCAAGATTGTTTTCCATTATTGCCTCTCCATTTTTTTAGATATTATTTACACAAAACATTAAATAATGTATAATATTCAATAGAACTGCAACATTAGTACCGGGCTTATATAGAATTATCTAGCCGTTTTTTTACAAGTATTTTACATCATTCTGAGCCTCTAAGTCTCTTAGAATTACCAGTTAGAAAATACATTTCAAGTTATCCACCAATTTCGAGTTCAATCTCATTTTATGTACTTTATAAAAAATTTCAAATATTACCAATTGAAAAATTTTTATTAAATATTATAATTTATCTAACTATTTTTGGAGGATTTTTTATGTCAAGCAGTAAGTTAAAGATAATTTTGTTTACCTGTGCACTTATTTGTCTATTGTGCTTTTTTGGTTGTAATAAAAAAGCATCTTCCCCGGGTTCAGAAAGCGAAGGAACAGAATCAACCTATACCAGCGAAGAAAGATGCGCAACTACGAATGTCTATGTTTACAAAGAAAAAGATAAGGTTGGTAAAAAAGAATCTTACCTTACAACACTTGAGAAAGCAGAAAAAGTTAAACTTTTAGGTGTTGAAGATGTGCAATATCAGGAAGGTGATAAGATAGTTGTTAAAAGGATAGCAAATATAGAACTCTCAGATGGCAAAAAAGGTTATCTTGAGGAAAGATATCTTGCACTTAAACCTATAATTTTTACAACCGAATCTCAGCTGTTCGTTAGACCTGATGTAACATCTAAAGTTATCAATACGGTTAAAAAAGGACAGATGGCTTTTATTATAGATACTAAAGAAGATAACTGGGTAAAAATATATATAGGAAAGTTTGGTGGTTCTTATATAAATGAAGCCTGGGTAAATGGTGGATATTCTGATGATCCTCTTATTATAAGAGATGCAAAAGACTATGAAAATGCTCTATCTATACTTGAGAATGCTGCTAAAGAGACAGATGTTGCAAAAAAGAATAAACTCACAACAGATGCTCTTGCAATACTTGAAAGACTCTCTTCTGGTTATTCTGTCATATCACAGTTAGCCAAAGAAAAATTTGACGAGCTATCTTCAGTCACCTTACAAGAAGAAAGTACAGGTGCAACTTCAACTGAAACCTCAAGTGAAACCTCAACAAACGAGTAAGATCTATATTAAAAAAGACCTGGCACTTTAGATCTGTCAGGTCTTTTATTTCTATATTATATTTTAACGCTCTTTACCCTTTACAAGAGTCTAAAGTCGAAAGAAATTATTTTTTCGCTCTGCGCTTTGTCTGTATAGCTTACACAGAGAAAACATGCACAGAGCCTGAAAGTATGCTTTAGCCTGGAGAACCTTATTTTATAGCCTTTTGCGGACAATTTTCCTGACAACAAAAACATCTTATACATAGGGAATAGTCATAAACTGGAATGTTGTTCTTTCCATTTTTAAAGGAAAGAGCCTTCTTTTCTAGCGGACATGAATCAACACATATACCACATTTTATGCAAACAGTCTCATCTATTCTAGGATAATGATTTTCATTCACTTTTACTTTTTTAAAAATATTTAAACTTCTTTTAGTTTTACTAACAATGGGTTTTCTTTCAACATCAAAATCTTTGCAGTAAAATAATTCTAAAGGATCACCAAGAAGTTCGATCTCATTTTCATGGAATGTTCCAAGACCATCCTGTTTACCATATCGAATAGTTGCAACAAAGGCAGGCTCGAGATTTATAATCCTGCAAAAAACAGAATCCAGCGCAACAGGATCTTTTGAAATAAGTATGCAATTTACTTTTCTAGGTTTTCCCGAACGAGGTCCATTCCCTTCCATAGCCACAATTGCATCCATAATAAACAATCTTGGTTTGAGGTATCTATTAAGATCGACTAACATTCTTGAAAATTGAGATGCATCCGGGTATTTTACATGAAAAACACCCTTATTAAAGCCCAGAACACAACCAAACTGGTTTTTGATAGCTCCTGTTATCCTTGTAAACGCATGAGTTTTCATCTTTGATAAGCTTATTATGGCATCAGTATCAAAGACTGCATTAACGATATCGAAACTTTTGCAGACCTTGCCATCATTAAAAACTATTTTTTTGCCGTGTTCAAAATCTGCAAGAGGAACATTGTATCTATTTGCGACTTCAGTAAAGCCATTTTTTCTTAAACTCTGAACTGGATTTTCTCTCGAGGGACTATCACCATAGAAAGCTTCAAAATTATTATCTTTTACCAATCTACAAGCAGCCCCAAATACAGCTGGATGTGTTGTAACAGCTTCTTCTATAGTTGCAGAAGTAAGATTATTCGGTTTTAAGAGTATCTTCTCTCCTTCTTTGAAGATAGATTTAAAACCGCCTAGAAGTTCTATTCCATATTTTATTTTTTCATATATTAAATCTTCATTGTATCTTTCACACCACAGTAATACAACCTTTGATCTCACCTTTTGCATTATCTTCAAATCTCCTTTAAGTTAGACTAATTTTTTACTATTTTCAATCTGCTTGATATTATTCTGATATTCTTGCCATTCATCTTTATACTGTATAGGTTTTTTAATCTTGCCATCAAAAAAATAAGCTTCTGCTGCCTTACCTATCCCATATGTACCACTGGAAGCTATAGTTCCAGATATTACAGATCCAGCAATTGGAATAAGTTTAACCAGTTGGTGTGCAACTGCTCGAAATGTAAACCCCGATGCAACAGTAATACCTGAAGCTGAGAGAAACTCTAAAAATGTTTCTTTTGAAATCTTTCTACATGATAAACCACCTATAAGAGTTACCAAAAGTATCTGCATGGGAGTCAGTATTATTATATCGGATATAGGTAAAGGTGATAGGCCAACAATACCTGCAATACTACTAAATCTTATGATTAGCGATGATGATAATTTTCTTAAAAGTTTTTTTCGTTTCTGTGCTTGAGCAAACTCAAGAACTGCATTTTCAGGAAGTTTTTGACCAATAAAGTCTATCAGAGTTTCGATATTCCATATATCATCTTTCAGGGAGCAAACCGGAATTATTGCTGTAATATCTTCACTATCCTTTATCTCATAGCCTTTGATCAATTCATTTAAATCTATAGGTGTTTTTGAAACAGTAAGTATTTCATCAGATGTATAATCGAGGATTTCTTTTAAAATACCAACCTTCGCCGGATAGTTTTCAAGTGGCCAGTGTCGTGGATTTTCTAAAGTATCAACTTTTGTCAAAACTATTATCAAAGGTATTTTGTAACCAAGTGTTTTGTTGAGCTTTGTCATCATTTTTGAAACCAGGCTAAGATCATTTGAGAGATTTCTAGTCTCAGGAGCACTTATCACGTGCATAATAATGTCTGGCTTATACTTTATTATTTCTTCAGTAAGTATTTGTTCAATATCATTTTTCGAGGAAATATGATTGTTTTTATTAATCTTTTTGTTTTCTTCAATATTATCATTTATGATATTTGATAATGAATTTGGTGAAGTACTTTCAAATAAACCTCTTGAATCTATTATCTCCCAGGAAGAATAGCTTTCTTCAAATTTTATAAGATAAGGGATAGATTGATAGGTAGTGGGTTTAACATCTCCAACCTCAGCAACATGTTTGTTTGCAAGAGCATTAATTAATGAAGATTTTCCATGCCCAGATCTCCCTATTAAGAACATTTTTGGAGGTCTGCTATCTTCTATAAGCTTTTTTATCTCTTCAAAAGCTGGTCCTAAAAGATTTTTTTCTATCCATACTTTTATAGAAGGATTGATATTCCCAACCAGTTGATTGAAAAGTTGATCAATTTCTTCTATTATCTCTTTAGTTTTCTGTTTGTTTATTGCCATTTTTACATCTCTATTTTAATTGTTCAATATAAATCTATTAAAACATAATATTAAATTAGTTCTATAAAAATAACGATTTTAAAATAGATGCTTCTAGATATATACAAAAGAGCTACCAATTAATATTTTAAATACATGCTTTTCAAGTTTTAATAGAAGTAAAGTAAGTAAGTTTTAGTTTGTATGATGAATAATCTGTTGGATATAAACAAGGGTAAGTATCATTGGTTAGAATTTCAATTCAGTCTTCTGGATATTATTTTTTTTCAATACTGCTTCAAATTAGCCAGATTGAATTTTTCACCTAAGCTTAATTCGATTTAATCTCAGAGAGTTGAGTACAACATTTATTGAACTTAAAGCCATAGCCAGTTCAGCAATTATTGGATTCAATAAGCCAGACATGGCTAATGGTATAGCTAAAATATTATAAAAAAAAGCCCAGAATAGATTTTGTCTAATTTTAGCATATATTTTTTTGGATATTAACAATAGATTCAAGACATTATCTGGATTTTTTGATGTCAATACTATATCTGCTGAGTCAATAGCAATATCTGTCCCACTACCTATTGCTATTCCAACATCTGCCTGTTTTAGAGCTGGGGCATCATTTATACCATCCCCTATCATAGCAACGCCAGCGTGATCATTCTGTAATTTTTTTATTATTTCGACCTTTTGATCTGCATAAATGTCTGAAAAATATTTATCTACTCCAATTTTTTCAGCAATTGCACTAACAACCTTTTCAAAATCTCCACTAAGTATAGCTGTTGAATACTTCATCTTTTTAAGTTCAGCAATAACAGCAGCAGTATTTTCTTCTAATGAATCTGATAAAGCAAATATACCTAAAACTTTCAATTCTTTAAATCCTGTATTAACCTCTTTGCTATTCTCATCATCATCCTTTGTTATATCTGTTTTGCTTTTTTCCATATCGTTTTCAATAGATTTAAACATAATTGTTAGCACAATAGTTTTACCTTCGTTTTGCCATTTAGAAATCTTTTCATAAATATCTTGATCCAGATTTTTCAAAATTTCTTCATTTTTACTTTTATAGATCTTTAGCCTGTTGTAACCAACAACCTGAACTTTGTAGCTACCTATAGATCCTTCAAAACCAATTGAAGTAAGGTTTTTTAGGTTATAAACTTCGATATTTTTGTGTAACATATCTTTTTTATTGTTGATAATAAAATCAGTAATAGCAATAGCATATGGATGATTGGAATGCCTTTCTATCTGGTATGTATATGGTATAAAATTATCATCAACCTCTATAAAATCAGTGACCGAAGGTTTACCCTTTGTTATTGTCCCTGTTTTATCAAATACTATAAAATCTACATTTTTTAGAATCTCGACTGCCTCAGCATTTTTAATCAAGATACCCCTGCTTGCTGCCTTTCCAAAACCAACCATGAGTGCTGTTGGAGTGGCAAGACCCATAGCACAGGGACAGGCTATAACTAAAGTTGCAATCATTGCATACAAACTGGCAACAAAACGTGATTTACTCGCATTAACCGGAAAATTAAGAAAACTAAAAATCCCTGAAATTGTAGCCTGAATACTATTTGCAAAAAGAGGAAAAAAATACCAGATTAAAAAAGTTAATACTGATATTGAAAGTATAAGAGGAACAAAGATCGAGGAAACCTTATCTGCAAATTCCTGGATTGGCACTTTGCTTTGCCTTGCCTGTTCAATAAGTTTGATAATTTGCGAAAGATATGTATCACCCCCTATCCTGGTTATCTTTACTACAATAGGTGAGCTTAAATTCAATGTCGTACCGATGACCTGATCTTTCTCACCTTTTTCAACCGGTAAAGATTCACCTGTAACGATTGACTGATCAACGAGAGTCATTCCTTTTATTATCAAACCATCTGATGGAATTTTTTCACCTGGTTTAACTAAAACATAGTCTCCAACTTTTAATTCTGAAATTGGAAGCTCCTGATAAACTGAATCAAAGTTATCAATTTCTCTATAATCTTTAAGTAAATGGGCACTTTTAACCTGAAGTTCAGTCAACTTCTTTATAGAATCATTTGCTCTATCTGTCATCTTTTCTTTTATATAGTTTCCAGTAAGATTTATGGCGATAATCATTGCACCAATCATTACAAAACTATCATCAATAACTCCAAAAATCTTCAAAATGCCTGTAAAGAATGAAAATATGCTTCCAATTGTAATAAGTAAATCCATCGTAAAAGTGCCCATGAGTAACGCTTTGATGCTTGAACTGATAGTATGCCACCCAAAAACAAATATAACAATTGAACCGAGAGCTATTTCAAAAAGATTCAGATATCTTGCTATGGATGTATCTGGCATTGAAAACATCGAAAATAACATCAAAAATAAAAGCGGGATTATTAATATCCAGCTAAAAATCATGTTTTTTTTTACCTGTTTTGATAGGTTACTTTCTTCAGACAGCGCTTCTTCTCGTATCTCATAACCAATAGAACTAATCTTTTTCTTAAGTTTTTCAAAGTCTGGAATTTTACTTGCTTTTACCCTGACCTTTTTTGATGGCAAATCGACTCTGACATCATTAATCTCATGAAATGATTTTAAAGCTTTTTCAACTGCTAAAGAACAACTTGAACAGTGCATACCTTCAACAGTATAATCGATTTCTATCGAATTATCTTTTTTTTCTTTTTTGTTACTCATATATTTCCCCCTTTTATTACACTTACTAATTTAATACTCAAAAATAAAATACCCTCATGAAGTATTTGGATCATAAATTGGTTTTTTGAATTGTTTTACATTACATTAAAAAAACCTTATATATTATAATTTGTCTTACATATACTTGTTGCGCAGGTACTTTTTGTATGTATTTGTATTGCATCTATTTGTTAACATATATTCACTTTAGCATTCTTTTAATTGTTTCAGCAAGTTCAACTATCACTTTATCTTCTCCATCTTTTATTTGCTGCAAAACACAACTTTGCATATGAGCAAGAAGTAGTTTTTCCTGAACAGATGCAAGGGCTGCTCGAACGCTTGTTATTTGATTTAAAATATCATCGCAATAGGTATCTGCTTCAATCATTCGCTTGAGTCCTCTTATCTGCCCTTCAATCTTATTTAATCTCAAGATCAAATCAGCTTTGAATTTTTCATCATGATGTGATTTTTTGCATTCATTCACATTAAAACCTCCATTATAGTTATACCCCCTATACCTATCTTAATTCAATCATAATATAATAAAAAAAAAATTGAAAGTCAAACTTTTAACAGATTTTGCAAAATTTTAAAATTTTGTTTAAAGAGTCTAAAGTTCAACTTTCAATTTGACTTTTAATATACTTTAAAATAATTTCTTAAATTAAGAATTTCTAATTTAAATAAACTATTTTTCACTACACATAATCCAATATTAATTGTTAGCCCTCTAAAAAAGATAAAGAGTTATCTTCTATTTTTTAACTTAATAAAGTGAAGAATCACTTATCGAAGACTTATTTAAAGAAGAGTGATAATAAACCATATCAGGCCAAAATATTCCATAGATGTATATTGTGTTGATATAATTAAGATTTTTTTATTATAACTCTTTTTGCTAAAAACACTTGATTCAAATAAATCGCAGCAATAATAACTATTCCTATTATATCTGTTGTTATTCCTGGATCAATTAGCATTATACCTGCTATAAAGAGTATGACTCTCTGCCAACTATTGAGATTTTTAAAAAAATATCCAGTTAAAGATGCACTTACTGCAGTCATACCAATTATAGAAGTTATTATGGATAAAATAATATGCCAGAATGAACCTCCTAAAAGTAAAAGCTGAGGAGCCAGTACGAACATATAAGGTACAATAAAAGCACCTATTGATAATCTTGTCGCAGTAACTCCAGTTTTGAAAGGATCTGCTTTAGCTATTGCCGCACCAGCATAGGCTGCAAGAGCCACAGGTGGAGTTATATCTGCGATTATACCGAAGTAAAATACAAACATATGAGCAGCAATAGGTTTAACAGATAACAACAATAGTGCTGGTGCTGCTATTGTAGAAGTAATAATATAATTTGCTGTTGTTGGGACTCCCATACCAAGTATTATTGATGTTAACATGGCCATAAAAAGAGTAAAAATAATTTTTAAAGATGAAATCAGGATCTCAGGATTTGCCGTATATGTTGCACCAACAAGGTTGTAGAAAAAAGATTTTACTGATTGAATTGCTCCCCCAATAGATACCGCAAGGTTAGAAGCTATAACAATGAGTCCACTTGCAAGTTTTAAGCCCAAACCGGTTTTTGTAACAACGCCGACTATTATGCCAGCAGTAGCACAGGCAGTGGCAACTCCAAGTGCAGATCTTGCACCTTTTTCAAGTGCTTCAAAAAAATCTTTTAAGCTAATTCTTGTTGCTTTTCTGAAAAATGAAGCAACTATCGCTATAATTATAGAACCAAGCGCAACAAATTGAAGGGAAAATCCACTAACCAACAGATAGATTATTGTTATTAAAGGGAGAATCAAATGCCCTTCCTGGATTAAAATATAAGAAAATTTTGGAAGCTGATCCCTGGGTGATCCTTTAAGTCCAAGTTTCTTAGCTTCAAAGTGAACCCCCATAAAGACACCCACAAAATAAAGCACTGCTGGGATTATCGCTGATTTTACAACTTCAGCATACTTTATACCTAAGAATTCAGCCATCAAAAATGCAGCAGCACCCATAATCGGTGGCATTATCTGTCCTCCAGTTGAAGCAGAAGCCTCAACAGCTCCGGCAAACTCTGGTTTATAACCAAGTTTTTTCATCATTGGAATAGTAAAACTACCAGAACCTACAACATTTGAAACACTACTCCCCTCAACCATACCTTCAAGTGCACTTGTAACTATTGCAACCTTTGCAGGACCACCTGACGCCCAACCAGCCACAGCATTTCCTATATCTATAAATAATTTTCCGACACCTGTTTTTTCAATAAAAGCAGCGAAAAGTAAAAACATGAATAAAAATGTAGAAGATACTCCAACCGGTATCCCGAAAATACCTTCCGTTGTAAAAAATAGATGATTTACCAGTTGTTTAGGAGTAACATTCTTATGAGCTATAAGGTTTGGCATATTCTCACCAAATAAAGCATATAAGATAAATATAATGGCTATTATCACCATAGGTAAGCCAATAATACGTCTGGCAGCTTCAAGTATAAGAAGTATAGCTAAACCCCCGACTATATAATCTAAAGTAGTTGTAATACCAGCTCTCATTACGAGTTGTTTATAAAATACTATTATATAAAACATGATCGTAAAAGAAACTATAGCTAAAATAAGATCAATTATGGCTATTCTATCTCTTCTTGATTTTTTGGATACCGGATACAGAAGATAAACCAATAAAAGAATAAAGGCAAGATGAACAGCTCTAGTTTGATGTGCATCGATTTTGAAAACATTAAAGATATTTAAAATTTGAAACAAACTCAATATAATACATAGAAGAAAAATTATTTTACCCTGAATTCCGGTCAGGTTTCTGTGGGCTGACTCCCTATCAACCTTCTCCATTATCTTTTGAATATCTTGATTTTGCGAATCGGACATCACTCCCCCTTCCTTAATATGATATGTTTATCTATTGAAAATAAATATATACTCTAAAATACCATTACATTTTTGAATATAAGACATCTAAATCATGAAATATATTCTATTTTCTAACAAATATGAATTTGAGAGTCAAAATATTTTAATGAAAAATAGTTTATTAATATCACTTTTTAAGTACTTACAAAAATTAATTATTTACCCTTGAAATACTTATCAGCACCAGGGTGCATTGGTATAGAGATACCAAAAAGAGCATTTTCCTTTTTTATAAACTTTCCCATCTGATGCGCTACCTGAAGTCTTTCAAGATTTTCAAATATGGCTTTAACTATAGAATAAGCAAGATCATCTGTCATATCAGCTCTGGCAACAAGCATAGCAAGAACAGCTAAAGATGATACATCTTCGGTCATGCTTGGATATGTATCTTTTGGTATGGCAGTTTTAATATAAAAAGGGTACTTTGATATGAGTGAATCAGCAATCTTTGCTGGAATAGGAATAACAAACACTTCTTTTTGTGAAGCAATGTCTCTAACAGCTGCTGTAGGTAAACCTGCTGTTAAAAAGGCTACATCACAAGTTCCGTCTCTAAGTCCATTAGCCGCTTCAGCAAAAGAAAGATATTGAACTGAGATATCTTTATATGTTAAACCAACAGCTGTAAGAATCTGTCTTGCATTTACCTCAACACCACTTCCAGCAGCACCAACAGCTACTCTTTTTCCTTTTAAGTCATATAAGGTTTTAATATTTTTATTTTTTAGTGTGATTATCTGAACGGTTTCAGGGTAAAGAGAACAAAGAGCCTTCATCTCGGTATATTTACTATTGGCAAAAAACTCTACTCCATTGTAGGCATAGTATGCAACATCGTTTTGGATAAAACCGATTTGAATTGAGTTCTCTTTTAGCATATTTATATTTGCAACAGATCCTCCAGTCGACACAGCAGTGGCATTAATACCACTTATTTTAGAGTTTAGAATCTCAGCTATAGCTCCACCCAAAGGGTAATATGTTCCAGCAGTTCCACCAGTTCCGATATTGATAAAAATAGTACCTGCTGAAAAAAATATGGATATCAATAGAAATGTACAAATTAATAGAATTACCATCTTCTTACTCATATTATTCCTCCTACCTTCATATACAATAACGAACACTATTATAGAACATAATTTAATAGAATTCAACATTTTTTAATCTTTTTATCCATAAAATATAGTTTTGTAAAATTTAAAAATATATAAAGATTTCAGGTAAATTTATTCGTGAATTTATGCGAATGTAAAAGTCAATAACCTAAAATTAAAAGCCCAATGTTGAAGGTCTAAATTCCAGAGTCAGTGAAAAAAAAGATATAAAAGAAAAAAAATAATAGATTAAGCTCTTCTCTGGAAGCCGTGGGAAAATTTTGAAAAATATAGAAATAAATTATAGCAATCCTTCTTCTGGAAGTACCATAACGAAAAAAGCTTTTATTGAGCAAAATTTAAACTCTTCTTTACATCTGAATAGCTATATCTTTTTGCTCTTCAATAATCATGTCTTATTAAAATGCGCTAAAAAAATTAATATGGATAATTAACACAAAACAGCGAGAGCCTGAATTTTATCCTCACAAAACAACCAAGAGCGAGAAAAAAGCTCTTCCTATTTTCGATTTTTGCAATTTGCAAAAGTACTTTTATCTATTGATTATAACCAAGAGAGAATTATATAGAGGTGAAGTCAGAGAATATTTTATAACCTTAATAAGAGTAAGAAGAAAAAGCAAAATCCATCTTTTTGGGTAGAAGAGTCATTGATATATTGTTTTTAGTTTAAAATTTTTTATAATTTCATAATATGTATGGGAATAGTTGTCAACACATCATATTTATGATAGATGAGCTCCCTTCTGAAAAATGAAATTATTTTCAACTTTTTTGCACTAAATAAAAATTTGAAATCAAAGTGTCACTCAATGTTAAGCTTAATTAAAATAAACGACTTTTTAATAATGCATGAAAATGTATATTTAAATTTTTAGAAAATATCCGGGCACATGCTTCAAATCAGAAAAATTATAGACCTACATCAACGTAATATTACTTCTTTTGCAATTTTCTAAAATATGATCTGGCCAGACACTTGCCTGGACTTCTCCTATATGAGCTTTACGTAAAAAAAACATACAGAGTCTCGATTGACCTATCCCACCACCTATAGTTTGAGGCAATAGTCCTGAAATTAAATTTTTGTGATAGAATAGGTTTTCTTTTTCAGTACATTTGCGCAATTCCAGCTGCTTCAAAAGCGACTGTTTATTTACTCTGATCCCCATAGAACTAAGTTCAAGCGATTTTTCTATAGCAGGATCCCATACAATAATATCACCATTTAAACCTATATAACCATCCTCATTTTTCGTTATCCAATCGTCATAGTCAGCAGCTCTTCCATCATGTGGTTTTCCATCTGAAAGTACTGCTCCTATTCCTATTATAAAAATTGCTCCAAACTTCTTAGCTGCAAGGTTTTCTCTCTCTATCGGATCTTTATCGGGATACATCTTCAAAAGTTCCTCGGAATGTATATATGTTATCTTCTCCGGTAAAATTGGCTTTATTTCCTGATAATTTTCAAAGACAAGAAATTCAGTCGCAATTATCGTTGAATATATTTTTTCGACCACATTTTTCAGAAATTTCAGACTTCTATCATTTTCATCTATTACAAGCTCCCAATCCCACTGATCTACATAGTATGAATGTATCGAGTCTGGTATTTCATCGGCTCTTATAGCATTCATATCTGCATATATACCGAAACCCTTTTCTATAGCATACTGGTAACAGACCATTCTCTTCCATTTGGCTAAAGATTGTACTATCTCAACTTCATTATCATCAAATCCTTTTGGAATAAAAGATACCGGCCTTTCTACTCCATTAAGTTCATCGTTTAACCCTGTACCTGTTTTAATAAATAGAGGTGCAGTAACTCTTCTTAATTTTAATATGGCGGACAGTGTAGTCTGAAAAAAATCCTTAATATCTGCTATTGCTTTTTCAGTTTGGTGAATGTTAAGATAAGAGTTATAACTTTCTGGATAATAGTAAAATGGCATAAAAACTCCCATTTAGAATAAATGTCATAGTTTATAAAAGAAAAATAAATTAGATTAACCGATTAACTTAAGGAAAAAATACCATTCAATTATTCTTTTTCGCTATTTTATCCTTTATTTTAACGAGCAAATTTTGTACATCCTCAAAGTCGTAAGGTTTTTTTAGTGCAAAATCAAACCCATGTTCTCGGTAATTTGATAGCACGGAACTACTTGAATAACCACTTGAAACTACAAAAATAGTATCAGGATATTTCTCCCTGAGCTGACCTATAAGTTCTATACCGCCAAGTGATTTCGGGACAACGATATCGAGGATGCACACATCAAAGTTACCTTTTTCAAGGTACTCGCCAAGCTCTTTATCATTTTTCACTGTAACTATATTACAACTAAAGAAAGTAAACAACTTTTTTGCAACATTTATAACAATTTCATCATCATCAAGAAGGATAATGGCAAGTCCAGGAAAGCTTTTTGGTTGTTGTAACTCCCTTTTGAAAAGATCAATCTTTTCATGAGTTGCAGGGAATAAAACATAAAATGTAGCACCATCTTTTTCGTTATTCCTGCAAAAAACATAACCATCATGGTTATTGCAGATAGTTAAAACAGAAGATAGTCCAAGTCCACTACCATTTTCTTTTGTCGTAAAAAATGGATCAAAGATCTTACCCATAATTGATTCGGGAATTCCGCAACCATTATCGCAAATCGATATGATAAGATAATAATTACCTTTTATATCGGTGTTATTAAAAGATTTAAGGTCTTTAAACTCAAGATTTATTTCTATGTTCCCCTCTGCTGAAACAGCTTGAATTGAATTTAGTATAATATTGTTTAAAACCTGAAAAAATTGATTTTTATCTGCAAAAATCCCAAAAATCTGATCTTTGTCAAAATTTATTTTATAGGAAACAGAAGTTCCTTTTAAAGTAAGATCTACAACAGAGCTGACAACATCGAGAGGATTAAAAAACTCTTTGATCGGGTATCCCCCTTTTGAAAAGGATAAAAGTTGATTTGATAATTTTTTCGCATGTTCTGAAACTTCTATGGCATTATCAAGTAGTTCTATGAGTTCATCTTTTTTATCAATACTGGCTCTTGCAAGACTGAGGTTACCTATTATTCCCATCAGGATATTGTTAAAATCATGAGCAATCTTCCCGGCTATCATCCCCAGTGAATCAAGCTTCTGAATCTTCAAAAGCTCAGCCTCTGTTCTTTTTTCAAAGGTGATATCTCTGGCTATAGTCAAGACCCACTTATAGTTTCCATCGTAATCTCGAATGGAAATTTTGTTAACCCGGAAGAGTCTTTCTTCTCCATTTTTATTGATCATATTTATATTTCGAACTTCAGAAGTTTTTTGCTCAATAATCTGCTGATCATGAAATGATAGTTCCTCAAAAGATTGAATCATCGTGTGGGAAAGATTAAATATAAAATTTTTTACAGAAATTTCGGACAAATTATCTATATTATTTTTTTTCTTTTTTGACCTTTTAGTTAATCTTTTGCCTTCGATATCTTCCAATATCGAGGTATCAATTGCTCCACTGTTATTTATATTTTCACTCTTCTCCTCTATAAAAAATTCCTTGAAAGATTCGTTAAATTCTATTATGTTCGATTTATCATCCCTTAAATATATTATATCAGGAATTGAATTTATTATTATTTTAAGCCTTTCTCTAGACTGCGTTTCAAGAATTTTTTTTGCAATAATCTGCTTACGTATTTGTAAAATTGATACGATAACTATAAGTATAAGTAAAGTAATTACTATATAAAAAATAATATTTGACTCTGAACTTTTCTTTTTTTCCGCAAGGTTTATCCCCAACCATTTTTGTTCGATTTGATCTAAAATTTCCTTTTTTCTTGCTCGATTTATCCCTTTATTTAATATGCTTAAAAGTAAATTATTCCCCTTTTTAATGGCGAAGCAATTTTCGCCTATATATAAAGGTTCACCAACTTTTTTAAGTTTATCCTGGTAATTTTGTTTGTATATATGATACCATACAACCTGTTCATCACCAATTACTGCATCAACTTCTGATTCGATAAGCTTATCTATTGCCATATAAAAATCTTCCACATAAAGTATATCAGCTTTTATATTATTCTGGTTTAAAAATTCTACAGCATAATCACCCTTTTGAATGGCAATTTTTTTCCCGGATAGAGAATGTAATGATTGAATATCATATCTATCCTTAAGAACAAATATTGATGCTGGAACCTCAAATACAACATCTGAAAAATCAAATTTCTCTTTTCTTTTTTCACTGTAAAATAAAGAAGTTATTCCGTCTACCTTTCCTGATAAAACAAGTGCTTGAGCTTCAGCAAATGAATCTGGTTCAAAAGAGAGATTAAAGCCATACTCTACAGAAATCCACTGAAGTAATTCAACCATCATTCCTTTATAATCACCCGTAGTCTCTTTAAACTCGAAAGGAGCATAGTTAAGTTGACCTGTAAATACTATGCTTTTTTTATCTTTTAAGTATTTCATTTCTTCTTTATTCAGTTTATCTGAAAGAAATATTGTATTATAATATCGAAATGCAATAAAAACCAATATTAAAACTATTAAAATTGTTAAAATTGTTATTAACTGCTTCTTGGAAGAGAGCAACGTAGATATTTTGTTTTTCATATTATGACCTTTAATCATAGAAGGATTTCAAAAAACACAGTTCGAAAGATCTTTTTAATTACAGAGCTTATTATACTTTAATAATCTAAAAAATAAAATATAGGACTTAGTAAAGAGTAAAGTAAACTTTTAACTTAAAAAAGCAAAATTTTAAAACAATTTTAGCATAAAAATCACACATACTTAACTGATACATATCAGCTATTACTATCGTCAGATTTTCCAGCAATTGTAAACAAATTAACTAAATATATAATAATCAAAATAGAAAATTAAATACATAAGCTAACAGATTGAAATCAAGACTAAAATTAATTCATAACAATATGTAAGATAAAAACATAGACTTTATTTAATTTATTTAATGAAAATTCTTTAACAAATAATTTGAAAATAATTTTATTTTAATAATTTAAATAAATATAATATTTTATTCATATTTTTACTTTTTTTTAGAATATATCTATTATCCAGCTTGACTTTTACCTTTAACATTTTTTTTTAAATTTTTATATTTATTATACAAATGTTCTTGACATATTCAAATTATTATTATATAAAAACTATGAAATAAAATCTTCGTAAAGTACAAAAAATATTCTATGCTACTTTAACGAAGATTAATAAAAATCGGAGGGATTCGATGAAAAAGTTGTCTCCATTGCTTATTATTTCTGCTATTCTTATAGTTTCCCTCTTCCTCTTCGGTCAATCAAATGTCAAAGGACCTATAGTAGATCAGGTTCTTGTTGATGTCCGAATGCAGGAAGATGTTGGAATGAAAGACACTGCTGAAGGGAAAACAGATGTTTTCTTCTACGGCGTCCAGGGTGATGTTTTTAAAGCATTGCCAGATAGTGTTAAACAAAAACTGGATGTTTACAAGATTCCTTCAGGGACATGGTCTATTAATATCAACTCATATCCTCATGTTGCTCCTTATATAGCTAAAACAAAGGATGGGGAGTTTTTTAACCCGTTTGCCATTCAAAAAGTCAGATATGCCTTAAACTGGCTCATCAACAGAAAATATATCGTTGATGAAATCCTTAAGGGTGATGGACAGCCCATGTTTACTATGGCAACTCCTGGTCAACCTGGAACTTACAAGTACAACCTTATACCTGCAAAACTTGGTATGACTGCTACAGGTAATGAAAGCAAGGCTATTGCAGATATCAACGCTGCTTTAACCGAAGCATCAAAGCTTCCAGCTCTTAATGGAAGACTTACAAAAGGTTCTAAGTTCTGGCAGTTTGACGGAAAAGATGTAACAGTTAAATTCCTTATCAGAGTTGATGATCCTCAAGGTAGAGTCAAAGAAGGTCGCTATATAGCTGATCAGATCGAAAAAGCAGGCATTAAGGTTGAAAGACTTGAGTGGGATAGAAGAAAATGTATCAATACATCATATAATGGTAATCCAGCAGATTATGAGTGGCACCTTTATACAGAAGGTTGGGGTGCTGGTTCTACTAGAAAATGGTGGGATCTTATTATAGCTCAGATGTATGCCCCCTGGTACGGTTACATGCCTGGTGCTGCTAATCCTGATTACTGGAATTACCAGCATCAGGAGATGGATGATCTTACCATGATGCTTGTTAATGGTCAGTTTGCAAATGAACAGGAGTACTGGGATGCTGCTCTTAAAGCCATGAACATTGCATTAAATGAAGCCATGAGGATATATATCTGCTCACAGGAACAGTACTATGTTGCAAATAAAGAGAGGTTTCAGAGCAGAATGGCTTATGGCCTTGGTGATGGACTCAACATGTGGTCATTCAAAACTGCAGATGTTAAACCTGGAAAAGATGGAAAGAAGGTTTTAAGAGTCACAGAGTTTTCGGCTCGTGGTGCTCTTTTTATGAGTGCATGGGACCCTATCGGTATAGATGGTTTTACTGATGTATATAGCAGAGCTCTTATGGAACCTATGTATGATGCAAGTAGTTTTGAAAATCCTTATTCTGGTGATTCTACCCCATGGAGAGTAACATGGGACCCTAAAAAAGTTCAGACAAAAACCACAAAAGATAAAGATGGTAACCTTATTGGCGCAATACCAGTTCCCGAGACTGCCCTTATGTACAACTCTGCAACAAAAAAGTGGGAAAAAGTTGGTAAAGGTGTTACATGTTTTTCTACCGGAACTTACACATACAAATTTGCAAAATACCACAATGACCAGGTTCAAACTATTGCAGATATGCTATACTCATTTGCTTTTGCTGTAGAGTGGGCAAATAAAGATGGAGATAACGATAAATACTATGATGATTCATATTCAAGTCAGATAAAACCAGGCTTAGATGTATATAAAGGCATAGTTATCAATCCTAACGGTACCGTTACATCTTACTTCGATTATAACTGGCCTATGGAATTAAGCCGTGTTGCT
>Ga0208826_1000450_pt1 | contig 43243 bp, 39 predicted proteins | sample AD_UKC115_MetaG_FD_184451 | JGI IMG/M metagenome (GOLD analysis project Ga0208826, IMG submission 184451) | Active sludge microbial communities of municipal wastewater-treating anaerobic digesters from Hong Kong - AD_UKC115_MetaG (SPAdes)... | ecosystem: Engineered > Bioreactor > Anaerobic >... | reverse complement strand
CGGCATGGCCTTGCCCGTGTCGTCGCGTGGCGAGGGCGGTCTGCCGAAGGATCCACAAGCCGAGGCGACGAGCGCACTGCAACAGCTCGGCTACAAACCGGTCGAGGCGGCGCGCCTGGTCAAGGATGTGGCGGCCAACGGCGACGACGCAGAATCGATCATCCGCAAGGCGCTCAAGGCCGCCTTGTGCTGAATGTGCATCGAACCGTTCGTATTCGGAGTATCCCCATGCAGGTCAACACGCTCACGTCCAACGTTACGGCGCGCCGAAAAGCGCTCGTGGGGCTTGCGCTCGGCGCACTCGGCGTCGTCTACGGCGACATTGGCACCTCGCCGCTGTATTCGGTGCAGGTGACCTTCGGCGAGCAGGGCATTCCGGCGAGTCCCGAGAATGTGCTCGGCGTCATGTCGCTGGTGTTCTGGTCGCTGGTTCTGGTGGTATCGCTCAAGTACGTCGTCTTCATCATGCGCGCGGACAACAAGGGCGAGGGCGGCATCATGGCGTTGATGGCGTTGGCCCAGCGTGGTGCGCGCGACAACCTCGCACTGAAAAAAATCATCGTTGTGCTCGGTTTGTTCGGTGCTTCGCTGTTTTACGGCGATGGTGTCATCACGCCGGCGGTATCGATCCTGTCTGCCGTCGAGGGCGTCAAGGTCGCCGCGCCCGCACTCGACAGCTTCATCGTGCCGATCACGCTGATCATCGTCGTCGGTTTGTTTTCGATTCAAAAGCGTGGCTCGGCGACGGTGGGGGCGCTGTTCGGGCCGATCATGATGTTCTGGTTCGTGGCGATCGCGGCGATCGGCGTGTATCAGATAGTGAAGCAGCCGCAGATTCTCTATGCGGTCAACCCCTGGCATGCCTTCATGTTCTTCCGCGACAACGGCACGCATGCGTTTCTTGCGCTTGGCGGTGTGGTGCTGTGCCTCACCGGTGCGGAAGCCCTGTACGCCGACATGGGTCATTTCGGCAAGGAGCCGATTCGGCTGGCCTGGTTCGGTTACGTTTCGCCGGCATTGGTTCTGAACTACTTCGGCCAAGGGGCGCTGCTGATCGACAAACCCGAGGCCATTTCCAATCCGTTTTATCTGGCCGTGCCGCAACCGCTGCTGTATCCCATGATCGGGCTCGCCACGGTTGCTACGGTTATCGCTTCACAATCGGTGATCACGGGCGCGTTTTCGATGACGCGTGAGGCGATCCAACTCGGTTTCGCGCCGCGCATGGCGATCAAGCACACCTCGAAGGAGCAGCAGGGGCAGATCTTCCTTCCCTGGGTCAACGGCACGCTGATGGTGCTCATCCTCGGCGCGGTCATCGGGTTTCGTTCGTCCGACAGTCTTGCTGCGGCATACGGCATCGCCGTGACCGGCACGATGACGATCACCACCTGCCTGTTTCTGGTCGTCGCGCGGCGCATCTGGGGCTGGAACCGGCTCGTCGTCGTTCTGTTTGGTGTCGTGTTCCTGATCATCGACGTGGCCTATTTCAGCGCGAATGCGGTCAAGATCGAACACGGCGGCTGGTTTCCGCTCGTGCTCGGCCTCGCCTCGTTTCTGGTCATGAGTACCTGGCGCAAGGGGCGCGAACTCGTCCTGCGCGAGTTGCGTCAGGGCGGGCTTGCGCTGGAACCGTTCATCGAAAGCGTGGTCGCCCATCCGCCGCTGCGCGTGCCGGGCACGGCGGTGTTTTTGACCGCCAACGTGCATTCGGTGCCGAACGCCATGCTGCACAACTTGAAGCACAATAAAGTGCTGCACGAACGCAATATTTTGCTGACGGTCGAAACGCTCGACGTGCCGACCGCCGAGTATGGCGAGCGAACCGAGATCACCGCGCTCGGCAACGAATTCTATCGGGTGGTTCAGCGCTACGGCTTCGCCGAAGATCCGGATATTCCGACCTCGTTGCAGACTTGCGAAGCGAAAGGCCTTGGCTTCGACATGATGGACACGACCTTCTTCCTGAGTCGGGAAAACGTGATCGCTTCCGCCGGCGCGCGCGGCATGCCGATGTGGCGCGACAAGTTGTTCGCCTTTCTTACGCGCAATGCCAGCCCGGCGACGCAGTTTTTCCGCATCCCCGGCAACCGCATGATCGAACTCGGCACGCAGGTGGAGATTTGAGGCCGGTACACGGAATGGTCAACGTTCCTGCCATAATTGCGGCATGAGCGATTCCCGCCTGATTTCATCGACGGTCACGCGCGAGGACGAACTGCTCGAAGCGTCGATTCGTCCGCAAAAGCTATCCGAGTATCTCGGCCAGCAGGCGGTGCGCGAGCAGTTGTCGATCTACATCGAAGCGGCGAAGCGACGCGGCGAGGCGCTCGACCACGTGCTGATTTTCGGCCCGCCGGGATTGGGCAAAACCACGCTCTCGCATGTCATCGCCAACGAACTCGGCGTCAATCTGCGCACGACCTCGGGCCCCGTCATCGAGCGCGCCGGCGATCTTGCCGCGTTGCTCACCAACTTGCAGCCGCGCGATGTGTTGTTCGTCGACGAAATCCATCGCCTCTCGCCGGTGGTCGAGGAAATCCTCTATCCGGCGATGGAGGACAACCAGATCGACATCATGATCGGCGAGGGCCCGGCCGCGCGCTCGATCAAGCTCGACCTGCCGCCGTTCACCCTGATCGGCGCGACCACACGCGCGGGCATGCTGACCAACCCGCTGCGCGATCGCTTCGGCATCGTCCAGCGCCTTGAGTTCTACACGCCGGACGAACTCGCCGCGATCGTGCGACGCTCGGCGAAGATCCTCGGCATCGCCTGTGCCGACGATGGCGCGGCGGAGATCGCCAACCGTTCGCGTGGCACGCCGCGCATCGCCAATCGCTTGCTGCGGCGTGCGCGCGATTTCGCCGAAGTGAAGGCGGACGGGCGCATTACGCGTGAAGTGGCGATTGCCGCCATGGAAATGCTCAACGTCGATGGTGCCGGTTTCGATGCGCTCGATCGTCGCTTGCTTGGCACCATCGTCGACCACTTCGACGGTGGCCCGGTCGGCGTTGAATCGCTGGCCGCAGCGTTGAGCGAGGAACGCGGCACGATCGAAGACGTGCTGGAGCCGTACCTGATCCAGCAGGGCTACCTCATGCGCACTGCGCGCGGACGCATGGCCACGCGCAAGGCGTATCTGCACCTCGGACTCAAAGCCCCCAAACGTGCGGAAGCGGGGCTGGAAACGGGGTCAGAGTGAGTTCCTCGACGAACACATCGAAAGGTACCTGCGAAAGCGCGGAGAAAACTCACTCTGACCCCGTTTTCTCTTGGCCGGTGCGCATTTATTGGGAAGACACCGACGCCGGTGGCGTCGTCTACTATGCCAATTACTTGCGTTTTCTCGAACGCGCGCGAACCGAATGGCTGCGCAGCCTCGGCATCGACCAGTCGCAGGTGCGCGAGCGACATGGCGTGGTTTTCGTCGTGCGCGAGGCGGCGATCGAATACCTCGCCCCGGCGAAGCTCGACGACACGCTTGAAGCAACGATCCATACGATCGAGCGTCGTTCAGCTTCGATGACTTTTACGCAACGTATACTCCGCAGCGGCGATGGCGCCGTCCTCGTGATCGCGAGCGTGCGCGTTGCCTGCGTCGCCGCGTCTGATTTCAAGCCGCAACGCATTCCCGATTCTCTGTTTTCCTGAAACGAAACCTGCCGACATGCCCGCTCCCAGTGGCTTGAACATCCTCGATCTTGTGCTCAATGCGAGCATCTTCGTCAAATTTGTGATGCTGCTTCTCCTGATTTTTTCGTTCATGTCGTGGGCGATCATCTTTCGCAAGCGCGCGATGCTCAACCAGGCGATGCAGGGTGCCGACGAATTCGAGGAGCGCTTCTGGTCCGGTGCGGATCTTGCCGGCCTGTTTCGCGAAGTGACCGCAAACGGCGCCACCACCGGCATCGAGAGCATCTTCGAGGCCGGATTTCGCGAATTCGCGCGCCTGCGCCAGCGCGGTCGCATGGACGCGCGCACGATCCTCGAAGGCGCCCAGCGCGGCATGCGTGTGGCCGAATCGCGCGAGTTGGATCGCCTGGAACAAAACGTCGAATTTCTCGCCAACGTCGGTTCGATCAGCCCGTATGTCGGCTTGCTCGGCACCGTAGCGGGCATCATGGTGGCCTTCGTTGGCCTCGCCAACATGAAAGAGGCGACGATCGCCACCGTCGCGCCTGGTATTGCCGAGGCGCTGATCGCAACCGCGATGGGCTTGATCGCCGCGATTCCGGCGGTGTGGGCGTACAACCGCTTCCAGACCAAGATCGAACGTCTGTCGACGCGCTTCGATACCTTCGTCGAGGAGTTTTCCTCGATCCTGCAACGCCAAGTCCACGCCGACGACGGCGCCTGAGCGCGCGTTGCCGCGAATTTTCGTTCGAACCGCCATGCGCACGCGCAAGAAACGCAAACTCAAAGCCGAGATCAACGTCGTGCCGTACATCGACGTGATGCTTGTGCTGCTGATCATCTTCATGGTGACGGCGCCGTTGCTCAATCTCGGCGTCGACATCCAGTTGCCGCAATCGACGGCGAAAGCCGTGCAGGTCGACAAAGAACCCGTGTTGATCAGCGTCGACAAGGACGGCAAGTTGTTCCTCACTCTCGGCAGTGCGCCACGCGAGGCGATCGATGCGGAGTCGCTGATCAAGAAAGTGGGGGCATTCGTGCGTCAGAATCCGCAAGTGCCGGTATTGATCGGTGGTGACAGTCGCGCCAGCTATGGCATGGTGTACGACATCTTGCCCGGGTTGCAGCAAGCCGGGGTCGGCAAGGTCGGCTTGATGAGCCAGCCCATGCAGGACAAGAAACGGTGACGCTCGGCGCCGCAATGCGTCACGTCTAGCGATGGAAACTTCGAGCGACAAAATTCGCGCCTATCTGTATGCACTGCTTGTGCATCTGGGTGTGTTCGCCGCGCTGTTTGTCGGTTTGTTGTGGGTGACGCCGGAGCCGATGCCGACGTTGCAGGGGCCGATCATCGAGGCTGAGCTGGTCGGCAAGGTTGCCGCGCCGCGCCCCACGCCGCCGACCAAGGCGCCGCCCGCGCCGCCGAAGGAAGACGCAGCGCCACCGCCTGCGCCCAAACCCGCACCGCCCCCGCCGCCGCAGCCGGAAAAAGCGCCACCGCCGACCGTGCAGAAAAACGATAGCGTCGATCGCGAGAAAATCGCCGAAATGGCGCAGCTCAAGGCCGAGCAGGCCAAGAAGGCGGAAGAGGAAAAAGTCCGGCAGAAGCAGATCGAGTTGCAGCAGGAAAAAGAACGCAAGGACGCCGAGGCAAAGGAAAAGCAGCAGCAGATCCAGAAGCAGCTCGACGAGATTCGCAAAGAGCGTGCCGCGAACGAGAAGAAGCTCAAGCTCGCGCAGGAAAAAATGAAGCAGCTCGACGACCTGCAAAAACAGCAGTCCGCGCCGAAGCCGGTGAAAGCGCAAGCCGCCGACGTACCCGAGGCCGCCGAGGCGCGCACCGGCATGAACGGCAACGATTCGGGTCTGTTGGCCGAATACAGTTCGGCGATCATCAAGGTCGTCACCGACAATTGGAATCGGCCGGATACGACGCCCAGCGGCGTACGTTGCACGATCACGATCACGCAAATCCCCGGCGGCACGGTGATCAATACCGCGATCGGCTCGCCGTGCAATGCCGACATGGTGACGCAGAACTCGATCAAACAGGCCGTGACCAAGGCGCAGCCGTTGCCGTACAAAGGCTACGAAAGCGTGTTCCAACGCACCATCACTTTCATCTTCAAGTACGACGGGAGTTGAACCATGTACCAACGTTTCTTCAAATGGGTGGCCGCAATGGCGCTGGCGTTTTGCGCGACGTCGCTGTTTGCGCAGGGCCTGACTCTCGAGATTTCCAACGGCAATGCCTCGGCGATTCCGATCGCCGTGGTGCCCTTCGTGTGGCAAGGCGGCGGCGCGCCGCCGGAGACCAATGTTTCCGATGTGATCAGCAACGATCTCAACCGCTGCGGCCAGTTCCGCACGTTGGCGAAATCCGATGTGGTGGAAACGCCCGCACGCGGCAGCGACATCAAGTTCGCCACCTGGCGCTTGCTCAAACAGGACTACATCACCGTCGGTCGCGTCATCGATGCCGGGGCCGGTGAGGTCAAGGTCGAGTTCGAGCTGTACACCGTGGGCGATCAAAAAAATCTCGCCAGCATGGCCATCACCGGCCAGCGCAGCGACCTGCGCGGCCTCGCGCATCAAGTCGCCGACGTGATCTACGAAAAAATCACCGGCGTACGCGGCGCATTCTGGACGCGCATCGCCTACGTCACCGCCAAGGGCCTCGGCAACAACACATCCTATGCGCTGATGATCGCCGATTCGGACGGCTATGGCCCGCAGCAGGTGGTCACTTCGCGGCAGCCGCTGTTGTCGCCGGCCTGGTCGCCAGACGGACGCAAGCTGGCCTACGAATCGTTCGAGCGCGGCTCCTCGGCGATCTACATTCAGGACATCGCCACCGGCGCGCGCGAAGTCGTGTCTGCGCGCAAGGGCATCAATGGCGCACCGGCTTTTTCGCCAGACGGCCGCAAGTTGGCGTTGAGTTTGTCCAATGGCGTCAACCCGGATATCTATGTGATGGATCTCGGCAGTCGCGCCTTGACCCAGATCACGCACAACTACGCCATCGACACCGAGCCGGTGTGGTCGCCGGATGGGCAATCGCTCTACTTTACCTCCGATCGTGGCGGCAAACCGCAGATTTACCGTGTACCGGCCAGCGGCGGCAGTGAATCGCGCGTGACCTTCACTGGCGACGCCAACGCGAAGGCCTCGGTGAGCTACGACGGCAAGAAGCTTGCCATGTCGCAGGGCAATAAAAACATGTATCATATTGCGGTTATGGACACCGCGTCGGGCACCAACACGGTCATTTCGCCTGGCAATTTCGACGAATCGCCGAGTTTCGCCCCGAATGCGAGCATGATTTTGTACGCCGCCACCGAGGGACCGCGCGACGTGCTTTACGCTGTCTCGGCGGACGGTCGAGTTCGCCAGCGACTGGTTCTGGCCGATGGCGACGTGCGTTCGCCAGCCTGGTCGCCGTATCGGCAGCGCGGACAATAAAAACCTTCGACCGGATGTCGAATCAGAGTGACTCCCCTTTTGCCAACACAGAGGTCAATGACATGAAGTTCCCGATGCGTACCCTCCTGACGACCGTTGCCGCCACGGCGGCCCTGGCCGCGTGCTCCAGCAACAAGCCGAAACAGACCCCGCCGCCGCCGCCGGAAGCGACGACCACGACGGCACCGGCCAAGTCCGGCCCGTACAGCGGCCCGGAAGATCTTGATCGTGATTCCTGCCTGCGTCAGCGCGTGATCTACTTCGATCTGGACAAGACCGAAATCCACTCGGAGTTCCAGGCGCAGATCGCCTGCCATGCCGCCTACCTGCGCCAGTTCCCGGGTGCGAAGGTGACGCTGGAAGGCAACGCCGACGAGCGCGGTACGCGTGACTACAACCAAGGTCTGGGCGAGCGTCGTGCCAATGCGGTGTCGAGCGCCGTCGCCGCCGCCGGTGCGTCGAGCAGCCAGCTCAACGTGGTCAGTTTCGGTGAAGAGAAGCCGGTCTGCCGTGAGCACAACGAAGGTTGCTGGCAGAAGAACCGCCGCGTCGAGATCGTCTACACCTCGAAGCAGTAATCGCGGAACCATGGACGAGGCGCGCAGGTCGAAGTACCGGCGCGCCTTTTCTTTTTCTTGATCCCACGAAGCCATGCTCATGATGACGAATCGTTTCCTTGCTGCGGCGACACTGTTGGCCGCTCTTGTCTGTGCGGCGCCCGCGCATGCGCAGCGCGAAAGTCTCGCCGAGCGCGTGGCCCGGCTCGAGCAGCAACAGAACCAGGGTAGCGGTTCGGGCAGCGTCGAACTCGTCAATCAGATCAATGCACTGCAATCGCAAGTCCAGCAATTGCAGGGTCAAAACGAAGAACTCAAGCATCAAATCGAACAACTGAAACAGCAGAGCAAGGATCAGTACATCGATGCCGATTCGCGATTGAGCAAACTCGAAGGCAAGGCGCCCGGCAATGTAGCAACGCCGAATGCGCCGGCGAGCAACGGCCAGATGCAGGACATCAGCCTGGGCGCTGCCGGTGCGAGCAACATGCCGTCATCGGGCGGCTCGACCTCGTCGACCCCGGCGCAGAATGCGCCTGCGGCAAATCCGGCGGACGCCAAGGCCGCCTACGATCAAGCGTTTGCCACGCTCAAGGACGGCCGGTACGCGGAGTCGGCGAAGGCATTTCAAGCTTTCATCAACCAATATCCGACCAGCGATCTTGCGCCTAATGCCTACTACTGGCTCGGCGAGTCTTATTACGTTACGCAAAATTATTCGGTGTCGCTCGATGCGTTCAACAAGTTGCTCGCGCAATTTCCGACCAGCCAGAAAGCCTCTGCGGCGCTGCTCAAGGTCGGCTACTGCCAGTACGAAATGAAGCAATGGGATCAGGCCGAATCAACCTTGAATCAAGTCGTGGCGAAGTATCCCGGAACGCAGGAAGCCAATCTGGCCCAGGGGCGCCTGCGCGCGCTCAAGCTCGAGCGTCGCTGAGATTCAGGGCGCGATTCAACCTGTCCGGCTTGCTGCCGACGTCATTTTCGTCAAGGCGCAATCCGGTTCCGGTTTTTCCGTGTCATCGATGCCAGATATCGGCATACGACAAATCGACCCATGCCATTGCAATCAACGCTGACCATGTCCACGCCCGCTCCCCTCGGTGAGCGCTTGCGCATCACCGAAATTTTCCGTTCGTTGCAGGGCGAAGCGCGTGCGGTCGGCTGGCCGACCGTCTTCGTGCGTTTGACGGGATGCCCGTTGCGCTGCACTTGGTGCGATACGGAATATTCCTTCCATGGCGGCGAATGGCGGGACATCGACGACATCGTCGCGGAAGTGGTGAGACACAAGACGCGGCACGTCTGCGTCACCGGTGGCGAGCCGCTCGCGCAAAAGCGCTGTCTGGATTTGTTGCGCCGTCTATGTGATGCCGGGCTGGATGTGTCGCTGGAAACCTCCGGCGCGCTCGATGTTTCCCAGGTCGACGCTCGTGTCAGTCGTGTCGTCGATGTGAAAGCGCCGGGTTCGGGCGAATCCGCGCGCAATCGGTGGGCCAATTTCGACGTGCTCGGCGCGCACGATCAGATCAAGTTCGTGCTTGCCGACCGCGCCGATTACGACTGGGCGCTCGATGTGCTCGACCGACACGCTTTGACGGCGCGCAGCGAAGTGTTGTTCTCGCCAGTTGCCGGCAAGCTCGCCGCGCGCGATCTTGCCGACTGGATTCTGGCCGATGGGCGCGGCGTTCGCATGCAGGTGCAATTGCACAAGTTGTTGTGGGGCAATGAGCCGGGAAAGTGACCGGCGCGAAAAATTCGGCGATGTACGAGGGCGCGTGCGACCTGCCTCATCCCGATGATGCGATGCGCAGCGAAAGCGGCGATCGTACTTGCCGCACGTTGAAAGGAACCCATCGATGCAGACTCTGCAAAATCCGGCGGCCCGGCCCGCGAATGCGGTTGCGAAAAATGCCATCGTCCTCGTTTCCGGGGGAATGGACTCGGCGGTCACGCTCGCCATCGCCCGCGCGCAGGGATTCGTCTGCCATGCGTTGAGCGTCGAATACGGGCAACGTCACGTCTCCGAGTTGATCGCCGCGCAGCGCGTTGCCGCGCGCTACGCCGCCGCACACAAAACCGTGCATGTGGATCTGCGCAGCATCGGCGGGTCGGCCTTGACCGACGACATCGACGTGCCGGAGCAGGGCGGTGCTGGCATCCCGGTCACCTATGTGCCGGCGCGCAATACGATCATGTTGTCGATCGCGCTTGGTTGGGCCGAGGTGTTGGGCGCGCAGGACATCTTTTGTGGCGTCAATGCGGTCGATTACTCCGGCTATCCGGATTGTCGGCCCGAGTTCATCGATGCATTCGAGCGTCTCGCCAACCTGGCCACCAAGGCCGGCGTCGAGGGCAGGAAGGTGGGCGTGCATGCACCGCTGTTGCGCATGAGCAAGGGCGAGATCGTGCGCTGCGGAGTCGAACTGGGCGTCGATTTTGCCGAAACGGTATCGTGCTACCGGGCCGACGCCGATGGCCGCGCCTGTGGTCACTGCGATGCCTGTCGCTTGCGTGCACAGGGATTTCGCGAGGCCGGCGTCGATGATCCGACGCGCTATCGCTAGCCGGCGCAACACTTTTGCGGCGGCGAATTTCCTTGCCGATTTTCCCTCCTGCCACTAAAATTCGCAGCCCGGTTGCCCACGTTTTTGCAGCCGCGCGTACGTGTCTCGGCCACTGTCAAAAGCACAGATCGATCTTCGGCCGCAGACGCAGTTCCGCCGTTCCGTTGAATGGGGCCGTTAGCTCAGTTGGTAGAGCAGCGGACTTTTAATCCGTTGGTCGCTGGTTCGAATCCAGCACGGCCCACCATTCAGTTGAAGCGGCATCCCTGTCGACGCAGAAGGCATTCGTGGCGCCGAATCGAGCGGTAATGAAGCGACTCACACGTGGCGCATCGATCGCAAGCGCGGAACTGCATCTGCGAACCGTGGAAACCACCGCCAAGCAACGACGCACAGAATCATGCCACTCATGTGGAATACCCTGCTGCGCGAACATGGCTGGATCGCCGGTAATTCGGTGACGAAAACCATCTGGATTGCCGTCATTGCGCCTGGCGATGCGCGTCGAGGCGAGATCGACGGCGACCCGGCGCTGTATCAAAATCAGATAGCGGCGACGATGATGGATGCGTTCGGATTCGATTACGGCAAAGCCGTGCCGCAAGCGGGAAAGGCGATCGCATTACCTGCCACGCCTTGATCGCATGCACGCTCAGGCGTGTGTGAGTAGATCGTGCGCGTGCAGGTAGGCGATGATGCGTTCGGCTGCGACGTCGGCGTCGAGTTTTTCGGCATCGATGTGCAGCTCGGGGGATGCGGGCGCTTCGTAAGGCGAGTCGATGCCGGTGAAATTCTTCAGTTCGCCGCGACGCGCCTTTTTGTACAAACCTTTAGGGTCGCGCCGCTCGACGATGGCGAGCGGGGCGTCGACGAAGATTTCGACAAATTCTCCGTCAGGCAGCATGTCGCGCGCAAGCTTGCGCTCCGACTGGAATGGTGAAATGAACGCGGTGAGCACGACCAGGCCCGCGTCCACCATGAGTTTGGCGACCTCGCCGATTCGACGGATGTTTTCCACGCGATCGGCGGCGGTGAATCCCAGATCCTTGTTCAAGCCGTGGCGCACGTTGTCGCCATCGAGCAGGTAGGTGCGCACACCAAAGGTATGCAGTTTGCGCTCGACGAGATTGGCGATGGTCGATTTGCCGCTGCCGGACAAACCGGTGAACCAGAGCACGCATGGTCGGTGTCCGTTGAGGCGTGCGCGCGCCGCCTTGTCGACTTCGAGTGCCTGCCAATGGATGTTCTGCGAGCGGCGCAGGGCGAAGTGCAACGTCCCTGCGGCGAGAGTGCGGTTAGTCAAACGATCAATGACGATGAAGCTGCCCATGTCGCGGTTGTCGGCATAAGCATCGAACGGCACGGCGCGATCGAGCGTGAGCGTGCACACGCCGACCTCATTGAGATCGAGTGTGGCTGCGGCGACATGATCGAGGGTGTTCACGTCGACGGCATATTTCGGTTTGGACAACTTGCCGCCCAGTGTGCTGGCGCCGAGTTTCACCAGATACGCGCGACCCGGCAGCATCGGCGTTTCATCGAACCACACGACGGTCGTCTCGAACTGGTCGGCGACGCCGGCAGGTTCTTGTGCTGCGCAAATCACGTCGCCGCGACTAATGTCGATTTCATCGGCGAGCACGAGCGTGACCGACTCGCCATTGACGGCTTCGGCCTTGTCGCCATCGAAATCGACGATGCGCTCGACGCTCGAGATTTTCCCCGAAGGCAGCACGCGCACCGTATCGCCGGGTTTGACGCTACCGCCGAGGAGGCGGCCGCTGAAGCCGCGAAAATCGAGGTTCGGGCGGTTGACCCACTGCACCGGCATGCGCAATGGCGCCGATGTCGAGTCGGATGCGATTTGCACGGACTCAAGAAAATCGAGCAGGCTGGGGCCGCGGTACCACGGCGTGTTGGCGCTGCTCGCGACGATGTTGTCGCCACGCAGTGCCGAGAGAGGAATGCAGGTGACCTGCCGAATACTACCGCCCAAGCGCGCGATGAAAGCGCGATATTCGCGCTCGATCTCGGCGAATTTTTGCTGCGAATAACCGACGAGGTCGAGTTTGTTGACTGCGAGCACGACATGCCGGATGCCGACCAACGACGTCAGATAGCTGTGCCGCCGCGTTTGCGTCAGCATGCCCTTGCGTGCGTCGATGAGGATGATGGCGAGGTCGGCAGTCGACGCGCCCGTGACCATGTTACGCGTGTACTGCTCGTGCCCCGGCGTGTCGGCGACGATGAACTTGCGCTTGTCCGTACTGAAGAACCGGTAGGCGACATCGATCGTGATGCCTTGTTCGCGCTCGGCGGACAAGCCATCGACCAGCAGGGCAAAGTCGAGTTCGTCGCCTTGCGTGCCGATGCGGCGAGAGTCGGCTGCGAGGGTGGAAAGTTGATCGTCGAGCAATGCTTTTGCTTTGTACAGCAGGTGTCCGATCAGCGTGCTCTTGCCGTCATCGACGCTGCCGCAGGTGATGAAACGCAGCAGGGATTTGTTTTCGTGGGTACGCAGGTATTGCTCGATGTCGCCCTCGATCAGGGCGCGATCGGTGGCGGAGGCGGCGGCATTCATCAGAAGTAGCCCTCCGCCTTCTTTTTTTCCATCGACGCAGACGAATCGTGATCGATCAGGCGGCCCTGGCGCTCGGTGGTCGTCGCCAGCAGCATTTCGCGAATGATCGCAGGCAAGGTGTTCGCGTCCGATTCGATCGCGCCCGACAGCGGATAGCAGCCGAGCGTGCGGAAGCGCACCGATTTGTGCTTCGGGATTTCGCCGAGGCGCAGCGGGAAGCGTTCGTCGTCGACCATGATCAGCACGCCATCGCGCTCGACCACCGGGCGCTCGGCGGCGAGATACAAGGGCACGATCGGAATGCTTTCGCGATGGATGTATTGCCAGATGTCGAGTTCGGTCCAATTGGACAGCGGAAACACGCGGATCGATTCGCCCGGGTTCTTGCGCGTGTTGTACAAGCGCCAAAGCTCAGGGCGCTGGTTTTTCGGATCCCACTGGTGCTGCGCCGAGCGGAATGAAAACACGCGTTCTTTCGCCCGCGATTTTTCTTCATCGCGACGCGCGCCGCCGAAGGCGAGGTCGAAGCGATGCAGGTCGAGCGCCTGCTTCAGGCCCTGCGTCTTCCACATGTCGGTGTGTTTGGCCGAGCCGTGCGTGAACGGATTGATGCCGAGCGCCTCGGCTTCCGGATTCTTGTGCACGATGAGATCCATGCCCGACTCGCGTGCGGCACGCTCGCGCATTGCGTACATGTCGCGGAATTTCCAGGTGGTGTCGACATGCAACAGCGGGAACGGCGGGCGAGAGGGAAAGAACGCCTTGCGTGCGAGATGCAGCATCACCTGCGAATCCTTGCCGATCGAATACAGCATCACCGGGCGTTCGGATTCGGCAACGGCTTCACGCAGGATATCGATGCTCTCGGCTTCGAGACGCTGCAAACTGGTCAGACTGTGCATCCGTGCATTATGGAATGGAGTGAAGCCACGGAAAAGGCTTTGATGCTTCCAGAACGTGGGCAGAAAACGCCTTCATTGCGCTGTCGCGACGAGTTCGGCAACGGCCGCGGCGGCGCCGTGGGCGGGGTCGCCGCGCAGTGATTCGTGGATACGAATGAATTCGTCCAGGGTTTCCGCAGAGGGGGCGCGCGCGCGCAGCATCGGTGCGAGGGCGCCGGCAAGCGCCGGTGGCGTGCAGTGATCCTGCATCAGCTCAGGCACGAGGGTGCGACCGACGAGAATGTTTGGCAGCGAGTATACGGTGGTCTTGAGCAGGCCGAGTATGTGCACGATACGGTAGGTTGAACGCGCGATGCGGTAGGCCACGACCATCGCACGTTTCGCCAACATCGCTTCGAGCGCAGCCGTACCCGAGGCGAGCAGCACGGCATCGGCGGCGATCAGTGCAAGGTGCGAGGGCGGGGGTGTGGAATGCAGTGGCGAAAGAATCGTGACGTCATCCATGGCATCCGAGTGAGGATCCAACCCACCCGCTACGGTGCGTTCTCGATCTGCGACGAGTCGACGGATCGCACGTTCACACGCCGCATTGGCGGCCGGAATCACGATGTGCAAATCGGGAAATTCGCGGCGAAGCAAGGCCGACGCGTCGAGGAAATCGCGACCGAGCCGAGCGATCTCGCCGAGCCGACTGCCCGGCAGAAGGGCGAGCACATGCGCACTCTCGGGCAGGCTCAGGGTGCGACGGGCCGCAAGTTTGTCGGGGGTCAGGGCGAAATCGCGAGCGAGCGGATGACCGACGAAACAGGCATCGACCTGATGACGCGCATAAATTGGTGGTTCCATGGGAAACAGACAGAGCACCCGGTCGGCGCTGCGGCCCATTTTCGGAGCACGGTTTTCGCGCCAGGCCCAGATCGACGGGCTGACGTAATGCACGGTTCGCACGCCGGCGCGTTTGAGTCTTTTTTCCAGCCCCAGGTTGAAATCGGGGGCATCGATGCCGATGAAGGCATCGGGGCGCTCGCGCAAAGTACGGCTGTATACATCCCGGCGCAACGCCAACAGAGTCGGCAGATGTCGGAGCACCTCGACGAGGCCCATCACTGACAGGCGTTCGAGCGGATGCCAGATTTCCATGCCGGCTTCGCGCATGCGCGGGCCGCCGATGCCGGCAAAACGGGCATCGGGAAAGCGCTGTCTCAGCCCCTGGATCAGATCAGAACCGAGCAAGTCGCCCGACGCTTCGCCGGCGACGAGGATGAATAGTGGCGGTCGGGCGTCGGCCATTCGCGAGGTCTTTTTTCGCGCACCGATGGGAGTGGGGAAGAGGGGATTTACCGTGCCAGAGGCCGCGTGCCGCGCTCGATGAATTCGAGCATCGTACGCACGTCCGGTTCGGCCTCGGCAGCGGTGAGGAGCGTGGCGCGCGCATCTTCGAGCGGCGACTTGGCCACATACAGCGCGCGATAAGCCCGTTTGATTGCAGCAATACGCTCGGGTGAAAAACCACGTCGCTTCAGCCCTTCGGCATTGATCCCGCGCGGGCGGCCATAGTCGGCGGCCATCATCACGAAGGGGAGGACGTCGCCGTTGATCATGCAGTTCATGCCGACGAAGGCGTGCGCGCCGATGCGGCAGAACTGATGCACGCCGGCGAAGCCGGAAAGGATTGCGTAGTCGCCGACTTCGACGTGTCCGGCGAGTGTGGCGTTGTTGGAAAACACCGTGTGGTTGCCGACGATGCAATCGTGTGCGATGTGCACGTAGGCCATGATCCAGTTGCCGTCGCCGATGCGCGTGCTGCCGCCGCCGTCGCCGGTGCCGCGGTTGATGGTGACGAATTCGCGAATGAGGTTGTCGTTGCCGATGACGAGTTCGCTGCGTTCGCCGCGATACTTCTTGTCTTGCGGATCGCCGCCGATCGCGGCGAACGAGGCGATGCGATTGTTGCAGCCGATGCGCGTGGGGCCTTGAACGACGACGTGCGATGCGATCTGCGTATGCTCGCCGACGACGACGTCGGCGCCGATCACGCTGTAGGCGCCGACGGCGACATGCGCGCCGAGCTTCGCACTCGCATCGATTTGCGCGGTGGGGTGAATCATCCGATCGGGTTCCAGGGCGTGGGTTGCGGTAGCGAAAGCGTTTGCATCTATTCGGTTTTTTCCGCGCACATCATTTCGGCTTCGGCCGCGACCTTGCCATCGACCAGCGCGCGCCCGTGGAAGATCGCCATGTTGCGGATGATGCGCTTGAGCTGGATGTCGAGAACGAGTTGATCGCCGGGTTTGACGATCTGGGTAAATTTCGCCTTGTCGATCTTGACCAGAAAGTAAAGCGGCGTTTCGCCCGGCACATACTGCGAAGTCAAATGCACGAGCAAGCCGGATGCCTGCGCGAGCGCTTCGATGATGAGCACGCCCGGCATGACGGGATAGTCGGGGAAATGGCCTTGAAAAAATGGCTCGTTGACGGTCACGTTCTTGATGGCGGTCAGCGATTTCCCCACTTCGTAGGCAGTCACGCGATCGACCAGCAGAAACGGGTAGCGGTGCGGCAGCATCCTGGCGATGACTTGGGATTCCATCGGCAGGCTGGGCAGGGTCGGGGCGGCGGTCATGGTTTTGTATCCTTTTCCAGCGCCGTCACGCGCCGGTGCAGTTCGTCCAGATGTTTGAAGCGCGCAGCATTGCGGCGCCAGGTGCGATTATCCTGGATCGGGGTACCCGAGGAATACTCCCCTGGCGTCGCGATCGAGTGGGTGACGAGGGCCATCGAGGTGATCGTGACCTTGTCGCAGATTTCCAGATGGCCGAGGATCCCGGCGCCACCGCCGATCAGACAGTACCGTCCGATTCTTGCGCTGCCGGCGACGGCCGAGCAGCCGGCCATCGCGGTGTGCGCGCCGATGCGCACGTTGTGCGCGATTTGGATCTGATTGTCCAGACGCACATCGTCTTCGAGCACGGTATCTTCGAGCGCCCCGCGGTCGATCGTCGTGTTCGCGCCGATCTCGCAGTCGTCGCCGACGACGACGCCGCCGAGTTGCGGTACCTTGATCCAGCGATCTCGATCGAAAGCAAGACCGAAACCATCTGCGCCAAGCACGGCGCCGGGGTGTACGAGCGTACGTTTTCCCAAGCGCACGCGTGCGACCAAGGTGACGCGAGCGACGAGGCGCGTCTGCGCGCCGACATGGCAATCCGCGCCGACGTGGCAATACGGGCCGAGCAAGGCGCCTTCGTCGATGCGGGCGCCGCTTTCGACGACGCAGAATGCGCCGATGGCGACGCCCGAGGCGATGTGCGCATCCGCCGCAATCACGGCGCTGGGATGGATGCCGGGCGCGCAAGCGGGCCGGCGCTCGAACAGTCCGGCGACTTTGGCATAGGCGACGTAAGGGTCTTGCGCGAGCAAAGCCGCGCGGGGGAAATGGGTGGCGTCGGCAGCACGCAGGATCACGGCGGCGGCCTGGGTCGTTGCAAGCTCGCTGCGATAGCGCGGGTTGGCGAGAAAGCCGACCTGCGAGGCCGTGGCGCCGGCCAAGGTGGCCACGCCGTCGACGCGCACACGGCCATCGCCATGCAGTTCCAGTGCAAAGCGTGCGGCGAGTTCCGCCAGTGTGAATGCCTCGCCCGTTGCGCTCACGGCTTCGCGTTGCCCGTGTCGCCCGCGTTGAGCTCTTTCAAACGTTGCAGCACGGCATCGGTGATGTCCACGCGCGGGCTGGCATACAGTACGGCCTGGCTGCCCACCACCATGTCGTAGCCTTGCCTGCGCGCAAGCTCGATCGCCGTGTCGTTGATCAAACGCAGGTTGCGATTGACCTCTTCGGTGCCACGGTTGTTGTATTCGGTGCGCGTTTCGTCGCGCCGACGCTTGTTGTCGCGCTCGGTTGCATCGATCTCGCGCTTGAGCGCTTCGGCATTCTCGCGCGTCATGATTGCGCCATCGCGTTCGTAGCGTTGTTTCAGCGCGGTCAGCTTCGTGTCGTCTGCGGCGATCTGCGCATTTTGCCGGGCGAATTCACGCTCCAGCCGGGTTTTGGATTCGACGAATTGCGGTGCGGTGTCGATCAGGCGTTTGACGTCGATATAGCCGATGCGCGCTGCAGGCTGCGCCGACGGCGGGATTTGCGCGTGTGCGCAAACGGACAAAAGCAGCGCACCGAGCAGGACGCGCTTGGCGTAAAGTCCGATGGAACCGCCAGATTGAATCACGCGTCGGGCTCCCAGCTTGCGCGCCGCAGTTCGCGAATCCGGCGCGATTGCAGCGATGTCGATGCCCAATCTTAACCCGATCCCGCCACGTTCGTCGCCCTAGGTGTGGGGTGCAAGACGGAACGGCGCGGGCAAGATCAGAAGGTGCCGCCGAAATTGAATTGCAGCGTCTCCGAAATGTCACCGGGTTTCTTGATGAGCGGCCGACCGAGGTTGATCACGATCGGGCCGACCGGTGCCTGCCAATGCAGGGACAAACCCGTGGAAGCGCGCATGCCGTCCGGGCCGGTCCAGGCGAAGTCGCTGAAATTCTTGTAGACGTTGCCGACATCGACGTACCAGGAAAGACGAGTGGCCGTGTCGTCCTTGATGAACGGCAGCGGGATGATCAATTCGGCCGAGCCGGTGGTCTTGAATGCGCCACCCAACGGTTGCAGGCAGTAATCGGCTTGTGAAATCGAGGTGCAGCCGGAGTATATCGTGCGCGTTGCGGCGGAGCCGAGTGTGTTGTCGCGGAAGTTGCGCACGTCGGACACGCCGCCGGCATAGTAGTTGGCGAAGAACGGCAGGCCGAGTTGGCTGTATTTGCCGAAGGCCGCGCCATAGCCGATGTTGACCGTACCCTCGAAGACGAATCCGTGTGTGATCGGGATGTACTGCTGGTAGCGGTAATTGATTTTCCAGTATTCCGCGGTCGATCCGGGCAGAGCGACTTCGAGGCCGAGCGACTGCACCGAGCCATGCGTTGGGTTGAAATACTTGTTGCGCGTATCGTGCGTCCAACCTGCGGTGAAGCTCAACTGGTGGAAGGTGTAGTGGCCTATCGCGTTGAGATAATTGACGATCTCGACCGGCGAGTAATAGGTGCGATAAGTGAGCTGGTTGCCGTTCGCGTCGGTCTGGTAGACCGGGTTGCCATTGGCATCGTAAATCAACGCGCCGTTCGCATCGCGCGCCTGCAGGAGGTAGTCGCCAAAGGTGCGGATTTTGGTCTTGCTGGCGCCCAGCGACACGCTGATGCCGTCGTTTTCGCCGATGGGCACACCGCTATTCATCGCGAACGAGGCCGTATCGTTGGTGTAGTTGGCGATGTTGGCGTTGCCGAAGTCGCTCTTGGTGTAGCGCGCGGTATAGCCCAAGCCGATGCCGCTGTCGGTCAGGTACGGCTGAAAGTAGCTGACACCGAAGGATTGCTGGTAGTAGCTCTTCGAAGCGGAAACGCTGGCCGAGTCGCCCGAACCCAGGAAGTTGTTCTCGGATACGGAAATCGACAGGATCAGCTTGTCGAGCTGCGAATAGCCGACACCAAAGGTGAAGCTGCCCGAGTTGGTCTCCTCGACCTTGACCCTGATGTCGATCTGATCGTCCGTGCCGGGCACGCGCGGGGTGGAAATGTCGACCTTCTTGAAATACCCCAGTCGCTGCAGGCGGATTTTCGAGCGATCGATCGCGGCCTGCGAGTACCAGGCGCCTTCAAGCTGACGCATTTCGCGGCGCATGACTTCGTCTTCGGTGCGGCCGTTGCCGGCGAACTCGATGCGGCGCACATAAACGCGCTTGCCCGGATTGACGAAGAAATTGATGCCGACGGTGAGCTTGTCCTTGTCCGGGGTCGGGATGGGCGTGACCTGGGCGAAGGCGTAGCCGATGTTGGCGAGCACGGCCGTCATCTGTTCGGAGGCCTTCTGCACTTTTTGTCGCGAGAAGACGTCGCCGGGCTTGAAGTCGATGAATTTGCGCATCTCCTCCTCGCTGACCACGAGGGTGCCGGAGAGTTGGACATCGGCGATCTTGTAGACCTGGCCCTCGGTCATGGCGGCGGTCAGATACATGTCGCGCTTGTCCGGGCTGATCGTGACCTCGGTCGAATCCAGACTGTAGTCGAGGTAGCCGCGATCGAGGTAGAACGATTGCAGTTTTTCCAGGTCGCCGGTCAGTTTTTCGCGCGAATACTGATCATCGCGCGAATACCAGGATGTCCAGTTGGTCGTGTCGGACTCGAAGTCGCCGCGAACTTCGCCGTTCGAGTAGGTTTTGTTGCCGACAAGTTGGATATTCTTGATTTTGGCAACCTTGCCCTCGGCGATATTGATCGACAGCTCGACGCGGTTACGGTCGAGGTTGATCACGGTTGGTTTGATCGTGACGTTGTACTTGCCGCGGTTGTAGTACTGGCGGGTCAGTTCCTGGGTCACGCGATCGAGCGAGAGGCGATCGAACGGCTCGCCCTCGGCGAGACCGATGTCTTTCAGGCCCTTGAGCAGGTCTTCGGACTTGAGGTCTTTGTTGCCCTTGAGCTGAATCTTCGAGATGGCCGGGCGTTCCTTGACCGTGATGACGAGGATGTTGCCCTGGCGACCGAGCTGGACATCGGTGAAGAAGCCGGTCTTGTACAGCGCACGCACCGCCTGCTGGGCGCGCTCGGTGGTGACCTTGTCGCCCTTTTCGACCGGCAGGTAGGTGAACACGGTACCGGCGGAAATGCGCTGCAAGCCGTCGATGCGGATATCGGAGGCGACGAACGGATCGATGGCATGCGCTTTGGCGGCGAGGCAGGCGAGCAAAACTAGGGCGGCGATACGCTTCATCGTCAATCCGGGGGTAAGGTGCAACGCGGAATTTTAGCGGAAAATACAGTGACGGGGGGCGCAGAGCCGTGCTGGCACGGTTATCACCCCTCATCCCCTCGCCCTAAGCGGCAAACTCAAGAAGCAAACTGACGTGCGATGTCGTTGTAAAACGCCAGACTCATCAGCGTGACCAGCAGGGCAAGGCCGACATATTGTCCGGCGATCAGTGTACGTTCGCTGACCGGGCTGCCCTTGATCCATTCGGCCAGGGTGAACACGATGTGGCCGCCGTCGAGAATCGGAATCGGCAGCAGGTTGAGGATGCCCAGACTCAGGCTGATCACGGCCAGAAAGGAGAGAAACCACGCCAACCCCTGATGGGCCGAGGCATTGGCAACCTGCGCGATCGAAATGACGCTGGACAGGTTTTTGACGGAGGCCTCGCCGACGACCATGCCGCGGATCATGCCGAGCATGGAGGCGACCTGTCTGCGAGTCTCGGCGAAGGCGGCGGGGATGGCGGCGAGCGGGCTGAAGCGTTCGAGCGCATCGCGGGGAACCGGTGCCGGGCCGTAGCCGATACCGATGCGTACCTTTTCCTTGCCGTCGACGATCGATTTCTCGGCAACGACGTGTAACGGTACGCGTTGGCCGTTACGCTCGACAAGGAATTTCAAGTCGGGCGATTTCGCCGATTGCTCGGCCAGAACCGAGGCGAAATTTGCGGCATCGGCCGTAGCGACGCCGTTGATGTCGAGAATGCGATCGCCGGTGTGCATGCCTCCCGCTTCAGCGGGTTGACCGGCAACCACGCTGGCCACGATCGGCGGCGTCGGCTTGGGATACAAACCGATCTGTTCGACTGCGGCCTGATTGTCGGGCGCGCCCGGCGGCAGCTTGCTCAAGGCCAGGGTCACCGTGCGTGTGCCGCCGTCCGGAGTGGCGACCTGGATGGTCGTGTCGCGATGCAACGCGGCGGCTTCGTACACTGCCTGCATCGCGTTGCTCAGCGATTCGACCTTGTCCTCGCCGATCGCGACGATGCGATCGCCCGCATTGAACCCGGCCTCGGCAGCCAACCCCTTCGGCGTGCCGATGATGGGTTGGTAATCGGGGCGACCGATCACGAACATCGCCCAGAAGGCGACGAGGGTGAACAGAATGTTGAAAGCCGGGCCGGCGGCGGAGATCGCGATGCGCTGCCACGGCGGCTTGGAATAGAACTCGCCGGGTTGGCCGGCCACGGCGGCCGGATCGTCGGCCTCGCGCTGGTCGAGAAATTTGACGTAACCGCCCAGGGGAATCGCCGCGATCGCCCATTCCGTGCCGCCGCGATGGATCGAGGCGATGGGTTTGCCGAAGCCGATCGAAAAGCGCAGTACGCGCACGCCGCAGCGCCGCGCCATCCAGTAGTGGCCGAACTCATGGAAGGTCACCAGGACGCCCAAGGTGACCGCAAGCCAGAAAAGGGAGCCGAGAAATTCGTGCATGGGATAGATCGCGATTCGGGTTTGACGATGCGCTCGCTTCTCGTTTGTCGACGAAAGAAGGGCGGTGAAAAATCAGCAAAAGCCTTGCCGCATCTTACGTTGTGCGCTCTGACGCGCCGTTAAATCGGTGTGAATCAGATGTTCGACGCCGCCCACGGGCTCCGCCGATATGGCATCGAGGGTGGCTTCGATCAACTCGGGGATGGCGAGAAACGGCAGGCTGCCTTCGAGGAAGGCCGCGACGGCGACTTCGTTTGCCGCATTGAGCACGGTAGGCGCCGTGCCGCCCGTTGCCAGCGCTCGGTAGGCGAGGTCGAGACAACGAAACGTATCGCGGTCGGGGGCTTCGAATTGCAGCCCGCCGGATTGGATCAGATCGAGCGGGGGCACGCCCGCATCGACACGCTCGGGCCAGGCGAGCGCGTGGGCGAGCGCCGTGCGCATGTCCGGGTTGCCGAGTTGGGCCAGCACCGAGCCGTCGACGTATTCGACCAACGAATGCACCAGACTCTGTGGGTGCACGACGACCTCGATTTGCTCGGGTGCAGCGCCGAACAGCCAGTGCGCCTCGATCACTTCGAGGCCCTTGTTCATCAGCGTCGCCGAATCGACCGAAATCTTGCGCCCCATGACCCATTTCGGATGGGCGCAGGCTTGTTCCGGCGTGATGGCCGCCAGTTCGCTGCGCTTGCGGCCTCGGAATGGGCCGCCCGAGGCGGTCAGCAGGATGCGGCGCGCGCCGGCCACGGCGAGGTCGGCGCGACCGCGGCGCGCACGGTCGCCCGGCAGGCACTGAAAAATCGCGTTGTGTTCGGAATCGATCGGAATCAATTCGCCGCCCCCCGCGTGCACGGCATCGAGCAACAGCGAGCCGGCCATGACGACCGCTTCTTTGTTTGCCAACAGCAGGCGCTTGCCGGCGCGTGCGGCCGCCAGGGTCGAGGCAAGGCCGGCGGCACCGACGATCGCAGCGACGACGGTGTCGCAGGAGGCGCTCGCCGCGGCCTCGTTCAATGCCTTCGCGCCCGCGGCGGCACGGGTCGACAAACCGGCCGCGGCCAGTTTGTCGCGCAAGGCCGTTTCCAGAGCGGGGTCGGCGATCACGGCCAGGTCGGGGCGAAAGCGCACGCACAGCGCCACCAGCGCATCGACCTTGCGATAGGCGCTGAGCACGCTGGCACGAAATCGCTCGGGATGACGCGCGATCACATCCAGCGCGCTGGCGCCGATGGAACCCGTGGCGCCGAGTACCGCGACGTTCTTCATAATCCCAGCAGTGCCTTGCCCAAGGCGAAAAAGGGCAGCGCCGCGAACACGCCGTCGAGGCGATCGCAGACGCCGCCATGGCCGGGGAAAAGATTGCCCGAATCCTTCACGCCGGCATGGCGCTTGATCAGACTTTCGAACAGATCGCCGACAACCGAGAAAGCGACGCTGATCAGTGCGACGACGACCAGCAGCACCAGCGTCGATCCGCGCACATCGAGCCACCAGCCGCCGATCGCGGCAATGAACCCCGTGCCGATCAGCGCACCGTAAAGCCCTTCGCGGGTTTTACCGGGGCTGATGTTCGGAGCAAGCTTGGTGCGCCCCCATTGGCTGCCGGAGAGATAGGCCAAGGTGTCGGCGGACCAGACTAGGAAGACAGCATACAAGGCCCAGGTGTGCGGCGTCGTTTGGGTTTGGTGAATGCGCATCAGGCCGGCGAAGGCTGGCAGGATGGCGAGCGCGCCGGCCGCCAACTTGACCGCGGTGTGCTCGCGCGTGGGCGAGGCGGCGAAGGCAAAGTGGCGCAGCCAGAAAATCGCGCCGATCCAGACAACGCAGCCGAGCACGATGAACGTCCACCACAGAAACACGTTCGAAGTGAAGTACAGAGCGAGCATTGCTGCCACGCCGAGTGCGACGGCGGTGGCGCGCCAGGGCCGCGAACGCATGCCGGCGAGGCGCGTCCACTCCCACATCGCGATGCCGCAGAGCGAGCCGATGGTGGCGACAAACAGCGGTGTCGGCACGAACAGCAGCATCGCGATCGCGAACGGCGTGATCAGCAAGGCGGTAATGATGCGTTGTTTCAAGAAGCCCCCGCGGTCCCGCTGGATAACTGAGCGCTCGTTTTACCATAACGTCGCTCGCGCGCGGCGAAATCGGCGAGCGCCGCGTCGAGGCAGGCGGCATCGAAATCCGGCCACAGCGTGTCTGTGAAATACAGTTCCGCGTAGGCCAGTTGCCAGAGCAGAAAATTGCTCACGCGCTTCTCGCCACCGGTACGGATGAACAGATCCAGCGGTGGCAGATCGGCGAGTGCGAAATGACTCGCGAGAAAGGTCTCATCGATCCGTGCAGGGGTGATTTCGTCCCGCACGACCGCCTGGGCTGCGTGGCGCGCGGCTTGGGCGATGTCCCAGCGACCGCCGTAGTTGACCGCGATGTTGAACGCGAGTTTGCCATTGCCACGGGTTTTTTCCATGGCCGCCCGCATGCGTTCGCGCAGGGCGGGCGAGAACGCGCCAAGCTCGCCGATGAAGCGCACGCGCACGCCATGGTCGTGCAGTTCGTCGACCTCACGGCCGAGTGCTTTGAGGAACAGCGTCATCAGTGCGCCCACTTCCTCGTCGGGGCGCTGCCAGTTTTCCGAAGAGAACGCGAACACGGTCAACGCCGCGATGCCGCGGCGCAGGCAGGCTTCGATAGTTGCGCGCACGGCTTTTTGTCCGGCGCGATGGCCGAAGGTGCGCGGGCGATGACGCCGATTCGCCCAGCGACCGTTGCCGTCCATGACAATGGCGATATGGCGCGGAAGTTTGTCGGTGGCGTTTTCCACGTCGAATTCGACCCGAACCCCGGCCTTGCTCACATCGCCATCAATTCGTCTTCTTTCGCCTTGACCACGCCGTCGATGTCCTTGACGAACTTGTCGGTCAGTTTCTGCATGTCTTCTTCGGCCTTGCGCTCTTCGTCTTCCGTGATTTTCTTGTCCTTGAGCAATTCCTTGATCTGGTGCAGCGCGTCGCGGCGCACGTTGCGGATGGCGATTTTGGCGGTTTCGCCTTCGTGCGCGACATGCTTGGACAATTCTTTGCGGCGCTCCTGGGTGAGTGCCGGGATATTGATGCGGATCACCGTACCTGCCGTGGTCGGCGTGAAGCCGAGATTGGCGGCGATGATCGCTTTCTCGACCGCCGGCACCATTGGTTTTTCCCACGGCGTGATGGTCAGCGAACGCGCATCGGCGACGGCAATGTTGGCGACCTGGCCGATCGGCACGTCGGAGCCGTAGTAGTTCACCTTGAGATGGTCGACCAGCGCCGTGCTCGCGCGGCCCGTACGCAGGCGCGTCAGTTCGTGTTTGAGCGCGTCCACGCTCTTGGCCATGCGCGTCTGCGCGTCCTGTTTGATGTCGTTTAGCATGGCGGTCTCCGTTGTGTGCGATGGCCGCGAAGTATAACAGCGCCGCCTGTTTCGCCGCAGAACGCTTCGGGTGGGATGGGTGCGATATCGATGAGCGGAAATGCACGTACGATCAGGGCGGCATCGGATCGAGCGACTGGCCCAGTTCGGTCAGTTCGTGTTCCAGGCCGTCGTTAATTTGCGTCGTGCTTGCCGATATCGACCAGCGTGCCGACTGCCTCGCCGCGCACGATGCGCATGAGGTCGCCCTCGCGGCCCATGTCGTAGATGCGCAGCGGCAGCTTGTTGTCGCGGCACAGCGCAATGGCGGCGGTGTCCATCACCGCCAGTTTGCGCTCGATCACCTGATCGTAGGTCAGTCGCTCGTAGCGCGTCGCGCTCGCATCCTTCTTCGGATCGGCCGTGTACACGCCATCGACCTTGGTCGCCTTGAGCACGAGGTCGGCGCCGATCTCGATCGCGCGCAGCGCGGCGGCCGAATCCGTGGTGAAAAACGGATTGCCCGTGCCGGCGGCGAAGATCACAATGCGGCCTTTTTCCAGATGGCGGATCGCGCGGCGGCGGATGAAGTCTTCGCAGACTTCGTTGATCTTGATGGCGCTCATCACGCGCGCTTCGCCGCCAGATTTTTCGATCGCATCCTGCATCGCCAGCGCGTTGATCACGGTGGCGAGCATGCCCATGTGATCGCCAGCGACGCGATCCATGCCGGCGGCGGCGAGCCCCTCGCCGCGGAAGATGTTGCCGCCGCCGATGACCATGCCGACCTGCACGCCGGCGCGTTCCACCTCGATCGTCTCGCGCGCGAGACGGTAGATCACCTTCGGGTCGATACCGTAATTGGCATTCCCCATCAACGCTTCGCCGGAGAGCTTGAGCAGGATACGCTTGTATTTCGTCTCGGCAGGCATGGGCGTCTCGGAAAATGGTGAGGTGGCCGCTATTGTAGCCGAGCGCTTCGTGGTCTACGTTGCACCATCGTGCCTGTACGCAGCGCCGAAATGGTCGAGCACGACGATGTCGCTGCGCCCAGGATGATAGGCCCGGCCCAGCGCGCGATGCACATAGTCCGATGCGGCGCGACACGCATCCGCAAGCGCGAGCCCTCGGCATAGGTTCGCGGCGATGGCCGAGGCCAGGGTACAGCCGGTACCGTGTGCGTTCACGGCAAGACGCGGGTGGACGATATCGAACGATTGCGCCGCGTCGACGTAAAGATCGACTACCTCGCCGCCATCGTCCAGATGACCGCCCTTGAGCAACACCGCCGCCGCGCCGAGATCGAGCAGGATCTGTGCAGCCACGCGCATGTCCGCGCGCGTGCGCACGGTGCGCGCACACAGGCGTTCGGCTTCGGGCAGGTTAGGCGTGACGATGGTGGCGCGCGGCAGCAGTCCGTGTTTCAAGGCGTCCAGCGCCGCATCGTTTTCCATCAACTTGCCGCCGCTGGTGGCGATCATGACCGGGTCGAGCACGAGCGGCGGCGCGCTGACATCGTCACCGCCGTGCGTGGCGAGCACATCGACGACGGCCACGATGACGGCAGCGCTGCCGAGCATGCCGAGTTTGACGGCGCCGATGGCGAAGTCATCGAAACAAGCGTCGATCTGGCAGCGCAGGAAATCGACCGGCGGCAAATGCACGCCAAGCACACCACGTGTGTGTTGCGCAGTCAGTGCGGCGATCGCGCTCAGACCGTGCACGCCGTGTGCGGCGAAGGTTTTCAGATCGGCCTGAATGCCGGCACCGCCGCCGCTGTCGGAGCCGGCGATGGTCAAGGCGCAGCGCGGAGGGGTAGGCGTGGTCATGCGCGCATGCTAACAGGGGCGAGAGTCTGGGTTGGTGCTTTGGCGTGTCGTTCCCGCGTGCTGTTGGTGGAAATCCAGTGTGGTGGCTTTGGGTTAAGTTGTTGTCGCGTCCGTTCGCCTTTCCGCGGCTGACGGGGAGGTGGGAGCAGATCACGATCACGATCAAGAGCGTCCCCTTCCGCCTTTGGCACCTTCCCCCTCGCGTAGCGCAGGGGAAGGGAAAGAAGAGGTTCCCTTGCTCTGCTCTTGTTCTGCTTTTGATTTGCTCGTGATTCTCGGGCCCCCGTTTGCCGCGGCGGGGGCAGGTCGACAAGGCCCGCAGGGGCGCGCGTTCAACGAACCCCGGCCTGCCCGCGCGCACTGCCGCAGGTAGCGCGGCATCCGGGGCGGCGTTTCTTTGGTTACTTTCTTGTCGCTGCTGACAAGAAAGTGACCCGCGCGCCGGACGCGCGCGGAACATCGAATGGACGCGACAACACTTGCACGCTCGGCTTGCGCGTTCGCGCAAAACAACGGCGCACGCGCTACCATGTGAGCGAACGAGTGCCTATGTCGGGAAACATCTTCTGTGCGACCACGCGCAAGACCCTGTGTGGCCAAGCCGCCGTGACGCCGCGCCAACATCCGTGGCAGACGGCGGTTTGGGTCATGCGTTGCGTGCGCGCGAGTCAGGCGCCACGATGCGGCGGGCTTGTCGCCTCCGCGTTCGCCTGAGCGCGGCCACCACACCATGCGCCGATTCCGTCTGACCGAACCGCTGGTGATGCTGGCGACTGTGTTGCAGTGGCTGGTGTTGTCGACGTTCACCGGCGCACTGATTGGCGCGGGCTGCACGTTGTTTCTGCGCGCCTTGTTTGCAAGCGAGGGCCATGCCTACGCGCTGTCGTGGTGGGTGCTGGTGGTGATTTTGCCGCTCGGTGGCTTCGCCAATGGCTTGCTGATGCACTACGGCTACCGTCTGCGGCGCAGTCGGTTTGTCGATAACCCCATCGTTGCGGTGAACGAGCAGCGCGGCAAGATGCCGTTTCGCACGATGTGGATCAAGCCGCTGGCGGCGCTCATCACGCTGGCGTGTGGCGGCTCGGCGGGCAAGGAAGGGCCGTGCGCGCATATCGGCGCGAGTCTCGGCGCGGTGGTCGGGCGCTCGTTGCGTTTGAATCGTGAGATGCGCAAGCGGCTGCTTGCCTGCGGCGTCAGCGCCGGTTTTGCCAGTGTGTTCGGCACGCCCATTGCGGGCGCGATCTATGGCGTGGAGATGTTGGCGATAGGGCGCATCCGCCACGACTTTCTGTTTCCCGGCATCGTCGCCGGCGTTGCCGCGTTTGAAGTCTCGCGCTATCTCGGCGTGCCGTATCCACACTACGCCATCGACTTCAACGGGCGATTCACCGAACTATTGTTTTTGAAAACGGTGCTACTTGGTGTGTTGTGCGGCGCGGTGGCGTGGTCATTCGTGGAGATATTGCGGCAAACGAAAAAAGCATTCGCCAGGCTGCGCACGCATTTTGATTTGTGGCCGCCACTGGTGCCCGCACTGGGCGGAGTAGTGATCGCCTTGTTGCTGCTGGCGCTGCCGAGGTCGTATCTGGGCCTGAGTTTGCCGATCATGGAACAAGCGCTGCAAGGTCAGGCGATGCCGTATCTCGCTTTTTTCTGGAAGGCGCTGTTGGTGGCAATCACGCTCGGCTCGGGATTTTACGGCGGCATTGTCACGCCGCAGTTCGTGATCGGTGCGGTGGCTGGCAGCGCCTTCGCGCATTGGTTTGGTCTTGCGCCGGCATTGGGCGCGGCGGTGGGGCTGGTGGCGGTGGCGGCGTCGGCGTCCAACGCACCGATGGCGGCGATCCTGATGGGCGTGGAATTGTTCGGCGCCGATTCCACGCTGTATGTGGCTGGAGCCTGCGTCGCGGCGTATCTCATCATCGGCCATCGCAGCGTGTATCCCGAGCAGCAGATCGCTTTCAGCAAATCGTCGTGGATATTTGCTCACGCGGATCTTCCCGTTGGCGAAGAAAAAGTGCGCTTGTCCTACGGCATGCAACGCTGGCTGCGAATGCGGCGCCGACGCGCGAAAGCAGAATCGAGCGAGAGTTGAACGCACGAGCTGTCGTGCGCGACGCGCCCCGACGCAAGACACAAAAAAACCCGCAGATGGCTGCGGGATTTTTTTGAAGCGAACCGGTCGAGCTGCCGGGCGGTGGCTGCGATCTGGTGATCGCCAGAACCTCAGACCTTCATCGCCTTGGCGACTTCGGCGGCGTAGTCCTCGACGACCTTCTCGATGCCCTCGCCCACGGCGAGGCGTTGGAAGCCGAGCACGTCGGCGCCGGCGGCCTTGGCCGCGGCTTCGACGCTCTTGTCGGTGTCGAGCACGTAGGGCTGGCCGTACAGCGTGTTCTCGTTGACGATCTTGGCGATCTTGCCGCCGATGATCTTCTCGAGGATTTCGGCTGGCTTGGCGCGATCCTTGTCGGTCATCTTGGCCAGTTCGATTTCCTTTTCCTTGGCGACGAACTCGACCGGCACGTCGGCGGCCTTGTTGTACGGCGGGTTCATTGCTGCCACGTGCATGGCCACACCGCGCGCGAAGTCGGCATCGCCACCCTTGACCTCGGCGAGCACGCCGATGCGGCCGCCGTGCAGGTAGGCACCCACGTTGTTGGCGCTGTCGATGCGCACGAGGCGGCGTACCTGCACGTTTTCGCCGACCTTGGCGATCAGCGCGGCGCGCGCTTCCTCAACCGTTTCGCCCGACGCCAGTTTGACGCTCTTCAGCGCTTCGGCATTGGCGACGCCCGAGGCGAGCGCGGCTTGGGCCACGGCATCGGCGTAGGCGATGAAGTTCGCGTCCTTGGCGACGAAGTCGGTTTCGGAGTTGATTTCGACGAGCACGGCGCGACCCGCGTTCTGCGCCATCGCGATGCGGCCTTCGGCGGCAATGCGGCTGGCTTTCTTGTCGGCCTTGGCCAAACCCTGCTTGCGCAGCCACTCGGCGGCGCTATCGATGTTGCCCTGGTTCTCGGTGAGCGCTTTCTTGCACTCCATCATGCCGGCGCCGGTGCGCTCGCGCAGTTCCTTGACCAGGGTTGCGGTGATTTCCATTGTCGTACCTCGAATTGGTGTGGGCGTGATTCTGCGGATCGCGCGTGACAGGATTTTTTCTTCCCTTCTCCCATCGGGAGAAGGTGCCCGAAGGGCGGATGAGGGAAAGGCGCATCGATATACGATGTGCTTTCAAGCGCCGCGAGGCTCTTCCCTCATCCGGCGCTTCGCGCCACCTTCCCCCGGTGGGGGAAGGGAAGCGGTGATTTAGACCGCCGCGTCCTTGTCGGCCGCTTCGTTCTCGGCGACTTCGGCTCCGGCGCGGGCGACACCGGCTGCGTCGTTTTCGCCAGCCTTCTTTGCCGCCGGAGCGGGGCCGCGGCGTTGACCGGTCGGGGCCTTCTTCGGCGCCGGCTTGCCGCGCGGCGGCTTGCGGCGGTCGTCGCGGTCGTCGGCGCGCTTCTTCGTCACCGGGTTGCCGTCGGCGTCGAGTTCGACGAATTCGTCCTTGGCGGCGGCGACGTAGGCCGGCGCGGCGGCCTTGCCTTCGAGCACCGAGTCGGCCGCGGCGCGCGCGTAGAGCTGCACGGCGCGGATCGCATCGTCGTTGCCCGGAATCGCGTAATCGACCAAGGTTGGGTCGTAGTTGGTGTCGACCACGGCGATGACCGGAATGCCGAGCTTCTTGGCTTCCTTGATCGCGATGTCTTCATGACCGATGTCGATCACGAACAGCGCGTCGGGCAGGGCGTTCATGTTCTTGATGCCGCCGAGCGACTTGTCGAGTTTTTCCTTCTCACGCACCAGGCCCAGCACTTCGTGCTTGACCAGTTTCTCGAAGCGACCGTCGGTGGCCATCGCCTCGATTTCCTTCAGGCGACCGACGGATTGTTTGACCGTGCGGAAGTTGGTCAGCATGCCACCGAGCCAGCGCTGGCTGATGTAGGGCATGCCGCAGCGCGTGGCTTCTTCCTTGATCGTGTCGCGCGCCGAACGCTTGGTGCCGACGAACAACACGGTACCGCGCTTCTGCGCGATCGCCGAGAGAAAATTCATCGCGTCGGTGAACAGCGGCAGGGTTTTTTCGAGGTTGACGATGTGGATCTTGCCGCGCGCGCCGAAGATGTACGGCGCCATGCGGGGATTCCAGTAGCGGGTTTGATGACCGAAATGCACGCCGGCTTCGAGCATCTGGCGCATGGTGACTTGAGACATGGGATGACACTCCATAAATGGACGCGACCGCTGTCGAAAGCGGCGAGTCCGGGGTTGGGAACCTCCACGCCTGCAACGTTGGCGACCTCGCGGGAAGACGGCGTAGCGTCTTGCCGGAAGCACCCCGACAACGGTATCCAGGCGTGTGCGGATTTGCCCCCGAGATGGGGCGGGCGCGGATTCTACAGGGTTTTCAAGTCACTGCAAAGCATAAACCCGACCGCGAGGCCGGGTTTATGCGGGGGCGGCGGATCAAACGCGGCGGCGTGCTGCCAAGGTGCCGACTGCCAGCGTCGCCAGCCCGGCAAGCAGCAACAGACGCATGCTCGCCGACAGCGCGGGCGCGGCAACGGCTGGCGGGGAAGTTTGCAGACTGAAGTTGCGCACTTCCTGGGTGGCCCTGTTGAGGCCTTCGGATGCGGAGAATCCGAAGCGCACGTTACTCGGCAAACCGGCGACGGCGACGTTGTTGAGAGCCGTTGTCGTCACGCCGCCCGCTTGCATGGTGACCGTGACGGCCATCTGACCGGGAGTGCCGTTCGGAATCATCAGAATGTGTACGTGGCGGTAGTTTGGGTCTGCCGAGGTCAATCCGCGTGCGCCGGAATAGGGTTTGGGCGAGAGCGCGGCGCTGTCGGCGATCAAGGGATAGTTGCCTGTCTGCGCTCCGCGAAGCGCGATGGAGTCGGCGACGCCATTGACGAAGTAGCTCGGATATCCTGCGGAAATACCGATGGCCAGTGCGCCGCCGGCCAAACCATCTGCCGTCGTGCATGTCGGGGCGCTGCAGAGATAACCGAATGCACCGCCGCCAGCGCCACCCGAGAATGTTGCCGTGGCGCTGTCGAAGAGGAAAAAAGTCAGGCCATCTGCGGGGGGGGCGCCAACGCCGGCCGAGAGGGCAAAATCGAAGTCGACGGTGATGACGTTCGACGTTGGAAGTACTTGGGAATGGTAAGCGAACCCTGGAGCCTGGCCGCTGGAGTTGATCAAACGCAGCCAACCGTTGGGGGCCGTGTCGATCGAGGGCGCGGTCAACAGGGCGCTGCCGGCGAACGTCCAATTCGGTGCGCTGGCATTGCCGAAGGATTCGGTTATGGTGGCGCCCCAGGCGGCAGTTGTGGCCAGCAGGGAGGCGGCGCCGACGAGCGCGAATTTACGAAACCGCAGTTTGCAAATGAACACGGATTCCCTCCAAGCGTTTTGTGGAGCCGTGACTCTACTTGAAAATAACGATTTTCCGCTACGGGTCGCACGATGCTTCATGCCGTGTCGGCGGGGGCGGGGCGCTTGGTATACTGCGCGACCGGATTGCTGCCGTTTTCATCATGCCCGTTACCGTCAAAACCCCCGAACAGATCGAAAAAATGCGCATCGCCGGTCGCCTTGCCGCCGAAGTGCTGGAAATGATCGCGCCGCACGTGAAGCCGGGGGTGACGACCGATGAGCTCGACGCGATCTGTCACGATCACATCGTCAACGTGCAAAAGGCGATTGCGGCCAACGTCGGTTACAAGGGTTTTCCGAAGACGGTGTGCACTTCGGTCAATCATGTTATCTGCCACGGCATTCCGAGCCCGGCGAAGGTGCTCAAGGACGGCGACATCGTCAACATCGACGTGGCCGTGATCCGCGATGGCTGGTACGGCGACACCAGCCGCATGTATTACGTCGGCAAGCCCGACGTGCGTGCGCAGCGCCTGTGTACGGTCACCTTCGAGGCGATGATGCTCGGCATCGAGCAGGTGCGGCCCGGCGCCACCCTCGGCGACATCGGTCACGCGATTCAGAAGCACGTCGAAGCGGCTGGATTTTCCGTCGTGCGCGAGTACTGCGGACACGGCATCGGTCAGGTGTATCACGACGATCCGCAGGTGTTGCACTACGGCCACCGCGGTCAGGGTCTGCGTCTGGAAAAGGGTATGACCTTCACCGTCGAGCCGATGGTCAACGCCGGTCGGCGTGAAACGCGTCTCTTGCCCGATGGCTGGACGGTAGTGACGCGCGATCACTCCTTGTCGGCGCAATGGGAGCACATGGTGGCAGTCACCGACGATGGCTTTGAAATATTGACGCCTTGGCCCACGGCGGCGTAGGGGGTTTCCCATGCCCGACAGGGCGGCGTCATTCGCGTTCGATCCGTCTTCGAGCCTGCCGCGCCTGCCCCGGAGCGTGCCGCGCGCGGGCGTTTCCGAGCAGGCGCGGCTTGCGTTGAAGCAACTGCTGGGCGACACCGACCGCGTGTTGGCCGACGCGTTTTCCGCCATCGACCGCGATCGGCATGATGCCGGCACGACCGAGTTGATCCGCACGCGGTCGCGCGCGGTCCAGCGCATCGTCGAGCATGTCTGGATCGCCTGCGTGGGCGAAACCGAATCGTTGACGTTGTTCGCCGTCGGCGGTTTCGGTCGCGAGGAAATGTTTCCGTATTCCGACGTCGACCTGCTCGTGCTCACGGTCGAACGGCCCGCGCCTGCTGCGGTGCGTGCGTTGGAATCGTTTTTCGCCTGCCTGTGGGACATCGGCCTGAAACCCGGACATGCGGTGCGCACGCTGACGCAATGCCGCGAACTGGCCGCCGCCGACGCGGTGATCTACACCAGCTTGCTCGATGCGCGCGTATTGTCAGGCGCCAGTGCGCTCGTGGACGAGTTCGAGCGATTGATGGCCGACGCGTCCCTGTGGCCGCCTGCGCACTATTTCGCCGCCAAGCGCGACGAGGAAGAACGCCGTCGCGCCAAGTTCAACGATACCGCTTACAACCTCGAACCCAACATCAAGGACGGCCCCGGTGGATTGCGCGCGCTGCAATTGATTCCGTGGCTGGGCAAGCGCTTGTTCGCCGCGCCGACGCTGGTCGATCTGGTCGGTTGCGAGATGTTGTCGGCCGCGGAAGTCGAAGCGCTCGACGTCGCGGGGGCGCGTTTGCAGCACATCCGCTACGCGTTGCATCTCGCCGCAGGGCGACCGGAGGAGCGCCTGCTGTTCGACTACCAGCGCGAGCTGGCCAGGCGTCTGGGCTACAGCGATGAGCACGCGCAGAACCTCGGCGTCGAGCAGTTCATGCAGAGTTTTTATCGTGCGGCGATCGTGGTCGCGCGACTCAGCGAGCAATTTCTGCAACGTTGCGAAGAAGCGCTCGACGACGCTGCCGGCGCGGCGGAGCCGCAACGCTTGAGCCTCGACTTCGTCAGCCGCGGTGGGCGGCTGGATTGCGACTCGCCGGATTTGTTCCTGCGCCGGCCGGCGGCGTTGATCGATCTGTTCCGCGTCTGGATCGAGCATCCGAACATCAAGGGGCTGAGGGCCGAGATGGTCAGCCGCGTCAACGAGGCGCTGCTTCGCGTCGGGCGCAACCTCGCCACCGACGATGCCGCCAATGCCGCATTTGCGCGCCTGCTGCGCCGCGGCGCGCCGGCGGTTCACGCGCTCGTGCGCATGAATCGTTACGGCGTCCTTGCGCAGTACCTGCCCGCGTTCGGGCGCGTCGTCGGACGCATGCAGTACGACCTGTTCCACGTCTACACGGTCGATGAACACACCATGCGCGTACTGCGCAACGTGGCGAAGTTCGCCGACGCCGACGCGAGCCGCGAATTCGCGCTTGCGCACGAACTGTTCGACCGATTGGCTAAACCCGAACTGCTGATTCTTGCCGCGCTGTTCCACGATATCGCCAAGGGGAGAGGTGGCGATCATTCCGAACTGGGCGAGAAAGACGCGCGCGAATTCTGCGCGATGCTCGGCCTGTCGAGCGCCGACATCGACCTCGTCGCCTGGCTGGTGCGCTGGCATCTGCACATGAGCGTCACCGCCCAGCGTCAGGACATCAACGACCCCGAGGTCGTGCATCGTTTCGCAGTGTCGGTTGGCGACTCCGAGCGCCTGGACTATCTGTATCTGCTCACCTGCGCCGACATCGCCGGTACCAGCGCGAAGCTGTGGAATTCGTGGAAAGACAAACTTCTCGCCGACCTCTGTACCAGTGCGCGCTATGTGCTGCGCAGTGGCCTCGAACGCCCGCCGCATGCCGCCGAGCGCGTGCGCGAGGCCCAGGCCAGGGCCTACGAAGACCTCGCCGAGCTGGGGTTGTCGGCGCAGTCCGTCGGTCGCATCTGGTCGGATTTTCCCGAAGAAACTTTCCTGCGCTTCAAGCCGAACCTGATCGCGTGGCAGACCGCCGGCATTGCCAACGTCGCCGACATGCGCGCGCCACTGGTATTGGTCGACCCGCAAGGCCCGCGCGGCGGTAGCGAGGTGTTCGTCCATGCCCCCGACGGCGACGGCCTGTTCGCCGCGGTGACGGCGGTGTTCGAGCGCCTGCGCCTGTCCGTGCTCGATGCACGCATCGTCACCTCGAAAAGTGGCATGGGCATGGATCACTTTCTCGTGCTCGACGCCAATTCGCGGGTGCTCGATGCGGCCACGGTCGTGCGCCTGCGCGCGGCGCTCGAAGAAACGCTGCGGCAGAAACCGTATCCGGTTTCGATCGGGGTGCAACGCTCGCCGAGCCGGCTCAAGCATTTCAGCATTCCGATGCGCATCGAATTGCGCGGCGATGCGCAGAGCGGTCGCACCCAGCTTGCGCTCGTGTGCTCGGATCGCCCGGGCTTGCTTGCCGCCGTGGCGCAGGTGTTTCACGTGCGCAAGTTGCGTGTCCACGACGCGCGCATCGCCACATTCGGCGAGCGCGTCGAAGATTTCTTCCAACTCACCGATGCTTGCAATCGCAAGCTGGATACAAGGGAAGGCGAGGCGCTGCGTGCGGCGCTCGCCGAACGACTCGCGCCGCAACCTGCGGCAAACACCAACGCAACGGAGACCTATGTCCTCTCTTGAAGACACGATCGATTCGGCCTGGGAACGTCGTTCCGATCTATCGCCCGACGAAGTCGAATCCGCAGTCAAACCCGCGGTAGAGCGCGCACTCGACCTGCTCGAAAGCGGGGAATTGCGCGTGGCCGAACCCGATGGGCACGGTGGCTGGAATGTCAATCAATGGCTGAAAAAAGCCGTGCTGCTGTCGTTCCGCATTCGTGCCAACAAAATTCTGCGTGCCGAACCCGCGCCGTACTACGACAAGGTACCGTTGCGCTTCGAAGGCTTCGACGAGGAAAACTTCCGCACACTCGGCGCCCGCGCCGTGCCCGGCAGTGTCGTGCGCCGGGGTGCGCACATCGGGCGCGATGTCGTGCTCATGCCGAGTTTCGTCAACATCGGTGCCCATGTCGGCGCCGGCACGATGGTCGATACCTGGGCCACGGTCGGCTCGTGTGCGCAAATCGGTAAAAACGTTCATTTGTCCGGCGGCGTCGGCATCGGTGGCGTGCTCGAACCACTACAGGCTGCGCCGACGATCATCGAGGATGATTGCTTCATCGGCGCGCGCTCGGAAGTCGTCGAAGGCTGTGTCGTCGAGCGCGGCAGCGTGATCGGCATGGGTGTATTCATCGGCCAGTCCACGCGCATCTACCATCGCGCCAGCGGCGAGATCAGCTATGGCCGCGTACCGGCAGGCAGCGTTGTCGTTGCCGGCTCGTTGCCGGCACAAGACGGCAGTCATTCGCTGTACGCGGCGATCATCGTCAAACAAGTCGATGCAAAGACACGATCGAAGACCTCGATCAATGAACTGTTGCGCGGCAGCGAGTAGGGGTACGAACATGCCGGCATTGAGTCTGGGGCACTACAACATCCGCGCGCCGCACGGGCTGCTCGAGGATCTGCGCGATTTTTACTGTGCGACGGTCGGGCTGTGCATCGGGCCACGACCGGCGTTTCGCAGTCATGGTTACTGGTTGTACGCCGGTGACAACGATGTGTTGCATCTGTCGCAGACGCGTGCAGGCGAAGAGCGCGAGGTGGGTGTCGTGCCGACGTTCGATCACGTTGCCTTCCTGTGCAGTGATTTCAGCGCGATGCGCGCCAAATTGGTGGCGGAGGGTATCGCGCACTCGGTGGATACGGTTCCGCTCACGGGACAGCGGCAGATATTTTTCCGCGACCCGGCCGGCAACGGCATCGAGCTGAATTTTCGCGACTAGCGTTGCGGCCCGCGTACGATGCAGGCGCAAAGCGAAAATCCAAATTTCATTTACATCGCTGTCGAGCCGGCGCGCCACTCGGTCGATATAGTTCGCACCGAACTTGTCGGCGAAATTCCGCATCGTGCGTTGTGGGTTTCCGCCCCCTTGTCGAGAGTGCGACGAAAGACACGATGAACCGATTGACCGACGTTCCGTCGTACGCAGGGCCGGCACCGGTGTTCGTGGTCGGCTCGCCTCGCTCCGGTACGAGTGTGCTGACCTGGTGTCTGGGTCAGCACTCGAATTTTCTCGCGCTGGAGGAGTCCGGTTGGATGGGGGATTTCGCCATCGACCTTGGCCTGCGTCACGCCGCCGGCAGTCGCCGTGGCGAGCGTTCGCAACTGGCCGCGATGGGCGTCGATCGCGACAGCTTCATGGCCGAATTCGGCAGGGCCATCGATAATCTGGTTGGGCGCTATCGGGATGGGTTGTCGGATGCCTTCGAGGTCGGCTCGAAGATGCGCTGGGTCGATGGCACGCCGGAATACTCGCGCCATATTTTTGGATTGCACAAGCTGTTTCCCGAGGCGAAGTTCGTACACATCGTGCGCGAGGCCGATGCCGCCGTCGCATCGATGTTGAATTTCCATCGGCTCAACGGCGAGACGATCGTCGCCGATACCGCGCAGGCCTACGCGTACTGGAAAACGACGGTCGAGGCTTGCCTTGCCGCAGAGCGGGCCCTGGGGCGAGACGTCGTGCATCGCGTGCGATATGCCGATCTCGTCGAACGGCCGGAGCACGCGCTAACCCAAATTCTGGCCTTCCTCGGCGAACCTTTCCAAGCGCAATGTTGCGAGCCGATGCGCACGCGCATCAACAGTTCGCAGGTGCCGATCGATTTCGCGATCGACGATTTCCGTGTCGATCCCAAGCTGCTGCACGATACGCGCGAACTCAGCGAGTCTTTGCAGCGTCCGAATTTCGCCGTGTCGCCGCGCGACAGTGCCGCGGCGCAAGGATTCGAACGGATATTCGAGGAGCGCGTCGATTTTGTCGGCGCACTCGACGGAGAGTACGCCATCGCCCAAAGCGAGATCGCACGGCTGCAAGTGGAATTGGATCGGGCCAACGCGTGGGCGAGTGAAGGCGATGCGACCGTGCGTGATCGCGATGTGCGTATCGGTCAATTGCAAGCCGAGATCGAATGCGCCAATGCATGGGCGCTTGGCCGCGATACGATCGTGCAGCGTCGCGATGCGTGCATCGTGCAGTTGCAAACCGAACTCGACGCATCCAACCGCTGGGCGCTCGACGGCGACGCGACCGTGCGACGCAACGACGTGCGTATCGCGCATTTGCAGACGGAGTTGGTCGAAAAGACCCGCTGGGCATCGCGACTGGATCGTCTGCTGGGCGGCTTCGGCATGCTGCCGATCGTGCAATGCGTGTTTTTTGCCTTGTCGTATCTGGCCGATCGAATCGGATTGCGCAACATGCATGCGTTCATGCATGTCGCCATGTTCACATCGAGTGCCGGCGGTGCGATGGCTTTCGCGTGGATGCGTCGCGCGCAGGTGTTTGCGGCAGCCCGCGATGCCGACGGCATCGTCGAATTCTTCCGTTTTCTCTTGCAATAGCCTGCTGGCGCGACGACCATCGTCGACCGGCATGCCCATCGGGAGAAAACGGATGACGATCGCGCTGTACGGATTGGAAAAATGCAGCACCTGCCAAAAGGCGCGCAAGTGGCTCGATCGGCATGGCATTGCGCATGCGTTTGTCGATTACCGCGAGCATCGCCTCGATGCGCCGACGCTGAAAGAGTGGGCGACGCAGGTGGGTGGTTGGGAGAAACTGGTTAACCGCACTGGCATGACCTGGCGCAACCTGTCGCCGAATCGCAAGGCGCCCCAGTCCGATCCGGAATGGTTGTTGTTGATTCGCGAATATCCCGCGCTCGTGCGTCGCCCTGTCGTCGTGCGCGATGGCGTGGTCAGCCTTGGTTTCACCGACAAGGCGTTCAAGCAGCGTTTCGCCGCATGAGCGCGATACTCGACCTCACCATCGACCTCATGCGGCGTCCTTCGGTCACGCCGGACGACCAGGGTTGTCAGGCGTTGCTCGCCGAGCGTCTCGCGCGGGCGGGCTTCGCCATCGAGCATTTGCGTTACGGCGCGGTGGACAATCTTTGGGCGACGCATGGCCACGAGGGGCCGGTGCTGGCGTTTCTCGGCCATACCGACGTGGTGCCGCCGGGGCCGCTGGAACAGTGGACGAGTCCGCCGTTCGAGCCAACCGTGCGCGATGGCCAGCTCTACGGTCGCGGTGCGGCCGACATGAAAAGCGGCGTGGCCGCGATGGCGCTCGCACTCGAAGCGTTCGTGCGCGAGTGCCCGACGCACAAGGGTACGATTGCGCTGCTGGTCACCAGCGACGAGGAAGGCCCGACCAATGTAGACGGCGTGCGTCGCGTGGTGGAAGAATTCCGCCGCCGCGGTCAACGCATCGACTGGTGCGTGGTCGGCGAACCATCATCCGCAACGACCTTCGGCGACGTGATGCGCGTAGGGCGGCGCGGTTCGCTGTCCGCGCATTTGACCGTGCGTGGCGTGCAAGGCCATGTCGCCTATCCGGACAAGGTGAAGAATCCGATTCACCTCGCCGCGTCCGCGCTGGCCGACCTCGCGGCGACGAAATGGGATGCGGGCAACGACGAGTTTCCGCCGACGTCGATGCAAATCTCGAACATTCATGCGGGCACCGGGGCGCTCAATGTCGTGCCGGGTTCACTCAAAGTCGATTTCAATTTTCGGTTCTGCACCGAGAGCAGCGCAGGCGCATTGCGCGAACGGACCGAAGCGCTGCTGCATCGACATGGCCTCGATTTCGAGATCGCCTGGGAGTTGTCGGGCGAACCGTTCCTCACCCGCGACGGCGCGTTGCGGCGCGCGGCGCGCGCCGCGATCGAAGAAATCTGCGCCATCGTGCCGGTAGCGAATACCGGCGGGGGTACCTCGGATGGGCGTTTCATCGCGCCGCTCGGTGCCGAGGTGGTCGAACTCGGCCCGATCAATGCGTCGATCCACAAGATCGATGAGCATGTGGCGCTGGACGATCTGGAAAAACTCCCGGCGTTGTACCGGCGCATCGCCGAACGGTTATTGCCGTAGCGTCAGCCGGTATTTCGTCTCGCCCGGCAGGAACGGCGTGGGTTTGCCTTGCGCCCAGTCCTCGTGGCCGGCGCCGTAGAACGGCGACAGCGGGTTGCCGCTTTGGCCACCGGGCATGTGGAAGTAACCGTTCTCCTCATGCCCGGGTTGCACGCCGAAGCGCTCGCTCGCGCCGAAGGCCGCGCCTTGCACGCGCGGCATGTTGGCATCGCCGGGCAAGCGCTCGCTGGGCATGTCGATGAACTTGCCAAGCAGCGGTACCGCCGCACTGAGCGGATGATCGATATGCGTCGCCGTCACTTCGCCCCAGGTGCGTGCGGCAAGGCCGCCGGGGCGCGCGGCAAATTTGGCGGCAACGCGCTGCGCGCATTGGCGCAGCAAGTCGTCCCAGTCGGCGTAGCCGGGCGGCAGCAGATACGGCGGGCGCGCAGCGAGGATCGCTTCGACCTGGTGTTCGCCCTGAAGATGCGCGGGGAACGCGAAGCCAGAGAATTTCGCGTGCACGGCAGCGGCAAAGCCATCGAGTACGGTATCGACGACTTCGATGCGGAACGCACGCGCGAGGCGATAGCCGACGGAATCCGGGTCGGCGCGTTCGTTCCAGTCTTCCGTATACTTTTTCATGTCGGCGAGTTCGGGCGCGTCGGCGTGCGCAAGCGTGTCGCGCAGTCGTTCGTGCCACGGTTTGAGGAACAAGGCGCGATCGTCGAGCTGGATGGCGAGAAAATCCGCCGGCGCCAGTTGCGACTTCGCGAGCAAGTCGTCGCGGATCTGCTGCTGGCGCGCGCCGAGATCGAAGCCGCCGTCGCCCACGCGGGCGTAGTCGGGCGAGGCAAGATCGAGCGTGCGCGAATTGGCCGTCCACAGCCGCGCATTCGACGGGTTTTTCACATGCGGATATTCGGCGGGATCGAGCCAGCCATTCCAGCCATTGCCGGCCACGCTCCAGTCGCAGGGCAGTTGGGCATCGCAGTTTCCCCGGCGCGGAATACGCCCGGCGATGGTCCAGCCGATGTCGCCATGTCGGTCGCCGACGACGAAGTTTTGCGCGGGCATGCCGGCGCTGTTGGCGATGACGAAGCCCTCGTCGACCGTTTCCGCCGTATCGAGTTTGAGCAGGTCGATATTGATGCCGCCCGCTTGCAGCGCCGTCCACGCCAGGGCGAGCGGGGTGCCGTCGACGTCGTCGGCAAGGATCGGGCCCCACTGTGTGTCGCGTACACTCAGGTGTTCATCGGCGGCGCCGTGAACCGCGATGACTTCATCGTGGGTCGCGATGGGTTGCGCACCATCGGCGGTGAGGTAGCGGTTTTTGTCGCCGGGATCGGCAACGACGCGCACCCAATCGAGCCAGTCGCCATAGCTGTTGGTGAATGCCCAGGCGATGTGCCGATTGCTGCCGGCGACCAACGCAGGGATGCCGGGCAACGTGACGCCGATCAAATCGACGTTTTCCCCGGCATGGCGCGGGTTGGGGTACTGCAAACGCGCGCGAAACCAGATATTCGGCACGCGCAGCCCCAGGTGCATGTCGTTGGCGACCATCGCCGCGCCGGTGGCGGTGAGCGATCCGCCGACGGCAAAGTTGTTGCTGCCGACGACATCCGTATCGGTTCCCGAACGCAAAGCGGAAAGAATGCGGGGCGCGGCTGCGTCGGTGCCGATCGACAGCGCGGCGAGGGCGGATGAAAAATCCGGTGCAGACGCTGTCGTGGGCAGCGGCTCGATGGATTCGCGAGCGGTATCGCGCATGGCCGAGCGAAGCAGTTTCGCATCCACTTTGCGCAGATCGATATCGCTCTGCGGCGGCAGTGCCGGCAGTGGTGGCGACGCACCCGTCAGTGGCGCGTCCCACGGGCCGGCACCGTCGTGCAGAAAATGGAACACGCTGTCGGGCAAGGCCGCTTTCATTTTCGCCAGCGCCAGTTCGCGTGCGTTGGTCGAGTCGTTGAGGTCGAAGAACATCGCATCGAGCACGAGAATGCAGTCGGCCTCGCTCCACGGCTTCGGCGTCGTGCCGAGCAGCCAGTATTCCCACGGTCGCGATGTGAGCGCGGCGAGGCCGTCGTTGACTCCGTCGCGATAGGCGAGCACATCGGCATGTTGCTCTGCGGGCAGGGTGGCCAGCAATTGCTCGGCACGCGCGCGCATGCGAAATGCACGACGCTGCTTGTCCATTTTCAATGTTGCCTTGCCGACGATCTCCGACAACTCGCCCGCTGCGGCGCGGCGCATCAAGTCCATCGCGAAAAAACGCTCTTGCCCATGCACGTAGCCGAGCGCGTAGGACACGCTGACCCGATCCGGGCCATGGATTGTCGTCGTGCCGACGGCATCGCGCTCAATGCTTGCACTGAAGCGCGCGGTGGCGACGTGGCCGTCGAGTTGCGGCAGGCTTGCGCGCACCATCAGCCAGACGCCGATAACGATGAAGACCAGCAAGACGATCAGGGTGAGAAGCAGGCGACGCAGGATTCGAAGCAGCATGGGCGGGATCGTGCTGGGGAAAAGCGCGATGGTACGGCAAACTCACGTTGAGCGGATACGACGCAATTACCCCGTCGTCTCGATCCGCTCCAC
>Ga0208826_1000447_pt1 | contig 43640 bp, 34 predicted proteins | sample AD_UKC115_MetaG_FD_184451 | JGI IMG/M metagenome (GOLD analysis project Ga0208826, IMG submission 184451) | Active sludge microbial communities of municipal wastewater-treating anaerobic digesters from Hong Kong - AD_UKC115_MetaG (SPAdes)... | ecosystem: Engineered > Bioreactor > Anaerobic >... | reverse complement strand
TTCCGGCGTGCCATTCGCGCGCGTCACGGCAACCGTGACGACCACCGATGAATTGACGTTGACGCTGGTCGATTGCGGGGAAATCTTGATCGTATCCGGCGGCGCGGCCTGCACCGTCAACGTGGTCGTGGCGGAGACCGATTTCGGATAGCGGTTGACTGGAGGAATCGAGAACGTGAGCGTGGCCGCACCAGTATTGTTGCCTGCCGTGAACACGAAGGTCGCCACGCCGCCTACCGTAGAACTACTGGCATTGATGGTACCCACCGTCGCCGGTGAGACGACAGCGCTGACCACCGTGCCATCGGCTTCGGGCTGGCCATTGGCGCGGGTCACGGTCACGGTGACGTTCACGATGCCTTGCGTGTACAGCGTGGACGACGAGACGGCGATCGCGATGCTGTCGGACGGCGGCGGCCCGAATGCGGAAGCGCGGGCTTGACCGCTGCCTGCGGCCAGGAACAGCAGGCCGAGCAACATCGTGAGGAATCGAATCGGCGTTTTCATGGTGGACTCCGGTACTGCCAAAACGTTGAGCGCAAAGGGTGGGGGCGAACGGTAAGCGTTGTGACGATGCGACAGTGGCGCGACTAGCGCATGTTTTCGTCGAGAATTTTCGGTGTGATGAAGATGAGCAACTCGGCCTTCTTGTTCGACTTCTGCACATTGCGGAAGAAGGCACCGAGCCCCGGAATATCGCCGAGGAAAGGCACCTTGGTCACGCTGTCGTTCTTGTCGAATTCGTAGACGCCACCGAGCACGACGGTTTGGCCGTTGTCGACGAGAACCGCGGTAGTCATTTCGCGCTTGTCGATGATCGGATAGGAGCCGGTCTGGTTGGTGTAATAACTGTTGAGTGCGTCTTTCTTCACATCCAGATTGAGGAACACGCGGCCATCGGCGGTGATGGTCGGCGTCACCTTCAAACCGAGAACCGCATCCTTGAATGCCACGGTCGGCAGGGCATTGCCCCCCCCCGTCGAGGTGATCGTGGAGTACGGAATTTCCTGGCCTTGGGTGATATTGGCCTCCTGCTGATTGGCGGTCACGACGCGCGGGCTGGAGACCAGTTCGCTGCGCCCTTCGGTTTGACCTGCGGAGAGTTCCAGATCGAGCAGCATGTTCGCGCCGAGCACCGACAAACCAATGCTGCCCGCATTGACGTTGCTGGTGGGCAGATTGACATTGAGGCGGTCGCCGAGATTCGTCGCACCACTCGTCGAACTGTTGGTCACGCCGGGTGGCAACACGGGGAACGGCGAGCCGGTGGCAAGCCGATTTCCCAGCGCCTGATTGTTCATGTATTCCGAGCCGTTGATGTTGCCGCTGGTCGACACCACGCTGCTGCCGACCGTGGTCGCACCAGTGATGCCGAATTTGGCGCCAAGCTCACGCGCAAAGTTGTCCGTAGCCACGACGATGCGCGCTTCGATCAATACTTGCTGCACGGGTTTATCCAGCTTGGCGACCAACTCGCGAATGCCACGCACCTTGTCAGGCGTATCCACGACGAGCAGGGTATTGGTGCGATCATCCGCCGACACGCGACCGCGCTCGGACAAAAACCCACCGCTGATTGTGGCCGTTCCGCCCGCACCTCCGGTGGTGGCGCCCCCCATGTTGCCCTGCTTGGATTTTTGCGTCAGCAAATCGGCAATATCCTTCGCCTTGCCGTAGCTGATCGGGATGTATTCGGTGACCGTCTCACTGACCTGTTCCAGTTTGAGCTTGGCATTGGCCATTTCCTGTTCGCGATCGGCAATTTCCTTCTGCGGCGCGACCCAAACGACATTGCCATTTTGACGCTTGTCGAGCCCCTTGGCCTGCAACACAATATCGAGCGCCTGATCCCACGGTACGTTGTTGAGGCGCAGGGTGACGTTGCCGGCCACGCTGTCGGCAACGACGATATTGAGTTGCGATTCCTGCGCAATCAGTTGCAGCACGGCGCGGGTGGGGATGTCCTGAAAATCGAAGGTGACGCGCTTGCCGGAATACACCGGCGGCGCGTTCGGGTCTTTCTTTTCCTTCTCTTTGGCCGGCGCAATCTCAACCACATACTGATTGCCGGTTTGATACGCGAGTTGCTCGAACGGCGCCTTGGCGGTGATCTCCATGTGCGCGCCGCTACCCTTGCTGTGCGTTTCAACAAACTGCACGGGCGTGGCGAAATCGAGCACATCCAGACGCTGCGCGAGCTGGGCCGGCAGGCGGGCGTTGTAGATATCGAGCACAACCTTGTCGCCCTGGCGTTTCAGATCGGCGCTCGAACCGGCACCCGAGAAGGTGATGAGAATGCGACCCTCGCCGTTCTTGCCGCGACGGAAATCGATGTTCGATACTTCTTGCGTCGTTGCGCCGACGCTCTTGGTCTGATCGCCCGCCGCGATCGCCGCGGTGGCGTTAGCGACATTGCCGTTGTTGACGACGAGGATGAAATTGTTGCCTTCGGCGCGGGTTTCGTAGGTCGAAGCGCGATACAGGTCGACGACCACGCGCGTGCGACCGGCGGCATCGGCGACATTGATCGCATTCGTCGCCCCGCTGCCCACTTCGATGTGGCGTTGGCTCAGGGTCGAATGCGTGTCGGGAATATCGAGGGCGATGCGCGGCGGGGTTTCGGTGGTGAAGGCGCGAACGCCCTCGGCCGGTGCCGCCAGTTTGAGCGTGACCTGCACGCGTCCGCCCGCTAGCGGCGTGTAGCCGATATCCTGCAAGGTGTTTTCGGCGTGCGCCATGGGCGCGACGAGGAACGCCGCAAGCAGGCCGAGCATTACGCCGAATCGTTGTGCGCTCGACCGCAGGATCGAATCCGCTGTGGTCCGCTTCATGGTAGTCCCCAATTCAGTGTTCATTGCGCAGGCTCAATCCGCCACTCCAGTCCATCGTTCATTTCGAGCCGATTTCGATCGACGTCGACCGTTCCAACCAGCCACCATTGCCATTGCCGATCAACTCGACCAGATCGATGCCGCCCTCGTTGATGGCTTTGATCTTGCCGTTGTTCTGTCCCAGATAATCGCCGACCTTGACCCGCGAAACCGTGCCTTCCGGATCGCGAATGAGACCGAACATGCCGGGGCCGACGCCAATCGTGCCGACCATCTTGAGACTGTCCAGCGCGAAGTTTTCGAGCTTTTCCTTCGGGTGGGGGTCGGGCAGGGTCGCCTTCTCGGCCTCCTCCGCCTTCTGCTCGGCCAGGCTCGGCGAGAACGGATCGCGCAACCCCTGCGCCTGGTATTCGTACGTCTCGAAGGTTTTGAGCACGGGCAGCGGTGGCAATGGCCCGCCGGGCATGTTTTTTTCGTCCGCGACCCACTTGCGCAAATCCGCATCGCCCTTGATGCAGCCACCCAACAACAGCAGCGACAGAATCATCATGCTCCAGCGCATCGGCGCGATGATGCGCATCGTCGAAACGTTCATGGACCCGCCTTCGTCGCCGGCGCGACGGGTGCTGTGGCAGGGGCTGCGGGCTTCTTCGCCGCGGCGGCGTCGTTCTCGTCTTCGTCGACGTAGCGATAGGTCTTGGTGACGCCTTCGAGGCTCAACTGCCCGGTCGGCGCACCATTCTTGCCCGCTTGTTGCGTCGGCTTCAGGGAAACGTCGTGCATGGTCAGGATCACGACCCGCGGCAACGCTGCAACAGAACTGATGAAGGTACCGAACTGATGATAGGTGCCGAGCATGTGCAAGGTAATCGGCTTTTCGGCATAGAACCCGTCTTTGACCGTTTCCTGCCCCGGCTCGAACAACTGCACCTCCAAGCCCGCGGAGAGCGCCGCGCGCGATACGTCATCCAGAAGCTCGGGCATTTCCGTCTTGCCCGGCAACTGGCGCAACAGTTGCCGCAGAATCTCGCGCATGTCGTCGAGTTGCGTCTTCAGTTTTTCCAGATTGACGACTTTGAGCTGCTTGTCGTGGAAATCCTTTTTCAGATCGAGTTCCTGCTTCTGCTTCTGCTCGAGCGTGTCCGATTTATCGCTGATCGTCCACCACCAGCCGAGAAACAGGAGGAACACGAAAAGCAATGCACACGCCGCGTATTTGACCTCGTCGGGCCAACTGGCAACGTTGTTGCGATCGAGATTGCGCAGATCGGACAACTTCATGGCGACCTCCCTGCGGGTGGCACCGATGCGTTCGCGGGTTTGCCCGCTCCAGGTGGCGGCGGGGCGCCGGCGGGCGGCGGCGCGGCGCTCGGCTGTTCGTGCGAGCGCAGTTTTACCGTCAGTCCGAATTCGTAACGGTTGCGCCTGTCGGTCCCTTTGATTTCGGTTTTCTGCAAATCCGAACTCTGCATCCACGTCGACGCATCGAGGTTGCGCATGTAATTGGACACGTCGCCATTGGAGGTTGCCACCCCTTGCAAGGTCAGTTGTTCGCCCGCCTGCTTGATCATCTGCAAGCGCACGCCATCGGGGATCGTTCTGACCAACTCGTCGAACAGATGCACCATCAGCGAACGACTGGCCTGCAACTGCTCGATGATCTGCTTGCGCGCGAGCAACTTGGCTTTGGTCGTCTCCAATTCCTTGATCTCGGTGAGCTTGCCTTCGAGATTCTTGATCTCGCTGCTGAGATACGTGTTGCGCGCATTTTGATCGTCGATGCGCACATCCATCCAGTAGCCCCAGGCGAACCAGACGATCAGCGCCGCCACGGCGGCGGCAGCGAGCATCGTGTAGAAATCGCGTTCGCGTTGATGGCGACGTTCCGCGCGCCACGGCAGGAGGTTGATCGTGGCCATCAGTCGAAACTCCGCATGGCCAAGCCCGCCGCGATCATCAGCGTGGGCGCATCCTGTCGCAACGACGACGCCTGACCTTGAACGCGCTGCGACAGCGACATGTTCGCAAGCGGATTGGCGATGATGCAGGGCACATCGAGCTGCTGGAGGATTTTATCGTCGAGCTCGGGGATAAGCGCGCAACCGCCCGCAAGCACGATCTGATCGACCCGGCTGTAGTCGCTGCCAGCATAGAAGAACTGCAAGAGTCGGCTGATCTGTTGCACGATCGCCTCCTTGAACGGTTCGAGAACTTCGACCTCGTAGGATTCGGGCAAGCCGCCCTGACGCTTGGCAAGGCCGGCTTCCTCCTGCGACAGGCCATAACGGCGCATCACTTCTTCGGTGAGTTGCTTGCCGCCGAAAACCTGCTCGCGCGAATAAATCGTGCGTTGGTTCTTGAGCACGATCAGCGTCGTCATCGTCGCCCCGACATCGACCACGGCGATGATCGCATCCGGCGGCACGGTGAGTTGATCGGCGATCAACTTGCAGGCGTTCTCCATCGCAAAAGCTTCGACGTCCATGACCTTCGCGGTCAATCCGGCGATTTCGAGCGCAGAGATGCGCAATTCGACGTTTTCGGTACGCGAGGCGGCAATCAGCACGTTGATCGATTCCGGGGCATCCCTGACTGGCCCAAGCACTTCGAAATCGAGACTGACTTCCTCGATCGGATACGGAATGTACTGATTAGCCTCGACTTGAATTTGCTCTTCAAGCGCCTCTTCGCTCAACCCCGCCGGCATCGTGATGACCTTGGTGATCACCGAGGAGCCCGCGACCGCCGCGGCAGCCAGCTTGGTTTTCGTGCCCGATCGCGTCAGCGCACGACGCAATGCCTCGCCGACGGGTTCGACCGCGACGATGTTTTTTTCCAGCACCGAATTGGCGGGCAACGGCTCGACGGCGTAGTTTTCGATGCGATAACGCCCGCCGGACCGGCTCAACTGCAGCAACTTGACTGCGGATGAACTGATGTCCACGCCGATCAGCGATGTCGACTTGGCCTGAAAGAAATTCAACCCAGTACCCCCGAGATCACTCAAAGCGTTTGGAAACAACGGCAACGTGGCGACCATTAAACCGGAACGTTAAGTTTTTGGCAATGGTAAAATTTGTTGATGGAACAATCACTTCCGGGATTCATTTCGTGAAGCACTTCGCATTTCCGTCGAAACCGCATCACAAACCGCCGATTTCCACGCCCGTTCCAGAACCGATTTCCTCCCGGTCGGCGCTACCACCAGTCGCTATAATCGACGCATCGCGCTCCGCGCCGTTCGAACTTCCCGCATGCGTTTTTTTCGCCGCCTGATCCGTTACGTCTTGATTTTCGGAGTGCTGGGCCTGTTGCTCGGTGCGATCGGCCTCGGCGTCGTTTATTGGCTGATCGTCCCACGCCTGCCCGCGGTCGAATCCTTGCGCGACGTGACGTTGCAAGTGCCGTTGCGCATCTACAGTGCGGACAACAAGCTGATCGCAACCTACGGCGAAACGCGTCGTATCCCGGTAAAAATCGATGCCGTCCCCGAGCAAGTGAAAAACGCCTTCCTTGCCGCCGAGGATGCGAATTTCTACGCGCATCCGGGCGTGGACTATCAAGGCATCCTGCGCGCACTCGGCTTGATGATCTCCAAGCGCACGCTGCATGTGCCGGGCGGCAGCACGATCACGCAGCAGGTCGCGCGCGACTTTTTCTTGAGCTCCGAAGTCAGCCTGTCGCGCAAGGCGACCGAGATTTTGCTGTCGTTCAAAATCGAAAACACCCTCAGCAAAGATCAAATCCTCGAGCTGTACCTCAACAAAATCTTCCTCGGCAATCGCGCTTATGGCGTTGCCGCCGCCGCAGAGTTTTACTACGGCAAGACGCTCGATCAACTCGATCTGGCAGAGTGCGCAATGCTCGCCAGCCTGCCGAAATTTCCTTCGACCGGCAACCCGATCAGCAACCCCACGCGTGCGCTCGAACGCCGCCGCTACGTGCTGCAACGCATGCTCGAAAACGGTTTCATCGATGAGGCGAAGCTCAAGCAGGCCGATGCCGAGCCCGAGCGTGCGTATGCCCACGAACCACCGATCGAAGTCGAAGCACCCTGGATCGCCGAACTCGTGCGCCAAGACGCCATCCAACGTCTGGGCGACAATGCGCTGACCGACGCCTATACAATCCGCACGACGATCGATTCACACGACCAGACTGCGGCGAACGACGCTGTTCGCGCCGGATTGATTGCTTACGATCGCCGCCATGGCTGGCGCGGACCGGAAGCCCACGTCGATCTCGTGAACAACCCGACCGATGCCGCGCTGGACAAGAAACTCGATGCGTTTCGCACCAGCTTCGGCCTGATTCCCGGGATCGTAACGGCAACCTCAGAGAAGGAAGCTCGCGTTCACCTCAACGATGGCCGCAGCGTGACGCTGAGTCTGGAAGACATCGCCTGGGCTCGACGCTATCAGGACGACGCCAATCGTGGCCCCACCCCCAAGCGCGTGGATACCACGCTCAAAGTCGGCGACATCGTGCGCGTCGCCCATTCGAGCGACCCGAAGAAGGCAGAACGCTGGCAACTCGCGCAAATTCCCACCGTGCAGGGGGCGCTCGTTGCACTCGATCCCGAAGACGGTGCGGTGCGTGCCGAAGTCGGTGGTTTTTCGTTCGCGCGCAGCAAGTTCAATCGCGTCGTGCAGTCCTCGCGCAACCCGGGATCGAGCTACAAGCCGCTGTTCTACGCGGCTGCGTTCGAGCACGGCTTCACCCCCGCCTCGGTGGTCAACGATGCGCCGGTGGTGTTTCCCGATCCCACCAAGCCGAACGGCCAATGGACACCGAAGAACGACGACGATTCGTTCGCCGGGCCGATGCGCCTGCGCGAAGCCATGGTGCAATCGAAGAATCTCGTCTCCGTCCGCCTGCTCGATGCGATCGGGGTGCGCTACGCGCGCGAGTTCGCCACCCGTTTCGGCCTCTCGCTCGAACAGGTGCCGCCGAACCTGTCGATGGCGCTGGGCACCGCCTCGGTGTCGCCGATGAACATGGCGCGCGCTTACGCGGTGATCGCGAACGGCGGCTTCCTTGTCGATCCATATTTCATTGACGCAATCTACGATCGCGACGGCAAGCAGGTCTACAAGGCACAACCTGCACAGGTCTGTGCGCAATGCCCGGAACGCGCGCACGACGATGGCCGCGCCGAGGCTGCGCCCACCACGCGCACGGTGGTCGACAACCACGGCGTCACCACCACGCGGGACGGCCTTTCTCCGATCGGCGGCGCACAAGCCGCCACCAACCCCTCCACCGCCGCGGTGAAACTGGCCCCACGCACACTCGATGCGCGTACGGCCTACTTGATCGGCTCGCTGTTGCGCGATGTGGTTCGGCGTGGCACGGGCTCGGGCGCGATGGTGCTCAAACGCAACGACCTGTTCGGTAAGACCGGCTCGACCAACGATCATCGCGACGGCTGGTTCGTCGGTTACAACCGCGATCTGGTCGCCGCCGCCTGGATGGGGTTCGACGACTTCAGCTCGATGGGCCACATCGAATTCGGCGCGCAAACGGCGCTGCCGATCTGGATCGACTTCATGCGTGTCGCGCTCGACGGCGTGCCGGAAAAACCCTTCGACATGCCCGCCGGCATCAGCACGGCGCAGATCGACCCCGAGACCGGCCTGTTGGCCGCGCCCGGCGCCGACCACGCCATGTCGGAAGTATTTCGCACCGAAGATCTCGCCCGCCTGGCCAACAGTCCGAACCAGCCGACCGAGGCCGAGAAGAAGGTGCAGCAGGAAGCCTATGGCATCTTTTGAGGCGGATGGGCTGCGGGGCGAACGACCTCATGGCGGCCCTCGTTCCAATGCCTGCCGGAATGCTGTCTTCGTTGTTTCCTCGCCCACTGCCGGATGAATCGCCCCCGCACCGACAGCCAATTGCGTACCCGCATCGCGATCGAGGCCGCGCGCCTAATCGACGAATCCGGCATTCGCGACTACGCATTGGCCAAGCGCAAGGCCGCACAACGACTGGGCATTGGCGATGATGCGGTACTGCCGAAGAACGCGGAAATCGACGCCGCACTGCGCGAACACCAACGGTTGTTCCACGCCGACAACCAACCGCGCCGCCTGCACATGTTGCGTGAAACCGCCTGCGAGGCGATGCGTTTCTTCGCCGCGTTCGAACCGCGCCTGGTCGGCGCCGTGCTCGACGGCAGTGCGGATGCGCATTCGGCGGTGTGCCTGCATCTGTTCAGCGACGATCCGGACGCGCCCGCTCGCCATCTCGCCGAACACGGCATCGAGCACGACACGGATTCGCGTCGAATGCGCTTGGATCAGGACAATGAAATGGATCTTCCCGTGCTGCGATTCGTCGTCGACGACGTGACGATCGATGCCACGATTTTTCCCTACGACGGACTGCGCCAGAGCCCGCTGGATCGCATCAGCGGTGGGCCGATGCGACGCGCGTCATACCGCACCGTCGCCACGCTGGTCGACAATGGCAGCGAGAAGCCGTTACCGAGCGCGGGCTAAGCGTTCGGCGACCCGCCCTCGCCTCAGCGCTTGTCGACGGGCACGTAGTCGCGCGTCGTGGCGCCGGTGTAGATCTGGCGCGGACGACCGATTTTGGTGTCCTTGTCGTTGTGCTGTTCGAGCCAGTGCGCTACCCAGCCCGCCGTACGCGCGATGGCGAACATCACGGTAAACATTTCCTTCGGGATTTTCAGCGCCTTGTAGATGATGCCCGAGTAGAAGTCGACGTTCGGGTAAAGCTTGCGCTCGACGAAGTACGGGTCTTTCAGCGCAACTTCTTCGAGCTTCATCGCCACCTCGAGCAGCGGATCGTCGACGCCGAGATCGTTCAGTACCTTGTGGCACATTTCACGAATGATCGTCGCGCGCGGATCGAAGTTCTTGTAGACGCGATGACCGAAGCCCATGAGACGGAAACCGGAATTCTTGTCCTTGGCTTTCTCGACTGCCTTGGAGACGTTGTCCGCCGTGCCGATCTCCGCCAGCATCTTGAGCACGGCTTCGTTCGCGCCGCCGTGCGCGGGGCCCCACAGCGCGGCGATGCCGGCGGCGACGCAGGCGTACGGATTCGCCCCGGTCGAACCGACCAGACGCACGGTCGACGTCGAGGCATTCTGCTCATGATCGGCGTGCAGGATGAACAACAGATCGAGCGCCTTCGCCGCCACTGGCGAGAGTTGCAGCGGCTCGCTCGGCACTTCGAACATCATGTGCATGAAGCGCGTAACGTATTCGAGGTTGTTGCGCGGATAACGCAACGGCCAATCGATCGAAAAGCGGTACGCCGCCGCGGCAAGCGTCGGCATCTTGGCGATCAGGCGGATTGCAGCGAGGCGGCGTTGCTCGGGATCGTTGATGTCGAGCGTATCGTGATAGAACGCCGAAAGCGTGGCCACCGAGCCGCACAGCATCGCCATCGGATGGGCATCGTAGCGAAAGCCGTTGAGATAGTGGCGCAGCGACTCGTGCATCATCGTGTGATGCGTCACCTCGTCGTCGAACGCACTGAATTGCGCCGTGGTCGGCAGTTCGCCGTTGATCAGCAGATAGGCGACTTCCAGAAAACTCGATTGTTTGGCGAGTTGCTCGATCGGATAGCCGCGGTACAACAGAATGCCCTTGTCGCCATCGATGAACGTGATCGCGCTGCGCGTCGCCGCCGTCGAAACGAAACCCGGATCGAAAGTGAAGTAGCCCGTGTCCTTGTGCAATTTGGCGATGTCGAGCGCCGGGTCGCCCAGACTGCCGGTGACGACCGGCAAAATCGAATGGGTATTGGATGCGGAATCGGTCAACTGCACGGTCTGCTCGGCCACGTTAGGCTCCTTCTCTTCGTAACAAGAAGCAGTGAGCGTGGGTTGCCGGAGAGGCGCATCGTTCGATGGCGAGATCGCGGATTTCGCGACGCAGCACTGCACAAGGTGCGCAGAATATCACACGAGCGTTTGAGTTCGCGCCAGGCCGCCGCGGGATCCGGGCGCCACGGCGGGCCGCAGTCGACCGAGCAGCGGGCACGCAAAAAGCCGGCTCGAGGCCGGCTTTGAAAACTTGCATGACATGCCGTTTCCGGCACGCCGAAAATGCCGAATTACTTCGCGCCGTAGCGCTTGCGGAATTTGTCGACGCGACCGCCGGAATCGACGATCTTGTGCTTGCCCGTGTAAAACGGATGCGAAGCACTGGAGATTTCGAGTTTGACGACCGGATATTCCTGGCCATCTTCCCACTTGATCGTTTCCTTGCTCGTCATCGTCGACCGGGTGAGGATCGCGAAATTGGACGAGACATCCTGGAAAACCACGGGTTTGTATTCGGGATGGATGTCGGCTTTCATGATTTGGGACTCCGCAAAGCGGTGTGGCAGCTGGAAAAGAGGCGAATTGTAGCCCGATCCCTGGTTGCAACGCAACAACAACCCCACTCCGATCAGTCATGACGCCGCTTGCGAATCGCACGTGGGCAGTCGTTCTGGAGACGGCATAATTCACGTTCCTCGCCCATTGCGATCCTGCATCCCGATGCCTCGTCCGCCCCCCTTACTCCTTCGCCGCTGCGGCGCAGTCATGATCGCGCTGTCGTGCGTGCTGTCGCACGCCATCCTGGCTCAACCCACGCTCGCCGCAAGCACAAAGTCCGCACCACCCACGGAGGCATCGCCCGCACTGGACGACACGATCGACAAAGCGCTTTCCGCTCTGCCGCGCTCGCGCGACCTGACCGCGGATCTGCGCAAGCAGGCAGAAGATCTGCTGCACGATGCGCAGAATGACGACCGTGCCGCCAGCGATGCCATCGCCCGACGTCAGTATTTCCTCGATGAAGCCGCCAAAGCGGCGCCCATCGACGCGACGACGACGTTGTCTGGCAGTGAGGCCGCACTCAACTTCGCGGACTGGCGTGCGAAGTTGTCAAATTCGGACGACGTTGCTCCGCTTTCCGCCTTGCTCGAAAGCGAACGCAACCAGCTCGGCGCAGCGCAAACAGCATTGCGCGATCTTGAAGATCGCTTGCAAAAGCTCACCCAACGCCCCGACAGCCTGCGCGAAGAATTGGTCGCCGCACGGGCGGGACAACCACCCAATCCACAACCGAATGCCGATACCCCGCACACACTCGCGACGGCAATAAACCTGCGCAATCAGGCTGCAGAACGCTTGCAACACAGCCGCATCGCCATGCTCGAAACCGAGCAGCGCAGTTACGAGGCGCGGATGCGCAGTCTGTTCGCTCAGCGCAGCACCACGCGCCGCAACATCGACGTGCACGGCCAACGCGTGCAGTGGCTCGAAAACATGGTGCTCGAACGCTATGCGAGTCAGATCAGCGATCTTCTCGCCCGGCTCGCCAATGAGCGCGACCAGCTTGATTCCGCGCAAGCCACCCCCGTACTGCGGCAGGCCGCGACAGACAATCTGGCATTCGGTCAGGAACTCGCCTCCGCCATCAAGCGCACCGCCAGTCTGCGCAACCTGCAAAGCGCGTACACGCGCGAACGCAGCGAAGTCGAACTCGCCACGAAGAATACCCGGGCACGCCTGGAACTCGGCGGCGTCAGCGAGGAAATCGGTGCACTGCTGATCGCCGAGCGCCGACGCCTCAAGCCATTGAGCGCACTCGATCGTAACCTGACCGACATGCGCAACGAACTCGCGCGCAGCAAGCTCGCCGCAATCGATTTGCGCGAGCAACAGGACTCTCTGGAAAACATGGACCGCGCGATTGCCGCAACGCTTGCCCGTGCCGGACAACCACCGGCCATCAGCGGCCCCTTGCATGACGGACTCGAACGCTTGTTCGTCACGCGCGACGATCTCTACACCCGATTGATCGCGGCAAAGACACGACAGATCGCGATTGGCGAAGATGCCGAACAACAACTGATCGCGCTGATTGCCAGCACCGGCACACTGAACGCGATGCTCGACGCCAACCTGCTGACAACCCCGAGCGATGCGCCGATCGGCCTTGCCTGGTTGGTCGATCTGACTCACGCACTGCGCAACCTCGCCCATCCACGCGAGACGACGCCGTTTGCCAACGTCGCCGACAATCTGCGCTCGAACGCCGTGCCGTGCATCGCAGCCCTGCTCATGATCCTTGCCGCGATTTACGCACGTCGACGCGTTCCCGTCGAATTTCAACGCATCGCCGCACCGATGCGGCGCATCCGCACCGATCGATTCCGCTACACGACATGGGCATTGATCCTCACCGCACTGGCTGCAGCCCCGGTGGCGCTGCTGTGGGCGATTCTTGCGCGGCTGTTCTTGCACACGGCACGTTTCGATCCGCTCGAAGGCTCACTCGGTTTCGCCGCCGGCAGCATCGCTCTGCCGTGGTTCGTGCTCGCCTTCGTGCATTGGCTTAATCGCGACGACGGCCTTGCCCACGCGCATTTTCGCTGGTTGCGCGCACGCCGCGTATCGTTGCGCCGCGCCGTGCCGTGGATTGCGCTAGCCGTACTCGTGCCCGCCTTCATCCACAACGGATTGCGCGAAATCAGCAACGATGAGATCGACACGACCATCGGCCGCGCCTTGTTTCTGCTCGGCGCGCTGGCCCTTGCCGCCATCGCCTGGCATCTACTCGGGCCGGGGCGCGCGTGGACGCAACGTGCCGGCAAGTACGACGATGAGCCGAACCGTGCCCGTCAACTCACGCGCCTCGGGCTTGCCAGCGCCTTCGTCCTGCTCGCAGCACTGGCTTCACTTGGCTATTTTTTCACGGCCATCGTCTTTGCCGAACACATTCTGCTGTCGTTGATCGCGATCCTCGTCGTCAGCCTGATCCATGGGCTCGCCGAGCGTTGGCTGATCCTCGGTGAACGGCGCCTCGTGCTCAAGCGCGCCGAAGATCGTCAGCGCGCGGAACTGCAATCCTCGGAGACGCCTTCCGAAGGCGAAGCGCTGCCAGAGGTCGAGTCCGGCGAACTCGCCGTCGCCGACCTCGGCGCGCAGACCCGCAGAGTGCTCAGACTTGCCACCGTCCTGTTGCTGGGCGCCTCCCTGCTGGTGATCTGGGCGGACATCGCGCCCGCCTTGAGTTTTCTCGACCGGATCACGGTGTGGCCTTCCACCTATGTCGACGCGAACGGCAAGCAGATCGCTTTCGATGTGACCTTGCGCGCGGTGCTCGAATCCACCTTGCTGTTGGCGATGACCTTCGTCGCCACGCGCAATCTGCCCGGCCTCATCGAGATCGGCATGCTGCGTCGACTCAGCATCGATGCGCCTACCCGCTATGCGATTGTCAGCATCGTGCGCTATCTGATCGTGCTCGGCGGCGTGCTCGTCAGCCTTGGCATGCTCGGCTTGCACTGGTCCAATCTGCAGTGGCTCGCGGCCGGCCTCACCGTCGGCCTCGGTTTCGGCTTGCAGGAGATCTTCGCCAATTTCGTATCCGGCTTGATCGTGCTGTTCGAGCAACCCTGCCGCGTCGGCGACATCATCACGATCGGCGACATCGAAGGCACGGTCACGCGCATTCGCACGCGCGCAACGACGATCCTGGATTGGGACAACAAGGAAGTGATCGTGCCGAACAAGACCTTCATCACCGATCGTCTGATCAACTGGACATTGAGCGACACCGTCACCCGCATCGTCATCAAAGTTGGCATTGCCTACCGCAACGATGCTCGCCTCGCGCAGAAACTTCTGCTGCGCGTCGCCAACGAGCACGCCTTGGTGCTTGCGGAGCCATCGCCGTTCGCCTGGATGACCGGTTTCGGCGATTCCAGTCAGAATTTCGAGCTGCGCGTCCACGTGGCCGAGATCGGCCAACGCAACCGCGTGCGCACGGAGTTGATCATGCGCATCGCCGAGATATTCCACGACAACGACATCGAGATCGCGTACCCGACACGCGATGTGTGGGTTCACGACGTACCCGCACAAGACGCAACGATTCAGGCCGCGCCGACGGCCGAAGCGAGCAAGGCCTCGAAGCGCGAGTGATCGACCGCGAGCACGATGTCGGCATTCGCCGCACGGCCGAGACGGTCCTGCCAATCCACGACCGTGGCGCCACGCGTGATGCGCCCGTCGAGTTCGACGCCGACATGATGCGCCTCGGCGCGCACGACGATATCGGGATAGAGCGCCACGGCCATCGCCAACGCATCGGCGATGAGGAGTTTCGGCCGTCCGCGTTCGCGCGACCAGGCGCGCGTTTTTGCGGTAATCGAATCGTAAAACCGCGCACGCGCATCGCCCTTGGCAAGCATCGTCTCGAAACGATCGAAATCAAGGCCGTGATGCATCGTTGCTTCCCAATCGACCAGAGTAAACCGCGGCCATTGCGTGAAGACGACGTGCGCAGCCTCCGGATCGAAGCCGACGTTGAACTCTGCCGGCACGGTACCGTAATTGCCGCGCCCGGTGACGGCGCCCCCCATGACGACGAGTTTTTTCACGCGCTCGGGCAAGCTCGGATCGAGCTTCAAGGCCAGGGCAACATTGGTCAGCGGCGCCAGCGCCACGAGCACGAGTCGACCTGCGTGTTCGCGGGATGCGCGCAGGATGGCAAGCGCCGCATGCTCGCTCTCGGCATGCCTCGCACTCGGCGCGTAGCCGGTATCGCCGAAACCGTCGCTGCCGTGCACATCGGCGGCATCCGGCGAAGCATGCACGAGCGGCGCCGCGCAACCGGCATACACAGGCGTTCGCGCGCCGAGCACTTCGACCAGTTTGAGCGCATTCGCCACCGTGTGCGCCAAGCCGACATTGCCGGCCGCCACGGAAAGCCCCACCACCTCGGCGCGATCGTGCGCCATCAAAATCGCCATTGCATCGTCGACCCCGGGGTCGGTATCGATCAGCATCTCGTGCTTTGCCATTTTCATCTTCTGTCTTGCCGTGCCGGCCTTCATTGTAGCCATGTGCCGCAATGCGCGCGGCGCAAACCGCATTCACGCACCGGCAAAACGCGCGGCATGGCCGATCCAGCGCGCCATCAGACGCTCGGCGAGAACGGGGTGCTCACGCAAGAGCAACTCGCCGGCCTTGTGCACGGCAGGCAGCAAATGCGCATCGCGCGCGAGATCGGCAACACGAAAATGCATCTCGCCCGTCTGACGTGTGCCAAGCACCTCGCCGGGACCACGCAGTTCGAGGTCTTTTTCGGCGATGCGAAAGCCATCGCCGGTCTCGCGCAGCACGTCGAGGCGCGCGCGCGCGGTGGCCGAAAGCGGCGCCTGATACAGCAGCACGCAACTGGATTTCGCGCTGCCACGGCCGACGCGGCCGCGCAATTGGTGCAACTGGGCGAGCCCCAGTCGCTCGGCATTTTCGATCACCATGAGGCTGGCGTTCGGCACATCGACTCCCACTTCGATCACCGTCGTCGCCACCAGCAGCGAAATCTCGCCACGTTTGAATGCCTCCATCGTCGCCTGTTTTTCCGGCGGCTTCATGCGCCCGTGCACGAGGCCGATGCGCATGCCGGGCAACGCCGTGGTCAACTCGGCATGCGTCACCTCGGCGGCTTGCGCTTCAAGAACCTCCGACTCCTCGATCACGGTACAGACCCAATACGCCTGCCGCCCTTCCGCACAAGCCGCACGAATGCGCTCGACGACCTCGCTGCGGCGCGTGCCATTGAGCACGACGGTTGCCACGGGCGTGCGCCCCGGCGGCAGTTCGTCGATGATCGACACATCGAGATCGGCGTAGGCGGTCATCGCCAGCGTGCGAGGAATCGGCGTGGCCGTCAGCACCAATTGATGCGGAACCCCGGCGCCGGAACGGCCCTTGTCCCTGAGCGCCAGACGCTGATTCACGCCGAATCGATGTTGTTCGTCGATGATAACGAGGCCAAGACGATCGAATTCGACGCCCTCCTGCATCAGCGCATGCGTGCCGATCGCGATTTGCGCCGATCCTTGCAATTTCGCCAATGCCACATCACGCGCCCTGCCCTTGAGTTTTCCCGCCAGCCAGACGACATCGATGCCGAGTGGAGAAATCCATTTGTGGAAATTGGCAAAATGCTGCTCCGCCAGCAGTTCGGTCGGCGCCATCAATGCAACCTGCCGCCCTGCTTCGATGGCAACCAACGCTGCCATGACAGCCACGAGAGTCTTGCCCGAACCGACATCGCCCTGAACCAGCCGCAACATCGGCGCGGACATGCCCAGATCGCGTGCCACTTCGTCGGCAACGCGTGTTTGCGCGCGCGTCGGCGCGAAGGGCAATGCGGCGAGAAAGGCGCGACGCAGCGTGCCATCGCCCTCCAATACCGGCGCCATGTGCGCACGTAAACGCGAACGCAAGCGCTTGAGCGAGAGATGCTGCGCGAGCAACTCTTCGAACGCCAGACGCTGCTGCGCGGGATGCAGACCGAGGCCGAGTTGGGCGAGATCCGCGTCGGGAGGTGGCCGATGCACGTAGAGCAGCGCCTCGCGCAACGATGCGAGATGGTTCTCGGAGCGCAATGGCAACGGCAGCAATTCGAGCGACTCATCCTGAGGCAGGTGATCCAGCGCGCGTCCGATCACCCCGCCGAGTCGTTTCTGCCCCAGCCCTTCGGTGGTCGGGTAAATCGGCGTCAAGCGTTCTTCGACATCATGCGGCACTGCGTCGGTCAAGCGCTTGTACTGCGGATGCACCATCTCCAGACAATGCTGTCCCCGCCGCACTTCGCCGAAACAACGCACGCGCGCACCAACGAAAAGCTGTCCGACTTGCGCACTGTTGAAGTGGAAGAAGCGCAGCAGCAACGTCGACGCCGAATCGTCGGCGATGGCAATCCGCAACTGCGGACGAAAACGAAACCCTTTTTCGATCGCTTCGATGCGCCCCTCGACCTGAGCCGTATCCCCCACGCGCAAATCGCCTATTGTCGTGATGCGCGTCTTGTCTTCGTAGCGCAACGGCAAATGAAACCAGAGATCGGCCAGACTTGTCAGGCCAAGCCTGGCCAGCGCCGCACGCAGCGCAGGCGTGATGCCGGAAAGCGATTCCAGCGTCGACGTATCCGCAGGATTCGTGGCGACCGGCACCATCGCGCAAGGTTTCCTTGCCTCGGCAAAAACGCGAAAGCGTCAGCCGGCGACCGCAATCATGTCGATCTCGACCTGGGACGCTCGCGGCAGGCCTTTGACCTCGATCGTCGATCGCGCGGGGTAAGGCTCGCGGAAATAGTCGGCCATCACCGCGTTGACCGCCGCGAAATTCGACAGGTCGGTGAGGTAGATGCCGACGCGCACGACCTGCTCGAAACCGACTCCTGCTGCGGTAGCCACCGCTTTCAGGTTTTCGAACACCCGCCGCGCCTGCGCGGCGATGTCGCCCTCGACGAGCGCACCCGTCGCCGGATCGAGCGGCGTCTGCCCGGAGAAGTAGATCGTGTCACCGATGCGTACGGCCTGCGAATACGGGCCGATGGCCTTGGGCGCCTGGTCGCTGTGGATGATGCTGCGTGACATGACGACTCCCGAAAGTGCGTTGTTTGGAAATGAAGGATAGCCTGCCTGATACTCAGACGGGATAACGATGTACGTCGTGGACGACGCTCGCGCGACGCACGCGGTTCATCACGTCTTCGAGGTGCTTGCGATCGAATACCTCGATGGTGAACATCAATGTCGAGGTATTCAAGTCGCGATCCTGATATTCGACGTTTTCGATATTGGATTCCGCCTCGGCGATCGCGGCGGCGATCGTCGCCAGCACGCCGGGCTTGTTTTCGACGACAATGCGCAGGCGCACGCGATAATCGCCGGTGACCTCCCGATCCCAGGCCATCGCGATCATGCGTTCCGGTGCCTTGCGATAGTCGGCGGCATTCGGGCAATCCATACGATGCACGACAACGCCCTTGCCTTGCGAGAGGTGACCGAAAATCTCATCACCCGGAACAGGATGGCAACACTGGCCGAAGCTGAGCACACCGCGCTCGCTGCCTGTGATCAATACTTTTTCCCGCGCGCGCGACACGGGTTTCCCGCTATGCGCCGCTCCCTCGGCGAGCGCAATGGCGACTTGATCCGGCATGCGGTTGCCGAGTGCAATGTCGGCCAGCAGATCCTCAAGCCGTTTGAACTTCGCGTCGGCCAGATAACGATCGAGGGTTTTCAGGGGAATCGCGTCCAGAGTCACGCCCTGGGCTTCGAGCGCGCGATCGAGCATGCGGTGACCGAGCTCGACCGCATCTTCGTGTTGCAGGTGCTTGAGATTGTTGCGGATCGCCACGCGCGCGCGCGCCGACACGACCCATTCAAGCCACTGCGGATTCGGTTGCGCCGAGGGGGCGGTGATGATTTCAACGGTCTCGCCCGAGTTGAGGCGCGTGCGCAACGGCGCAAGCTTCTTGTCGACGCGCGCGGCCACCGCGTGGTTGCCGACATCGGTATGCACGAAATACGCATAGTCGAGTGCGGTCGCGTTGCGCGGAAGGGAAAAAATCTTGCCTTTGGGCGAAAACAGGTAGACCTCGTCCGGGAACAGATCGACCTTGACGTTTTCGAGGAACTCGGCCGACGACGCTTCGCGGGCCTGCGTCTCGACCATGCTGGCGATCCACTCGCGCGCGCGCGTCTGCGCCGCGTTGGCCGGTTCCCGCGACGTCTTGTAGACCCAGTGCGCGGCAACGCCGCGCTCGGCGGCTTGATCCATTTCCTCGGTGCGTATCTGGATTTCGATCGGTGCGCCGAATGGCCCGAACAGCACCGTGTGCAACGACTGATAACCGTTCGCTTTCGGAATCGCGATGAAGTCGCGAAAGCGCGCATCGAGCGGCTTGAACAGCGAATGGATCGCGCCCAGCGCGTGGTAGCACTGCATCGTTTCTTCGACCACGACGCGGAAGCCGTACACGTCCATGACCTGATTGAAGGTCTTGTGCTCCGCGTGCATCTTCGAATACGTCGAGTACGGCGTCTTGACGCGGCTCATCACCCGACTCGGGACATGCTCGGCGACAAGCTTGGCGGCAAGCGCGGATTCGATCTTGCCCATCGCCTCGCGACGGTTGCCGAGCACGCCCTTGATGCGCTCCACGATGATGCGATAGCGATCCGGATAAAGCGCGCGAAAACCCAAATCCTGCAGCTCGGAGCGAAACTTGTTCATGCCCAGTCGCTGCGCGATCGGTGCGTAGATGTCGAGCGTCTCGCGCGCGATGCGGCGACGCGAGGCCGGTGCCATGCTGCCGAGCGTGCGCATGTTGTGCAGACGGTCGGCGAGTTTGATCAGAATCACACGCAGATCGCGCGCCATCGCCAACAACATCTTGCGAAAGCTCTCGGCCGCCGCATCCTGCTGGTTGCGGAACTTGACCTTGTCGAGCTTGGTAACCCCGTCGACGAGTTCGGCGACCGTGGCGCCGAAGGCAGACTCGATTTCCGCCCGCGGCAGCGGCGTGTCTTCGAGCGTGTCGTGCAGAATCGCGGCGATGATCGTCTGCGCGTCCATGCCAAGCTCGGCAAGAATGGCCGCCACCGCTACCGGATGGGTGATGTAAGGCTCGCCACTTTTTCGCGTTTGCCCGGCATGCGCGCGCGCACCGGTGAAATAGGCCTCACGGACAAGCGCGACCTGGTCGTCGGGGAGATAGTTGGCGAGGCGCTGCTCAAGCGCCAGTACGTCGTTCGGGACGGTCGCAGACGCAGGCGCGTTCATGAGGCCGCGGCTCCGGCGACAGCGGACGAAAAACGAGTCGAGGCGGTATGCGGGCGCGAACGCAAGAACGAGCGTCGGCGACACTCTCGCCGATTACTCCGTACGCCTCGCCCTGCTTCCCGTTGCATCGGTATGCCGCCTCATCTTTGCAACGACATCAATGCAGAGGATTCTCAGAGGTCGTCGCCGCTCTTGAAATCGTCGTCGACTTCCGCGGCAGCCCACTCAAGCGCTTCACGCTCGGCCTTCGCCCGTGCGGCCTTGTCGACTTCGTCGATGAGGTCTTGATCGATCTTGCGGCCCGCGATCTCGCGCAAAGCAAGCACAGTGGGCTTGTCATGGCCGGCGTCGATCGTTGCCTCGGCGCCATTGGCGAGCTGACGTGCGCGCTTGGTCGCCATCAAAACGAGTTCAAAGCGGTTGTCGACCACTTCCAGACAATCTTCCACTGTGATGCGTGCCATAAAAACCTCGAAAAGCAAAAACGGAATCCGAATCGTGCGAACGCACTTTTTAGTGCTCGCGGAAATCGAATCGTCGAAAGCGCGCCGACTCGATAAAACGGCGCGGAGCCGTGCGACGGCTTCGCACACCCGCCCACAGCGGAGCGCAAGCAAGCCGCGCAGGTTCGGAAACCCCGGGGTGCGTATTGTAGAGGTAGCCCGCACCCGGCGCAAACGGGATCGGCGGGAACTGAACTGCGCCTGTACTTCAGATAGACCGAAAGTGGGCAGAACGGCCACAATTGCGTAACCTTTCACCCCCGGCAACCGCCGCTCCTTTATCATTCCAACACAACCGTCGCGACAGGGATTTCCGATGGGCACTTCACCGATGCCGACTACTCCGACACTGCTTGCCCGTCTCGCCTGCTTCGCCGCCTGTACTGCCGCCTTGGCTGGTTGCGCGACGGTGGCCGCACCACGCCGGGACGATCCGTACGAGCACTTCAATCGCCGGATGTACGCATTCAATGATTTCGCCGACCGGGTCGCAATCCGACCGGTCGCCGTGGGCTATCGCAAAATCACCAACGATACGTCCCGCCGCTTGGTTAGCAATTTCTTCGCCAACATCGAATCGCCGATCACGATCGTCAACGACGTCCTGCAAGGGCATCCTCGCTACGCATTCACGCAGTCCAGCCGCCTGGTCATCAATTCCACGGTCGGCGTTCTCGGCCTGCTCGATCCGGCCAGCGCCATGGGCATCGACGCGCGCACCACCGACTTCGGCGTGACCCTCGCCAAATGGGGGGTGCCCGAAGGGCCCTATCTGGTATTGCCACTGCTCGGCCCAACCACCGGGCGGGACCTCACCGCTTTTCCGGTCGACCAATACGCGCTCAACCCGTTGGCATGGTATGCGCATACGCGCGAGTGGAAATGGGAAGCGCAATACCTGCCGCAAATGGCTTATCTCGTGACCTTGCGCTCGAGCGCGATCGACGCGGAAGGTTTGCTGCAAGGCGTCTACGATCCCTACATCTTCTTCCGCGATGCGTACCGCCAGCGTCGCCTGTACAAGATCTACGACGGCAATCCGCCGCTGGAAGCAATTCAAGCATTGCAAGGCGACGACAATATCGACGTCGACAAGTTGCTTGAAGAACAGCAGCAATACGAGAAAGGCCGCGATCCCCCCCGGCAACCACCGAAGAAAAATTGAGGCTAAGCACGTATTCGCGCCCGTGAAGCGATGCGCAAGCCCTCAGCCGTTCAGCCCGAGCAGCCCATCGACATCGGCCAGATGCGCAAGTTTGCACAGTGCGGGCGGCGCATTGCGATAGCGCAGATTCGTGCCATGGGCTCGCGCTTGTGCGGCCCAGGCAATCAGGACGGCGAGACTGACGCTGTCCGCATCCCTCAACGCGGACAAATCCACGTCGAAATCGCCCCGGGCGCGCGGCACGGCCTGCAATGCCTCGGCGGCGTTGTCGAAAGAAATCGCACCACTCACCGCCAGCCCACCCGGGCTGCGCAATTCGACGCGCAACGTGCGGCTGTCTGCGTTCACGACAGGCTCCCGACAGCCACCGGACAGCATCACTTGCCGGCGTCCATCGACTCCAACGCCTTGGCACCCTGGCTTTCCAGCCGCGTCGTGAGGGCGTCGAGACCCGACTTCTGGATTTCCTCGGCCACCTGATTGCGGTAGTTGGTCACGTAGGAAATGCCTTCGATGATCACGTCATAGGCTCGCCAATCGCCTTGCGCGGTTTTGCGGAAGGCGTAATCGACAGGCACGAGTTTGCCGTCGTCGAGCACGACCTGGGTGCGCACGAGCGTGCGCTTGTCGTTCAGCTCGCCCTGCTGAGGCAGCACGCGCACGCGACCTTCGGTGTATTTGAGCAACCCTTCGGCGTAGCGGTGGGTGATCGAGTTGTACATCGCCTTGGCGAAACGCGCGCGCTGTTCCGGCGAGGCCGTGCGTGCGTTCTGGCCGAGCACGAGAATCGAGGCGTAATCGATGTCGAAGTGCGGCAGCACGATCCGATCGATGACCTTGATCAGGCCTTCGCGATCCTTGGCCAATTCGGCGCGACGCGACTCCATCGTCTTGCCGAGGTCGTCGACGAGGCTCTGCACGACCTGGTTCGGCACTGGCGTGGGCGTGTCCGCCCACGCCGGCATCGCCAGCGCGAGAAGAGGGATCAGAAAACACAAAATGCGCATAATTTGCCTTTGTCGTCGTTCAGGGTGCCGTCGCACCGGCTTTAGGTACCGATCTACGGTTTTGCCGCTGGCTTCGCATCGTCGCCCTTGCCAGCAGGGGGCTTGCTGTCGCCTTGTCCGACCAGATATTTGCCAATCAGTTCCTCGAGCTGCATCGAGCTCTGGGTCAGGACTACTTCGTCGCCATTCTTGAACACGTCCGGCGAGCCGCCCGGCTGCAAGGCAACATACTGGTCGCCCAGTAAACCGCTGGTGAACACCGCCGCCGCGGAATCGTCGGGAATCTTGTCGTAGCGTTTGTCGATCGACAAGGTGACGAGCGCATCGAGCCGCTCCGGTTCGAGCACGACACCCGCCACCGAGCCGACGCGCACACCAGCGATCTTTACCGGCGCGCGCAGCTTGAGCTGGCCGACGTTGGTGAAGCGCGCCTTGATCATGTAGCTGTCGCCTTGGCTGTAGTTTGCGACCGAGGTGGTTTGCGTTGCCAAATAAGCGAGCGCCGCAAATCCGAGCAGGATGAACAGCCCGGTGCCGATTTGGAAGGATTGTCGTTGTGCCATTTCTTTGCCTCTGTTTTTCCCTTCTCGCATCGGGAGACGGGAAGATCGACTACATCAAAAACGCCGTCATCACGAAATCGAGCGCGAGCGTCGCGATCGAGGAAAACACCACGGTGCGCGTGGTCGCGTAAGCCACGCCTTCGCTGGTCGGCGCGGTCGTGTAGCCCTGGAACGAGGCGATCAACGTGCATACCGCACCGAAAGCAACGCTCTTCCACACACCGTTGATGACGTCGGTCCAGACGTCGACGCTCGCGGTCATGTTCGACCAGAACGTACCGTTGTCCAGACCCAGCCAGCTCACGCACACGACATGCGCGCCGAGGATCGCCAGCGCATTGAAGATGCACACCAACGCCGGCATCGCGACGATACCGGCGAGAAATCGCGGCGCAACGACGTAGGCGAGCGGATCGACCGCCATCATTTCCATCGCCGCGATCTGGTCGGTGGCACGCATCAGACCGACTTCGGCCGTAATCGACGTGCCGGCGCGACCGGCGAACAACAGCGCCGTCACCACCGGGCCCAATTCGCGATACAAGGCAAGCGCGACGACCGTGCCGCTCATCGCCGCACTGCCGAAGCGCGAAAGCACGTCGTACAACTGCAACCCGAGCACCGCGCCGATGAACAAACCACAGGTCATGATGATCGTCAAACTCATCGCTCCGACGAACCATATCTGCCTGATCGTTTCCTTGAAATAACGCAAACTGCGCGGCACCGCAGCGAAAATCCGAAACAGGAAAATGCCGCAAGCGCCAATCTGGGCAAGCGCGTCGGTGAAGCGCGATGACGTGCGTGCCGTGCTCATCGGCGCGCCTCCGCAAGCCCCAGTTCCACCGCGTAGTCCGGTGCAGGATACTGAAACGGCACAGGGCCGTCGGCCGCACCGGTGAAGAACTGCTCCGTCCACGGCGTATCGCCACGTTCGAGTTCTTCCGGCGTACCGTAGGCCGCGATCTTGCCACCGGCAAGCAGGTAGATGTGGTCGGCGACGCGGCGCACGGCCGACAATTCGTGCGCCACGAGGATACTGGTAATGCCCAAGGTTTCGCTGAGGGTGCGAATCAATTTCACGATCTGATTCAGCGCGATCGGATCCAGACCCACGAATGGTTCGTCGTAGATGATCAGCATCGGGTCGCGCACGATCGCGCGCGCGAGCGCCACACGCCGCATCATGCCCCCGGACAACTCGTGCGGCATCAAATCGACCGCGCCACGCAAACCGACCGCCTGCAACTTGGTCAGCACGAGATTGCGCAGTACCACTTCGGGCAAGCGCAGGTGCTGACGCAACGGGAAGGCGACGTTCTCGAACACCGAGTAATCGGTGAGCAGCGCCGAATTCTGGAACAGATAACCGATCTTCTCGCGCAGCGCAAACAGCGCCGCGCGATCGAGCGTGACGACATTGCGCCCATCGACCCAGACCTCGCCCGCATCGGGTGCGAGCTGGCCGGTGATGTGGCGCATCAGCGTCGTCTTGCCGGTGCCGCTGGGACCCATGACCGCCGTGACCCCGCCGCGCGGAATATCGAGATCGACCTTGTCGAAGATCGTCTTGCCGTTGAGTACGGTCGACAAGCCGCGAATCCGGATCAATGGATCGGCGCTTGCCGCTTCGGCGTTGTGGGCGACAGGGGCAGTCATGCGCGAAGCATAACCCATGCCACACGAGCGTCATCTGAACGAGACGAAAGCCAACGTCGATTCAATCCACGTCTTGGGTTTCTTTCAGCAAATCGGCGAGCAACAGCGCATAGCGCTCGCGCTGGTCGGCGGCACGCAACATCCGCGCTGTCGCGATCGACTGCAAATCCGCAAGCGCCGTGGCGAAATCGTCGTTGACCACGATGTAGTCGAACTCGACCGCATGCGCGATGTCCTCACGCGAATCGGCGAGACGACGGCGAATCGTCGCTTCCGAATCCTGCGCGCGCGAACGCAGGCGGCGTTCCAGCTCCGCACGCGACGGCGGCAGGATGAAAACGCTGACCGTGTCGGCCATCTGCGCCCGCACCTGGCGCGCGCCTTGCCAATCGATCTCGAGCAGCACATCCTTGCCGGAAGCGAGCATGCGCTCGACGGCAGTACGTGCGGTACCCTTCAGGTCGCCATGCACGACCGCGTGCTCGAAGAACTCCCCGCGCTTGACCATTTCCTCGAACACGCCGCGCGAAACGAAGTGGTAGTGGACGCCGTCGACTTCGCCCGGCCGCGGCAGGCGCGAGGTGTACGACACCGACAGGGCAATGTTCGGCTCGCGCTCAAGCAGCGCGCGGGTGAGACTGGTTTTACCGCCGCCTGAGGGGGCTGCAATGATGTAGAGGGTGCCGGTCATGTGCCGCAATTGTACAGGCGCAGACGCCGTCCGACTTGCGCGACCATGATGTCTTGGCTCACTCCGCATTCGATGCGCTTCCCTTGCCCACCGAACCGGGTTTTGGCACAGGCGAGATGTTGCCGACGATGCATCGCCGCGGAAAATATTGCGGCGGATCGATATTTGCTTCGTTCATGCGTGTTGAATTTCCGCCAACCCGACTCCGGAACGCGCCGCGCGGCTTGACCGGCGGAAGCGGTATACTGAAAATTCGGCCAGTCCGGATCAATCCCATCGACATGACCACCACGATGAATGCACCTGCCACGGCAGCCCCGACTTTGGTCGGATTGAGCGGCGTGCCCAAGCGTCTGGTCATGCAGGGGTTGCTTTCAGAAAACGATGCCCGTCGCATCAACGACGCGGCGACGAAGCAGAAAATCCCCGTGGCGAGCCTGCTGGTCGAACGCAATCTGGTCAGCAGTTCGCAATTGGCGCTGGCAACGAGCGAAGAATTCGGCGTGCCCCTGCTCGACGCGGAGTCGATCGACCTGAGTCAAATCCCGCAGAACCTGATCAGCGAGGATCTCGCCAACAAGCACCAGGTGCTGCCGATCTTCCGCCGCGGATCGCGCGTGTTCGTGGCGATCGCCGATCCGACCAATGCGCGTGCGCTGGATGACGTCAAGTTCCACGCGAAGACGTCGGTCGAGCCCGTACTTATCGATACCGAATCGCTCTCGCGCCTGATCGATCAGGCCTACAGCATGGGCACGTCGAGCTTCGACGCACTCGACGACGTCGCCGGCGGCCTGGAAAAACTCGTCATCGGCGATGGTGGCGATGAGGATACCGACGGCGGTATCGATGCCCGGGGCAACGACACGCCGGTGGTCAAGTTCGTCAACAAGGTGCTGGTCGATGCGATCAAGCGCGGCGCTTCGGACATTCATTTCGAGCCCTTCGAGGGCCACTATCGCGTGCGCTTTCGCATGGACGGCATGCTGCGTGCGGTGACCTCGCCGCCGGCAAAGATGGCGGCGCGCATCGCCTCGCGTTTGAAAGTGATGTCGGGCCTGGACATTTCCGAGCGCCGCATTCCGCAGGACGGGCGCATCAAACTCAATCTGTCCAAAACCAAGGCGATCGACTTCCGCGTATCGAGTTGTCCGACCCTGTTCGGCGAGAAAATCGTGCTCCGCGTGCTCGATGCTTCGGTCGCCCGACTCGGCATCGACAAGCTCGGCTACGAGGACGATCAGAGAGAACTGTTCGTCAACGCGATCCAGAAACCCTACGGCATGGTCGTGGTCACCGGCCCGACGGGCTCGGGCAAGACCGTGTCGCTGTACACCGCGCTCAACATCCTCAACGTCGAGGGGCGCAACATCTCCACGGTCGAGGATCCGGTCGAAATCCGCCTGCAGGGCGTCAACCAGGTGCAGCAGAACGTCAAGCGCGGCATGACCTTCGCCGTCGCCCTGCGCGCCTTCCTGCGTCAGGATCCGGACGTCATCATGGTCGGCGAAATCCGCGATCTGGAAACTGCCGAGATCGCGATCAAGGCCGCGCAAACCGGCCACATGGTGCTCTCGACCCTGCACACCAACGATGCCCCACAAACGGTGTCGCGCCTGATGAACATGGGCATCGCGCCGTACAACATCACTTCGGCGCTGTCCCTCGTCGTCGCCCAGCGTCTGGCGCGGCGTCTGCACGAATGCAAAAAACCGGTCGCCCTGCCGCCAGAATCCCTGCTCGCCGAAGGGTTCTCGAAAGAAGACGTGGCCGACATGCAGGTTTTCGACGCCATCGGTTGCTCGATGTGCAACGAGGGCTACAAGGGCCGCACCGGCATCTACCAGGTGATGCCGATCAACGAGCCGATCACGAAAATCATCTTGAAGGGCGGCAACATGCTCGACATCGCTGCTACGGCCAAAGCGTCGGGCGTGCGCGATCTGCGCGGATCGGCCCTGCTCAAGGTCAAGCAGCGTGTCACCAGCCTCGCGGAAATCAACCGCGTGACCAAGGATTAAGGGCCTGCTTTCAACGAGCACCCCTCTCCCTCAACGATAAAGCCGTTGGATGAGAGGGGGACAAGAAGCCTCGGTCGAGCATCCGGTGCAATCCGGTGGGGGAAGGAGACATCCATCGGAATTTTCGGTACTTGCGCGCATTTTTTCGACCGTTCATGATGTAATCTGAGCGCTATTCAGCAGGCTAGAGCACGGACCATGGCCCCAGTCGCGACGACCACCCGCAACAAACCGACAGCCGCACAGGTTGGCCGCGCACGCGCGCAGGTGAACCAGAGCGTGGTTTTCCTCTGGTCCGGCTCCGATGCGCGCGGCAAGAAGCTCAAGGGCGAGGAGACGGCCAAGTCCGCCTCGTTGCTCAAGGCCGATCTGCGCCGTCGCGGCATCAACGCGACCACGATCAAGCCGAAACCCAAGCCGTTGTTCGGCGCGTCCGGGCGTACCATCAAACCGCGCGAAATCGCGGTGTTCAGTCGCCAGATCGCGGTGATGATGTCGGCCGGCGTACCCATGGTGCAGGGCTTGGAGATCATAGGCAGCGGCCAAGCCAATCCGCGCATGAAGAACATGCTGCTCGATATCAAGACCAATATCGAAGGCGGTTCATCGCTGGCCGAGTCGATGCGCAAGTATCCGGTCCAGTTCGATGAGTTGTACACCAACCTGGTCAAGGCTGGCGAGTCCGCGGGCGTACTCGACACCGTGCTCGACACGGTCGCCACGTACAAGGAAAACATCGAGACGATCAAGGGCAAGGTGAAAAAGGCCCTGTTCTATCCGGCTGCCGTGCTCGTGGTCGCCTTCATCGTCACCCTGATTCTGCTGATCTTCGTGATCCCGCAATTCGAGACGGTGTTTTCCAGCATGGGCGCCAACCTGCCGGCGTTCACGCTGATGTACGTGAACCTGTCGCGCTTCGTTACCCAGCACTGGCTGATCATGCTCGCCATCGTTGCCGGCACGATCGGCGGCATCGCCTTCGTCTACAAACGCTCGCCGAAGTTCGCCCACTTCATCGCGCGTGCGTCGCTCAAGATTCCCGTCGTCGGTCAAATCCTGACGCAGTCGGCGATCGCCCGTTTCGCCCGCACGCTCGGCGTCACCTTCAAGGCCGGCGTGCCGCTGGTCGAGGCGCTCGATTCGGTGTCTACCGCGACCGGCAGCCCGATCTACAACGAAGCGGTCAAACAGATTCGCAGCGATGTCGCCGTCGGCCATCAATTGCAATTCGCGATGAAACAGACAGCCTTGTTCCCGAACATGGTCGTGCAGATGGTCGGCATCGGCGAGGAAGCCGGCGCGCTCGACACAATGCTGTTCAAAATCGCCGAGTTCTACGAGCAGGAAGTCAACAACGCCGTCGATGCGCTGTCGAGCCTGCTGGAACCGTTCATCATGGTCATCATCGGCCTGATCGTCGGCGGCATGGTCGTCGCCATGTACCTGCCGATCTTCCAGCTCGGCAACGTGGTCGGCTGAGCACGCGGACGCATGCAGGAATTTTTCGCGATCCCCGGCGTGAGCCTGACATTGGCCGGCGTGTTCGGCCTGCTGGTGGGCAGCTTTCTCAACGTCGTCATCCTGCGCCTGCCGCCGCGGTTGATGCATCAATGGCGCGAGCAGAGCCGCGACATGCTCGAACTCGCCGCAAGCGCCGAGTCACCGCCGCCGGGACTGGTGTGGCAAGCATCGCATTGCCCGCAATGCAAACACCCGCTGGGCGTGCTGGAAAACATTCCTCTCCTGAGCTGGCTGGCTTTGCGTGGACGCTGCAAACACTGCGGCGCGGCCATCTCGGCGCAGTATCCCCTGATCGAACTGCTGACCGGCATCGCCTCACTGCTGGTCGTGTGGAAATTCGGTGTGAGTTGGCAGGCCCTCGCCGGGTTGTTCTTCACCTGGGCGCTGATCGCGCTCGCCGGCATCGACGTGCGCACGCAACTGCTGCCCGATCAGATCACCCTGCCCCTGCTCTGGCTCGGCTTGCTGCTCGCGCTCGTTCCGTTCTTCATCGATGCGCCCTCGGCCATTCTCGGCGCGACGATCGGCTACCTCGCCCTGTGGACGGTGTATTGGGCATTCAAGTTGCTCACCGGCAAAGAGGGCATGGGCTACGGCGATTTCAAATTGCTCGGCGCGCTCGGTGCATGGATGGGGCCGTGGGCGTTGCTGCCGATCGTGCTGCTGTCCTCCCTGATTGGCGCCGTCGTCGGCGCAGGCATGCTCGCCGCGCAAGGGCGCGATCGCGCCACCCCGATTCCGTTCGGCCCCTTTCTCGCCGCGGCGGGCTGGGTGCAATTCGTTTTCGGTACCGAAGTTTTGGCACTGTACCGGCACCTGTTTGCGTTGACCTGATCCGTCGGCCTCATGCGATCACCGTCGTGTCCGCATCAACGGCAATGACAAACACGCTTGTTTTCGTTGGCCAAGCACGGGGCAACCCATGACCGATCGCCTCGCCATCGTCGTCACTGGCGGCATCGCCTCGGGCAAGACGACGGTGGCGAACGGTTTCGTCGACCTCGGTGTGCCGTTGTTCGATGCCGACGTCATTGCACGCGAGCTGGTCGCTCCGGGGCAACCGGCGTTGACGGAAATCGTGGCCGCATTCGGCCCCGAAGCGCTGACACCCAACGGCCAGCTCGACCGCCAACGCATGCGTGAGCGCATCTTCGCCGATGCGAATGCACGGCGCCGGCTCGAATCGATCCTGCATCCACGCGTGCGAGAAACGTTGCGCTCGCGGGCGCGCGCCTGCGCGACTGGTTATTGCCTGCTCGCCGTTCCGTTGTACGCTGAAGCGCCTGCGGCCTATGCCTGGGTCGATCGCGTGCTGGTCGTGGATGTGCCACCTGCCGTACAACTCGTGCGCTTGATGCAGCGCGATGGCATGACGCGGGAATCTTCGCAGCGTGCGCTCGCGGCGCAGGCCAGCCGCTCGCAGCGACTGGCGCTGGCCGACGACGCCATCGACAACAGCGGCACGCCGGCAGCGTTGACGCACATCATCGCCCGCCTCCATCAACGGTATTCGAGACTGTCAGGGCGCGAAAAATTCTGAGATGCCGGCGATACCCTGCGCGCCGTGAGCGCGTGCCGTTGCCGTATCCGCCTTCGTCAATCCGCCGAGTGCGTAAACCGGCAACGGGGTTGCCGCGCACAGCTCGGCAAAGCGCGACCACCCCATCGCGGGTACGTCGGGATGACTGCGCGTCGGCTGCACCGGGCCGAGCACGACGAAGTCGACGCCGATGGCCGTTGCCTGCGCCAATTCGGATTCGCCATGACACGAGGCCGCAAGCCAACGATCGCGCGGCAGCGGGCGATCGCGCAATTGCATCAACTCGAACGATGACAAGTGCACACCGTCGAGATCGAGCTCGCGGGCGAGATCGACGCTGGAATGAATCAGCAACGCGGCGCCTGCTTCGCGCGCGCGCTCACGCACTTGCTGCGCGAGCGCGCGCAGGCGCGACGCTGCGATGGCCTTCGAGCGCAATTGCAAAAGCCGCACGCCGCCCGCCAGGGCGCGATCGATCCGCGCGAGAAATCGGGCCTCGTCGCTGTCGGGCTCCGGGGTAATCGCATAGCACGAAGGCAATCGCAGTGCGCAGACAACGGGCCGGTCGGGAGGCGGCATTTCGATATCGATCAACGCATCGATGCGTTGCCACGCCACGGCCTGACCTTCGCATCCGCGCGGTTCACCGTTGAAATCGAGCACGCGGTAAACATCGAGAACGATGGATTTCGTGGTGAAATTCCAAGGCACGCCGATGAGCGGTTCGATCGCCCCGATCTCGACCCCGATTTCCTCGCGCAACTCGCGACATAGTGCGGCATGCGCGGTTTCGCCGGGTTCGACCTTGCCACCTGGAAATTCCCACAGCCCGGCAGAGTGACTGCCATTCCGGCGCTGCGCGAGGAGCACGCGGCCATTGCTGTCGCTGAGGACGCCGGCAACGACGTGAGTGCGATCGATACGCCCGTTCACGCGGCGCGCCGGGGAAATGCCGGGGCGAGAGGAGAATCGTGCCTGACCTGTTTGCTCACGACCAGAAGCGCCTTCCCGCACTGCCCCCAAGCCAACGCTCGGGGGTGAGGTTCATCGGATCAAGCCAGTCTGCCGTGACACTGCTTGTATTTCTTGCCCGATCCGCACGGACAGGGATCGTTGCGACCGACCTTCGGCGCTTCGCGGATGATCGTGCCCGGCAGCGGTGGCGGCGGCACGGCCTCGCCACCCCGCTGTGCGACTGCCACATCGCCGACCAGCGGCGCGGTTTCGGCATGCTGGAATTCGAGCGCTTGACGCTCCTGCTCGCGGCGCTGCTGTTCTTCGAGCGCGGCGACCTCGGACTCGCTGCGAATGCGCAACATCGCCATGCGCTGAATCACTTCGGTCTTGACCCGCTCGAGCATGGATTGGAACAAGGCAAAACCTTCGCTCTTGTATTCCTGCTTCGGCTGCTTCTGCGCATAGCCGCGCAGATAGATGCCTTGACGCAGATAATCCATGCTGGCCAGGTGTTCTTTCCAGTGCTGGTCGAGCACTTGCAGGAGGAAGAATTTCTCCGCCGCGCGCATGATTTCCGAACCGTACTGCGCTTCCTTTTCGCGGAAGTAACGATCGACTTCGTCGACGACGTGCTCGCCGATGCCTTCCGCGCCGAGATCGCTCTGGCCTTCGGCCCAGTGTTTGACGTCGATCTGGATGCCATATTCCGACTGCAAGGCGCGATCGAGCCCGGCGAGATCCCACTGTTCGTCCACGCTGTCCGCCGGCACATAACGGCGCACCAGATCGCTGATCACGTCATAGCGAATGTTGACGATATTCTCGGCAACGTCGTTGGCATCGAGCAGTTCGTTGCGCTGCTGGTAGACGACCTTGCGCTGATCGTTGGAGGTGTCGTCGAATTCGAGCAGGTTCTTGCGGATGTCGAAGTTGTGCGCTTCGACCTTGCGCTGCGATTTTTCGATCACGCGCGTGATCATCTTGTCTTCGAGCGCCTCGTGTTCCTTCATGCCGAACAGTTGCATCCAGCGCGTCACCCAGTCGGGCGCGAAGATGCGCATCAGCGAGTCGTCGAGCGAGAGGTAGAAGCGGCTCGAACCCGGATCGCCCTGGCGACCCGAGCGACCACGCAGCTGATTGTCGATGCGGCGCGACTCGTGCCGTTCGGTACCGATGATGTGCAGGCCGCCCGCCGCGAGCACCGCATCGTGGCGCGCTTGCCAATCGGCCTTCATCTTCTCGCGTTCGGCGTCGCTCGTGTCTTCGGGCAGCGCTTGCAGTTCGGATTCGAGCGAACCGCCCAGCACGATGTCGGTGCCGCGGCCGGCCATGTTGGTCGCGATCGTCACTGCGCCGGGACGGCCGGCCTGCGCCACGATCTGCGCCTCGCGCTCGTGCTGCTTGGCGTTCAGCACCTCATGGGGAATCGGCGGCTTCTGCTTGCGCAGCTCGTTCGAGAGCAGCTCCGAGGTTTCGATCGAGGTGGTGCCGACGAGCACGGGCTGGCCCTTTTCGTGGCAGGCCTTGATGTCCTCGATCACCGCCTCGAACTTGTACGGCTGCTTGAGAAAGACGATGTCCTGGTTGTCACGGCGCACCATCGGCTTGTGGGTCGGGATGACCACGACTTCGAGGCCGTAGATCTGCTGGAACTCGTAGGCCTCCGTGTCGGCCGTGCCGGTCATGCCGGACAGCTTGCCGTACATGCGGAAGTAGTTCTGGAACGTGATCGAGGCGAGCGTCTGGTTCTCGCGCTGGATCGGCACGCCTTCCTTCGCCTCGACCGCCTGATGCAGGCCGTCGGACCAGCGCCGGCCCGCGAGCGTGCGGCCGGTGAATTCGTCGACGATGATGACCTCGCCGTCGCGCACGATGTATTCCTGATCGCGGCGGTACAACGTGTTCGCGCGCAGCGCGGCATTGAGGTGATGGACGACGGCGAGGTGCTTGGAGTCGTACAGCGATTCGTCGGCACCGATGATGCCGTCGGCGCGCAGGACTTCCTCGGCGTGCTGCATGCCCTCTTCGGACAAATGCACCTGCTTCTGCTTTTCATCGACGAAGTAGTCGCCGGGGCCTTCGTCTTCTTTTTCCTGCCGCGTGAGCTTGGGCACGATGCGGTTGATCCGCGCATACAGCTGTGGCGAATCGTCCGACGGGCCGGAGATGATCAACGGCGTGCGCGCCTCGTCGATCAAGATCGAATCGACCTCGTCGACGATGGCGTAGTGCAGGCCGCGCTGGTAGCGCTGCTCCTTCGACAAGGCCATGTTGTCGCGCAGGTAATCGAAACCGTATTCGTTGTTGGTGCCGTAGGTGATGTCGGCGGCGTAGGCGGCATGCTTGTCGGCATGATCCATGCCCGGATAGACGACGCCGACGGTCAAGCCGAGGAAGGTGTAGACCTTGCCCATCCACGCCGCATCGCGGCGCGCAAGGTAGTCGTTGACGGTAACGACGTGGACGCCCTTGCCTTCGAGCGCATTCAAATACACCGGCAGCGTGGCGACCAGAGTTTTGCCCTCGCCGGTGCGCATCTCGGCGATACGCCCGGAGTTGAGCACCATGCCGCCGATCAACTGCACGTCGTAGTGGCGCATGCCGAGCACGCGGCGCGAGGCCTCGCGCACGGTGGCAAAGGCGTCGGGCAGGATGTCATTCACCGTCTCGCCTGCAACCAGGCGCGCCTTCAGTGTGTCGGTGCGAGCGCGCAATTCCTCGTCAGACAGCGCTTGCAGCGAGGGTTCGAGGGCGTTGATCTTTGCCACCGATTTCGACATCTGCTTGACCAGACGTTCGTTGCGGCTGCCAAAGATGCCGGTAAGGATGCGATTGAACATGTTCGATGCTTGAGGATAGAGGCGGAAGTCGTCGTCGAGAGAGGCGGTCGAATCGACCACCCGGCTCCCGCGCCCGAAGACAAGCGCCAAGCCCACTCTCGAAAGCAAAGGCCGCCATGCTGTGGCGGCCCGGTCGACATTATAAGGGAATTGGGCAGTCGACGCGCCGTTTCAAGCCTCGGCCGCGCCTCACTGCACGGAAATTACACCGGTTTGATCTTGCCTTTGACGTAGGCGTAGGGATTGACCACTTTGCCATTGAGCCAGACTTCGAGATGGCAGTGCGGCCCGGTGGAACGCCCGGTCGAGCCCACCTTGGCAATGACCTGGCCGAATTTCACACGCTCGCCGACGTGCACCAGATTCGCCGAATTGTGCGCATAGCGTGTCATATAACCGTTGCCGTGGTCGATCTCGACGACACGCCCGTACCCGGCTTTGTCACCCGCGAAGGAAACGACGCCGGCTGCCACGGCCTTGATGTCGCTGCCGTATTCGGCGTCGAAATCGAGCCCGGTATGCGATTCCAGCTGCCCGTTTATCGGGTCGACCCGAGAACCGAATGGCGAGCCGATGTAACTGGTCGACACGGGATAGCCATTCGGCACGAGCGTGTTGCGCGTGTTGCGATCGAGCAACAGATTTTCGAGTACGGTCAGTTGCGTTTCCTGCATGGCGAATTGATTGCGCAGGGCACCGATATTGCCGGCAAGATCGAAATCGAGAGGGTGTGGCGCGGCGGTCGGATCTTCCGCACCGCCGAGTGCCGGCGCTCGGGAAAAATCGAACTCGCCGTCACCCAATTTTCCGATTTCAGTGAGTCGCTCGCCAAGCGCGTTGAGCCGTGTAGCCTGAGCCTGCAGCAAGCCGAGTTGCAGGGCGAGCGCATCCATGTCGCGCCGCGAAGCAGTTTCCACCTGCGCCAGATCGTTCTGCTGTTTCGCAACCGTGGCACGCATCGTCGCAACATCGCGCAGAGCCTGGTCGCGACCGTTGGCGAAGAGGCTGGCGCCGATGACCCCCGCGCCGATAAAAAATAGTGCGCAGGCGCCGAGGATGCCGGCGATCCTGCTACGCACACGCCAGCACTTCAAGTCGAGTGTAGTCGGCGTTGCATTGGAATTTGCGACGATTATGATGTTCATCGTTCCGCAATGAGTTCATGAAGCCGGTTCGGTATTTCGCCGAACGCGCCTCGACCATGCCATGCAGCCCACCGACCGACCTTCATCGCACGACAAGGTTCTATCCGCCGGCGCGTCCGCAAAAACCGGACTTGCCGCCCACCTCGTTGGCGAATCACCTCCCGTCGCGGCCCTGCTTTCGCGGGCGCGCGCCCTGGATGCGCTCGATCATCAACTGCGCCAACCGCTGCCGGACGCACTGCGTCGCCAATGCCGTTTGGCGACCATGCAGTCCGGGCGGATCGTCTTTCTGGCGAGTTCCCCGACGTGGGCAGCGAAGTTGCGCCTTCATCAGAACGCAATTCTTTCCCAAGCCCGCATGACTTCAGGCCTTCCGGTCGAGAAATTCACGGTGAAAGTGGCGGCCCTGCCTCCCGTTCCCAGGGAATCGGCAAAACCCAAACCCCTTTCCAAAGCCAGCGCCGAACATCTGCGACGCGTGGCTCGGTCCCTTTCCGACCCGGAGCTCCGGGCGGCTTACCTCAAATTGGCCGATCTAGCCGAATAGAATCTTCCGTGATCACAAAAAAGCAGTCGTTGCGAGGGCGACGACTGCTTTCGATGAAAGTCATACCGCTTGAGCGGGGTGTGCGTACGAAATCGGCGCCTTGGTTTGATCCGAAAAACTGACTTCTTCCCACGCATTGGCGTCCGCCATCAACGTGCGCAGCAGTTTGTTGTTCAATTCGTGACCGGACTTGTGGCCGTAGAACGCGCCGATAAGGCTGTGGCCGAGCAGGTACAGATCGCCGATCGCGTCGAGAATCTTGTGCTTGACGAATTCGTCCTCGTAACGCAGACCGTCTTCGTTGAGCACGCGGTAGTCGTCGAGCACGATCGCATTGTCCATCGAGCCGCCGAGCGCGAGGTTCTTCTCGCGCAACATTTCAATGTCGCGCATGAAGCCGAACGTGCGTGCGCGCGAGACTTCCTTGACGAACGAGGTTGTCGAGAAATCGATCTCGGCCTTGGATGTGCGGCGGGTGAAGATCGGATGATCGAAATCGATCGAGAAGCCGACCTTGAAGCCGTCGAACGGCTCGAAGCGCGCCCACTTGTCGCCTTCGCGCACAACAACCGGCTTTTTAATGCGGATGAAACGCTTGGCCGCGGATTGTTCTTCGATCCCCGCCGACTGCAACAGGAAGACGAATGGTCCGGCACTGCCGTCCATGATCGGCACTTCCGGTGCGGACAGATCGACATAGGCATTGTCGATGCCGAGGCCGGCAAAGGCGGAAAGCAGATGTTCGATGGTCGCGATGCGCACACCATCCTTGACGAGCGTGCTGGACAGGCGGGTGTCGCCGATGTTCTCGCTGCGGGAGCGGATCTCCATCGGCTGCGCAAGGTCCACGCGGCGAAACACGATGCCGGTGTCGACAGCCGCAGGACGCAGCGTCATGTAAACCTTCTCGCCCGTATGCAGACCAACGCCCGTCGCCCGGATGATATTTTTGAGCGTACGTTGTCTGATCATTTTTTTTATTACCCCTGGGGCAGGAGCGGACAAAACGGCAGTGATCCTAACACACGGCCACCACCACGCAAAGAAAAACGACGCGAAAACCCGACGGACGTTGCAAAAAAACAACGCGTCGCGAATTTCACTTGTCGATGATACCAGCGCTCATCCGGAGCGCTCGCACTGCGCGGCCCGCCGTTAAGGATTCGTTACGCGACTGTGCCGCCGCGTAACGTCCATCTCGACTCGCGTAAGCCGGTGCCGCTGGGCACCGCTGCCATCAATCGGCTTGACGCCGCAAAAAAGCAGGAATGTCCAGAATGTCCAAGTGGTTGTCCTGCGCATCGATCGAAACGGCGGCATCCTGCGCCGGTATGGCCACACACGCCGGGCCACTGCGCGTCGGTCGGATATAGTCGTCGTGTACCGGCCAGTTGTCCGTCCCCGTGCGCTTGACCAAGGTCGGCCGCACGGCGACGACGGGCTCTTCCCGACGCATCGGCTGGCGCATGGCGTTGCGATTTAGACCCGTGGCCACGACGGTGACCCGCACGTTGTCCTGCATTTCCGCATCGATCGCGGTACCGATCACGACGGTGGCATCTTCGGAGGCGAACTGATGCACGACGTCGCCGATCTCGTTGAACTCGCGCATGGTGAGATTCATGCCCGCAGTAACGTTGACGAGAATGCCGCAGGCACCGGACAAATTCACGTCTTCGAGCAGCGGGTTCTTGATCGCCGCTTCGGCTGCTGCCACCGCACGGTCGTCGCCGCGCGCGATGCCCGTGCCCATCATGGCCAAACCCATCTCGCTCATGACCGTGCGCACGTCGGCGAAGTCGACGTTGATCAGGCCCGGTCGCGTGATCAGGTCGGAAATGCCCTGGACCGCGCCAAGCAACACGTCATCCGCGGATTTGAGAGCAGACACCATCGTCACGTCGTGGCCGAGCACACTGAGCAACTTCTCGTTCGGTACGGTGATCAGCGAATCGACGTACTGGGACAAATCTTCGATGCCCTTCATCGCGACCTGCATGCGACGACGTCCTTCGAACGGAAACGGCTTGGTCACGACCGCCACGGTGAGAATGCCGAGTTCCTTGGCGAGTTGGGCCACGACCGGCGCCGCTCCCGTGCCGGTACCGCCGCCCATGCCGGCGGTGATGAACACCATGTCCGCTCCCTGCAGGATTTCGACGATGCGCTCGCGATCCTCCAGCGCGGCCTGGCGGCCCACTTCGGGGTTTGCGCCGGCACCCAGGCCCTTGGTCACGTTGGCGCCGAGTTGCAACGTCAGTTTTGCACCGGTTTTCTTCAAGGCTTGCGCATCGGTATTCGCGCAAACGAAATCGACGCCTTCGATATTGGATTGCACCATGTGGCTGACCGCATTGCCGCCGCCGCCGCCGACGCCCACCACTTTGATCACCGCATTCGGTGCGAGTTTTTCCACGAGTTCGAACATGTCCCTTACCTCCGCTAGTCGGTATGTCGCTTGATGTAGTTATCGATATCCGGCCAGACGCTCCGCGTCATCCCGGTCTTGCGACGCGCAGGCACATGCCCGCCACAAGGTGGCGTCCGTTTCGGACGCCTTGCCACGAAACCTCCGTGCTTCGCTCGCTGCAAACAAGGATCGAGAACCAGGCCCTTGTCCGCGTGATTTGTCGTTCCGCATCGCCAGCCCTCTCACCGGCTGCCGCCACTCAGAATTCCCCCTTGACCCAATGCTTGATTCGGCCCCAGAAATTGCCTCCGTTGCCGGCGGCGCTTCCGCTCGGACGCACAGCGTGCTCCTGTCGGCTGCCGTAGAGCAGCAACCCCACTCCGGCGGCATGTATCGGATTGCTGACCACATCGGCGAGCCCGGTCACGTGTTGCGGCAAACCGATGCGCACGGGCAAATGGAATACTTCCTCGGCCAACTCGACGACGCCTTCCATCTTCGAGCCGCCCCCCGTCAACACGACGCCGGCAGCGACCAGCGATTCGTAGCCCGAGCGACGCAGTTCGGCCTGAACCATGCCGAACAATTCTTCGTACCGCGGCTGCACCCACTCGGCCAACGTCTGCCGCGCCAATCGGCGCGGCGGGCGATCGCCCACGCTGGGTACCTGGATCGTCTCTTCGGCATGCGCGAGCTGGGCCAGCGCACAGGCGTACTTGACCTTGATTTCCTCGGCATGCGCGGTCGGCGTGCGAAAGCCCTGGGCGATATCGTTGGTCACCTGATCGCCGCCGATCGGCAGGCTTGCGGTGTGGCGGATCGCGCCCTGGGTGAAGATGGAGATGTCGGTCGTTCCCGCGCCGATGTCGACCAGACACACGCCGAGCTCACGCTCGTCCTGCACCAGAATCGCCTTGCTCGATGCGATCGCGCCGGGGATCAGGTCGTCGACCTGCAGGCCGCAGCGGTTCACGCACTTGGTGATGTTCTGCGCCGCGCTGACCGCGCCGGTGACGATATGCACGTTCGCCTCGAGGCGCACACCGCTCATGCCGATCGGATGGCGGATGTCCTCCTGGCCGTCGATGACGAATTCCTGCGGCTCCTTGTAGAGCACGCGTTGGTCGGCTGGAATGGCGACGGCACACGCCGCATCGAGAACGTGGTCGATATCGCCCTGGGTCACTTCGCGCTCGCGGATGGGTGCCGTGCCGTGCGAATTGCGTCCGAGGATATGACTGCCGGCGATGCCGGCGAACACCGAACGGATTTCGCAACCGGCCATCAACTCGGCTTCCTCGACCGCACGCTGGATCGATTGCACAGTCGATTCGATGTCGACCACGACACCGCGCTTCAATCCGTGCGAGGCGTGCGAGCCGATGCCGATGATCTCGACCGGTTCGCCCGGCGAATACTCACCGACGATCGCCACCACTTTCGAGGTGCCGACATCGAGTCCGACGATCAGGGATTTATCGGTTTTGTGCTTCATGTCGATCTCTGCGATGTCGCCGACGGCTTGGCCGGAACGGCGGATTTGTCGGAAGGGGCCGTTGCGCCGGGAGTGGAAGGCGAGGCCGTCGCCAACCAGCGGATCGCGAAACCATTTGCGTAGCGCAGATCCGCACGCGCGAATGCATTCGTGCCGCGACCGGCGGCAAGCCTGGGAAACACGTCGAGAAAGCGTTGCAGATGCGCGTCGATATCGCGCTGGCCGAGCAGAATTTCCGATCCATCGACGAGGCTGAGCGTCCAACTTCCGCGCGCCGAAAGCGCCACGCCAGCCAACGCAAGCCCGCTGCCGCTGAGCGTGTTCAAGGTTTTCTGGTAGAACTCGACCACCGCCGCCAGTTGCGCGTCCGGACCGGACAATTGCGGCAAACCTTGGATCGCCTCGGTTCCCGGTGCATCGAACAAGGTTCCGCTGCGGCCAACCAACCGCTTGTCGCCCCAGCGCGCGAACGGCTGTTGCTCGAGCACGCGCATTTCGATCGTGTCCGGCCAGCGCTTGCGCACTTCGACGCGCTCGACCCAGGGCAGGGTCGCAACCGCAGCGCGCACCGCTTCGAGTTTGATCGCGAAGAAGCCGGTCCCCAGATAATTTTTCGTCGCCGCACGAATCTGTTCCGCACCGACATGGTTGAATTCCGCTTCGACCTGAAGGTTGCGAATGGGCCAGCGCTCCTGCGCAAACCAGCCCTTGAGCACGCCGACGATCGGCAGGCCGATCAAACTCAGGGCAATCGCCCAGGCAAACAGTTTGAGCACCGTACGGCTCATGGCGCCCCCTCGAAACTCGTTTCGAGAATGCGCCAGCACAACTCCTCGAAGTCGATGCCGACCGCGCACGCGGCCTTCGGCACGAGCGAGTGGCTGGTCATGCCCGGCGTCGTGTTGACTTCGAGCAGCCAGTTGCGGCCTTGCGCGTCGCGCATGACGTCGACGCGACCCCAGCCCGAACAAGCCGCGGCATCGAACGCGGCCAGCGCCAGCGCGCGCATTTGCGCTTCGGCCGCGCCATCGAGACCGGGGCAGAGATATTGCGTATCCTCGGCGATGTACTTGGCGTTGTAGTCGTAGTAGGCGCCCTTCGGCACGATGTGAATCGTCGGCAGCGCCGCGCCGCCGAGGATGCCGACGGTATACTCGCCGCCGCCTTCGATCAGCGCCTCCATCAACAGGTCGCCGTGATAGCGCGCGGCGAGTTCCACCGCGGCATCGAGATCGGCGTCCGTGAACACACGCGTGACGCCGACGCTCGAACCCTCGCAGGCCGGCTTCACGATCAGCGGAAACCCGAGCGCGCGCGCAGCCGCATGCACATCCGCGCCACGCGGCAGCGCCTGGTAGCGCGGCGTCGGCAGGCCAAGCGACAGCCACACCTGCTTGGTGCGGGTCTTGTCCATCGACAGGGCCGAACCGAGCACGCCCGAGCCGGTGAACGGCACGCGCAGCGACTGCAGCGCGCCCTGCAACTCGCCGTTCTCGCCGCCGCCGCCGTGCAGGATGTTGAACACGCGCGCAAAGTGCCCCGCGCGCAGCGCGTCGAGCAGGGCCGGAATGCCGTCGATCGCCTGCGCGTCGACCCCGCGTGCCTTGAGCGCGTCGAGCACGTTGCGGCCCGAATTCAGCGAGACTTCGCGTTCCGCGCTGTCCCCGCCCATGACGACGGCGACCCGGCCGAACTGTTTGGCTTCGATGATGCGCATTATTTTACTTTTCCACTTCTGGACTTGTTCGCCGCGGCCGGAGCGAGGGCGGCCAACTCGCCCACCGCCGCGCCGATGTCGCCAGCGCCCATGACGAGGACGAGATCGCCGTCGCGCAGCAGCCCCGGCAGCATGGTTTTCAATTCGCGCGGATGCTCGACGAGGACCGGCACGACTTTGTTGCGCGCGCGCACCGCACGCGCCAGCGCGCGGCCGTCGGCGTCCGCGATCGGCGCCTCACCGGCCGGATAAACCTCGGTCAACACCAGCACGTCGACCTCGCTGAGCACGTTGGCGAAGTCGTCGAGCAGGTCGCGCGTGCGCGTGTAGCGATGCGGCTGGAACGCGACGACGAGGCGGCGCTGCGGCCAGCCGCCGCGTGCGGCCGCGAACACCGCGGCAAGCTCGCGCGGATGGTGGCCGTAGTCGTCGACGAGCAGCGCGCTGCCCCGATTTTTTCCAACGCCGCCGAGCGCGATCGCGCCGCGCATCTGGAAGCGCCGACCCACACCCTGGAAATTTTCCAGCGCGGTCGCGATCGCCTTCGCGTCGACGCCGAGCTGCCAACCGACCGCCGCCGCCGCCAGCGCATTCTTGACGTTGTGCAGACCCGGCAGATTGAGCGTGACCGCGAACGCTTTCTTCTGCCCGGGCAGATGCAGGTCGAAGCGCATGCGCCCGCCGTCCTGGGTGATGCGGCTCGCGCGCACGTCGGCCTCCTTGTGCGCGCCGTAGGTCAGCATGCGCCGCGTCGTCGTGCGCGCGAGCTGCGCTACTTCGGCGTCGTCGATGCAGAGCACGGCGACGCCGTAGAACGGCAGGCGATGCAAGAAGTCGTCGAACGCCTTCTTCACCAGGGTGAAGTCGCCGCCGTAGTTTTCCAGATGATCCGCGTCGATATTGGTGACGATCGCGATCACCGGGTTGAGCATCAGGAACGAGCCGTCGCTCTCGTCCGCCTCGGCGACGAGATAGTCGCCGCTGCCGAGACGCGCATGCGTGGCCGCGGCGAGCAGCTGGCCGCCGATGACGAAGGTCGGATCGAGTCCGCCTTCGGCCAGCACCGAGGCGACGAGGCTGGTCGTCGTCGTCTTGCCGTGCGTGCCGGCGACGGCGATGCCGCGGCGGAAACGCATGAGTTCGCCGAGCATCTCGGCACGTGGCACCACCGGCAGGCGGCGTTCGCGCGCGGCGAGCACTTCGGGATTGTCCGCTCGGATGGCGCTCGAGACGACGACCGCATCGGCCTTGTCGACGTTGCTCGCCTTGTGCGTCTTGTGGATCTTGATGCCGAGTTCGGCCAGATGCCGCGTCACCGCCGAGTCGGCCTTGTCCGAACCGGTGACCTTGTAGCCGAGGTTGTGCAACACCTCGGCGATGCCGCTCATGCCCGCGCCGCCGATGCCGA
>Ga0208826_1000446_pt1 | contig 43650 bp, 31 predicted proteins | sample AD_UKC115_MetaG_FD_184451 | JGI IMG/M metagenome (GOLD analysis project Ga0208826, IMG submission 184451) | Active sludge microbial communities of municipal wastewater-treating anaerobic digesters from Hong Kong - AD_UKC115_MetaG (SPAdes)... | ecosystem: Engineered > Bioreactor > Anaerobic >... | reverse complement strand
ACAACAGCCGTTTGTTCATTGGAATTAATGGTCGGATACTCCTTCTCGCAGGCACTAACCGACAGGAGCAGTGCAGCTATTGCAACTTGCATGGCGAGATGTAAAATTTTAATTCGTTTCATGGTTAGATAGGTTTAGGTTGGTGCAATAAAATTATGAAATAGTTTTGTTTGCTTAAGTAGCAAAAATGCACCTATTTTATTTGGATAGTGTTAACAATATGTTATAAATGCTGGAAAATTAGGTTTAGCCGTTTGAATTTTCTACATGCCTTTACCCAATGTCTTATAAATGCACTATTTAGTTGGAATTACGGGTTCTCCGTTTAATTATAGACTTTTTAACGAGTCATCCCGGGAATGCGGTAAAATTTATTAGCCGCATTAACTTTTGGCCATGACTTTTTAAGGTTGTGGGGCAGAATTACCCTTACCTCTTTGGTGTATCATAAAAAATTTCAGTAGGTTTGTATCTGTTAAGTATTGGGAAACCGAGATTCATATTTACGCATAAACCTCTTGATATGAAAAAAATTCTACTCCTTTTGCTTGCTGCCATTATCACCCTTACCTCGGTTGGGCAGGGAACCGTGAAAAAGGGTAAAGCTTCAACAGGTCCATACCCCCGTGGATGGGTGCTGGTTGAAAAGGGAGGCAAGTACGGGTTTATATCGGCCGAAGGAGATGAGATTATTAAAACCCAGTACACCAGAATATCTCCCTTCGACGAGTACCTGTCGGGATGGGCGCTGGTAGAGAAAGATGGCTTTTTAGGGTTTATCTCCAACTCGGGTGATGAGGTTGTTAAACCCCAGTACACCAAAATTTATCCTTTTGATGAGATGCAGCGTGGCTGGGCTTTGGTCGAAATCAGCGGGTTGTTTGGGTTCATATCAAGCGAAGGCAGGGAAGTCGTGAAACCAAAGTACAGCAAGATTTACCATTTTGGGGAAATGTATAAGAACCTCGCCATGGTGGAGAAGGATGGGTTGGTAGGTTTTATAAATTTAGATGGAAGCGAGGTGCTTAAGCCCCAGTACCAAAAAGTGCATCCATTTGGCGAGTATAAAAAGGATTGGGCCATGGTGGAGCGCGATGGATTTTTTGGCTTTATAAATGGGGAGGGGAAAGAGGTTGTTGCTCCAAAGTACAGTAAAGTTTCTCCATTCGGGGAGTACCAAAAGAATTGGGCGCTTGTTGAGAAGGACCGCTACTTAGGTTTTATTGATATGGATGGCAGGGAGGTGATTAAACCCCAGTATAGCCAGATACTGCCGTTTGGTCAGCTACAAAAGGATTGGGCTATGGTTGAGCGTGATGGGCTTTGGGGTTTCATTTCAGCCGATGGCCGGGAGGTGGTGAAGCCGAAGTACGAGAAAATCAACCTTGATGATGTTTCGGGCATCAAAAAAACCAACGAGGTTGTAAAGGACGAAAATAGCTGAGCGAATATTTGTATTTGGTTATCAACGTAAATATATTTGCACCATCTTGTTTTTACTTCTAAAAGCATCGGAATTATAGAGAAGAGCTGAGAGAACAGGCTCATTGAAGCTCTAGCAACCTGCATTTAAGTTGTAAGGTGCTAAAACCTGACTCCTGTGGAGGAGTAATTATAACTCTTAACTTAACGCCATGTGTGCCATTAAAATTTTATCGTTTCCTCTCTCTTCGGACTACTTAAATAGTTCGCGTTGGCTGATATGCTCTCCTAGCAAGTTAACCCCAGCCATGCGAATGCGCCGCTAAGCGCGGTAAAAAATCCAATTTTGATTCCCTCAAAGGGATATGCCTGTTACTATTTGGAAATGGTTACAGGCGGTGATATGGCTACGTATCACCCAGTCGGCTTTGTATGGCTTAGCCTATATGCTGTCCGGACAATTCAAAACAACATCTGTCTATTCCTTTTTTCTTGTTTATTCAAGAATTTAGGAGTGAGCTCACAAGGCTCATCGAAAGCTACTAAACCTAGCTAGACATAAGGTTTACGTGTTGAGCTTACAATACTGTAGAATTATTTTTTAAAAATCAACTACTTATGGAAAGAGATTATCAATTTGAAACCCTGCAAGTGCATGCCGGTCATCGACCCGACAGGGATACTTTGTCTAGGGCCGTGCCCATATATCAAACAACATCATACCAGTTTTGCAGCTCCGATCATGGGGCTAACCTTTTTGAGCTGAAAGAGCCCGGTTATGTCTATACCCGAATGGGAAACCCAACAACCGATGTGCTGGAAAAGCGAATTGCTGCACTTGAAAATGGGAAAGCTGCTGTTGCTACTTCTTCTGGCCATGCTGCTCAGTTTTTAGCCCTTAGTAATATTTTAAATGCTGGCGATAACTTCGTGTCGTCTCCATTTCTATACGGAGGCAGCTACAACCAGTTTAATGTTGCCCTACGCAGGCTTGGAGTTGATGTAAAATTCAGCAAATCAAACAATACGGAAGATTTTAAGGCGTTAGTTGATGAGCGTACCAAGGCGCTGTATGTTGAAACAATTGGGAATCCTAGCTTTTGTATTCCCGACTTCGAAAATTTTGCCAAACTTGCAGACAGGCATGGGATTCCGCTAGTTGTTGATAATACATTTGGTGGGGGAGGATGGCTATGCCGGCCAATAGACCATGGAGCAAACGTAGTGGTTGAGTCGTTAACCAAGTGGGTTGGAGGCCATGGAACCAGCATGGGTGGTGCGGTGATTGATGCAGGCAATTTCAACTGGGGCAACGGCAACTTTCCTCAATTTTCAGAGCCCTCGGAGGGATACCATGGTTTGGTCTTTTGGAAGGAGTTTGGCGAGAATAGCCCCGGCGGAAACACTGCATTTGCTGTGAGGGCAAGAGTAGAAGGTTTACGCGATTTCGGAGCAACCATAAGCCCTTTTAACTCCTTTCTAATGCTTCAAGGTATAGAAACTCTTTCCATTCGCATGGAAAGGCACTGCCAAAATACCCTACTGCTTGCACAGTGGCTGGAACAGCACCCCAAAGTGGAAAGCGTCTGCTACCCGGGTTTAGCATCGAATCATTACCATCGCCTTGCCTTAAAGTACCTGAAGCACGGATTTGGTGGAGTATTATCTTTTACAATTAGGGGGAATACGGAACAAACTAAAAGGTTTGTTGATAGTCTTAAGCTGGTTAGCCACTTGGCTAATGTTGGCGACACCCGAACACTTATCATTCAGCCATCGGCTACAACCCACAGGCAGCTTTCCCCTTCAGAACAGCTAGCTGCAGGTGTGCTGCCTAACCAGCTTAGGGTGTCGGTTGGAATCGAAAACATTTGTGATATTAAAGACGATTTCGAACAGGCTTTTGAGAAGTTAAACAGCTAATAATTTTTGCAATGTACGCGGCTATTGAAGGGAACTTTAGAATTGATACTCTACCCTTAGAGTGTGGTCAAATTTTAAAGCAAGTAAACATAAGGTATCACATACTAGGTGACATTGGTAGAAATGCCGACAAAGTTGTTTGGATATGCCATGCATTTACGGCCAACAGCAATCCGGCCGAGTGGTGGCCTGGAATTGTGGGCGAAGGGAAATACTTCGACCCCGATAAAACGCCTGTGGTTTGCGCCAATATTCTAGGCTCATGCTACGGATCAACGGGACCAAAATCGGTTAACCCGGAGACAAACCAATCATACCTTCGTAATTTTCCACTGGTTACCTTTCGCGATGTTGTCCGAGCGCACAACCTGCTTAGGATTCACTTGGGGATTAATAGGATTTGGATGTTGATTGGCGGTTCGGTTGGAGGTTATCAGGCAATGGAGTGGGAGTGCATGTTTCCCGGCACAACGCAGCACTTGGTGCTAATAGCCACAGCAGCGATTTCGTCGCCCTGGGTTAAAGCGTTTAGCCAGTCGCAGCGGCTTGCCCTTTTGGCCGACCAGTCGTTTGTCAACCTTGAGGTTGATGGTGGAAGAGCAGGGTTGGTTGCTGCCCGCAGCATCGCATTGCTTAGCTATAGGGGTCGGAGCAGCTACAACATTACCCAGCAGGATACCTGCGCTTCCCGGCTCGAAGGGTACAGAGCCTGTACCTATCAAACCTACCAGGGCGAAAAGCTGGCCAACCGTTTCGATGCATACTCATACTATACGTTGAGCCTTATGCTCGATTCCCATAACATGGGCAGAAGCCGAGCTGGAGCTTGCGAGGCACTCGCTTCTTTACGAGTAAATACGCTGGTTGTGGGCATAGATTCCGATATCCTTTTCCCGGTTGAGGAGCAAATTTTTCTTGCCAGGCATATTCCAAATGCCCGTTACGTAGAAATACATTCTGATTTTTGCCATGATGGTTTTTTAATTGAGAATGAGCAGCTTTCCAGTGCCGTAAGCAGCTATCTGAGCTGTTTTGGCGAGGTGGTCTAGCTAAAAATTTGAGTTGAAATGGATACAACTATAGTTAGGAAAACTAATAAACAGGCCCATAAGAGCTATCCTATAACCCAACAGGTTATTGGCCTATTTGGATTTGGGAATGTGGGCAAGGGGCTATACCATGTGCTTTGCCACGTTCCACGCGAAAAAGCCTACATCAAAACAATTTGCGTGAAGGATAGGAGCAAGAAGCGGGATGAATGTGCCAACCTGATTACCTATAATCCTGATGATATTCTCCGCGATCCCGATATTAACCTGGTGGTAGAGCTGATTGACAGTGCCCGGGATGCTTTCAGTATAGTTAAAAAAGCCATGCTGATGGGAAAAAGTGTTGTATCGGGAAATAAGGCTATGCTTGCACATCACCTTCCCGAGCTGGTGCAGCTTCAGGAAAAAACAGGAGTAGCCCTGCTTTACGATGCTTCTGCATGCGGTAGCATTCCTGTCATACGCAATCTTGAGGAGTACTACGACAACGATTTGCTTGTTTCCATAAGGGGCATTTTGAATGGATCAACCAACTTCATCTTGTCAAGGATGTTTATCCATTCTGAGTCATACTCCGATGCCCTTTGCCAAGCTCAATCGCTCGGATTTGCCGAAAGCAACCCCGACTTCGATGTGATGGGTTTTGATGCGCTCTATAAGCTTATCATACTAGCTTTACATAGCTTTGGAACATTTATTCAACCGGAACAGGCCTTTTGTTACGGAATCCAAAATTTAACCAATTTCGACATTGGGTATGCCCGGGAAAAGGGCAAAAAGATAAAGTTGGTTGCCCATTTGCGAAAATTTTCCGAAAGCTGCTTCACGCTTTTTGTAATCCCTACTCTGGTTGCTCCCGACGACTACATTTTCAATGTTGAAAATGAGTTTAACGGGGTTGTCATTGAGGGCCAATACTACGATAAGCAGTTCATGTTTGGCAAAGGAGCCGGAGGTTTCTCTACAGCCTCGGCTGTCCTGAGCGACATTACTGCCAGGCTGCACGGTTACCGTTATGAGTACAAAAAGTTTTACTTTTCATCTCCTCCCAGCTATACTACCGATGTAGTTCTTAGCCTTTACATTCGGTATAGCCGGGAGTCGGACCTCAACGTATTCGATATTCTGGAGGTGCAGGAACGGTATAACGGACCCGAATACTGCTGGGTGGTGGCCAGGGTTAAGCTATCGTCACTTCTGAAAATTAAAGAATTACTCCCCAAGCGGAATCTGTTTACTATCTTTACCGGTGAATACAGCGGTGGAATTCTCTCTTAAAACCCCACAAACGTAAAGGAAAGGCAATTAATGAAATCGAAGGAATTGATAGCTGAGCAGCTTAACAAAAGGATACTGGTGCTTGACGGGGCCATGGGAACCATGATTCAGCAGCTTGGCCTTACGGAGGAGGATTACCGTGGCGCAGTGTTTGCCAACCATCCTGTCAACCTGAAGGGTAATAATGATGTGCTTGCGCTTTCTCGTCCCGATGTTATTGCATCGCTTCATAAGCAGTACCTTGAAGCAGGTGCTGATATCATAGAAACAAATACTTTCAACGCAAACGCAGTTTCGCAAGCCGATTACGCATTGGAGGATTGGATTGAGCAGATAAATTTGGAGGCAGCCGGTATTGCACGACGACTAGCCGACGATTTTACAACACTTAGACCTGATAAACCCAGGTTTGTAGCGGGCTCAATTGGCCCTACTAACCGAACAGCATCCATGTCGCCCGATGTTAACCGGCCTGGTTACCGTGCGGTTACATTTGATACTTTGGTTCAGGCATACAGCTTGCAAATCAAAGCGTTGATAAAAGGTGGAGTGGATTTGCTGCTAGTTGAAACGGTTTTCGATACGCTTAACGCCAAGGCAGCACTGTTTGCCGCTGCCAGTGTCATGGAAGAACTGCAAACCGACATCCCGGTGATGATTTCAGCAACAATAGCCGATTTGAGCGGACGTTTGCTAACCGGCCAAACCCTGGAAGCTTTTGTTACCTCGGTTTCACACTATCCGCTTTTGAGCATCGGGCTTAACTGTGCTTTTGGTGCCGAGCAGCTGCTACCCTATGTGAAGCAGCTTGCTGTGGTAACGCCATTTAGAGTTAGCGTTCACCCTAACGCCGGGCTTCCAAACCAGCTTGGAGGTTACGACCAATCTGCCGAGATGATGGCCGGTTGGGTGGAGCAAATGGTACAGGCAGGAGCGGTGAACATTGTGGGCGGATGCTGTGGTACAACGCCAAAACACATCGAGCGGGTTGCCGCCGTTGCTTCCAAATACCCACCTCGAAAAACACCTACATTACCGCGCTTTACCCGCTTAAGCGGACTGGAAATGCTCGAAATTCGACCCGAAAGTAATTTTATAAATATTGGTGAACGCACTAACGTAGCCGGCTCTAAAAAATTCGAGAAGCTAATTATCGAGGAGAAGTACGGTGAAGCGCTAGCCATTGCTCGTGAACAGGTTGAGGGTGGGGCGCAGGCCATCGACGTGTGTATGGATGGCGCCCTGATTAATGCCCCTGTTGCAATTACCGAGTTTCTTAACCTGGTTGCATCCGAACCGGATATTGCAAGAGTTCCGGTTATGATTGATTCATCCCGCTTCGAGGTTATTGAAGCGGGCCTCAAGTGCACACAGGGCAAAAGCATTGTGAATTCAATAAGCCTGAAGGAGGGTGAGCAGGAGTTCATCCGGAGGGCTAAGCTTATTAGGCGGTATGGTGCTGCAGTTGTTGTCATGCTTTTTGATGAGGAAGGGCAGGCAACAACCACCGAACATCGCTGCAGGGTTGCCATGCGCTCCTACAACCTTCTGGTTCAAACAGTGGGCTTTGCCCCCGAGGATATAATTATTGACCCCAACATTCTGGCTATTGGAACCGGAATGGCCGAGCACTCATCGCAGGCGGTCAGCTTTATTGAAACCACCAAATGGATTAAGCAAAACCTACCCTATGCAGGAGTTAGCGGGGGTGTGAGCAACCTTTCGTTTGCATTTCGAGGAAACAACCAGATTCGGGAGGCGATACATACGGTTTTCCTTTACCATGCTGTAAATGCCGGTATGAACATGGGAATTGTGAACCCTGGCATGCTCCGCATTTACACCGATATTGAACCAGATTTGCTTAGGTTGACGGAGGATTTGGTGCTTAACCGTCGCCATGATGCAACCGAACGGCTACTAGCCTATGCCCATAATGTAAAGGATGATAAGACAGATGATAAAGCTTTGCCGGAATGGAGGAGTTACCCACCCGGTAAACGCCTTGAGCACGCCATTATAAAGGGAAATGAGGATTACGTTGAAGTTGATACGCTTGAGGCCTTTAGCATAATGGGGTCTGCAATATCCGTTATTGAAGGGCCTTTAATGGATGGCATGAAGGAAGTTGGCACCCTTTTTGGCTCAGGTAGAATGTTTCTTCCGCAGGTGGTGAAGAGCGCAAGGGTTATGAAGAAAGCTGTCGGTATTCTCGAACCATATATAAGTAGTTCGGATGAAAGTAGCAAAATTCAAAAGTCAAAGGGAACAATCGTTCTTGCCACCGTTAAGGGTGATGTCCATGATATTGGTAAAAATATTGTGAGTGTGGTGCTGGCCTGCATGGGGTATGAGGTGGTTGACCTGGGCGTGATGGTTCCGACTGATAAAATTATTAATGGGGTAATTGGCCATAAAGCCGATATTTTGGGGCTTAGCGGGCTTATAACTCCATCACTTGAGGAAATGGCAAATGTGGCCAGAGAGCTGGAGCATAGTGGATTAACTATCCCCTTACTTGTTGGTGGGGCAACAACATCCGAACTACACACTGCCCTGAAAATTGATACCGAGTATTCAGGTTCGGTTATTCACGTAAAGGACGCTTCGCTAGCCGGTGGCGTGGTTGCTGAGTTGTTATCTCCGAATCAACATGAGATGTACACTCAAAAAGTTAAGGAACGTTACGCCGGACTCCGAAGCACTTATAGCGAGCAGAAAAAAACACTGATTTCTATTGACGATGCCCGTCAAAACAGGTTTAAGTTCGATTGGAGCAGCTACACACCGCCACAACCCAACCATAGGGGAATCCAACCATTCCTAAATGTTGATATTTCGGAGTTAAGACCCTACATTAGCTGGACATTCTTTTTTCACGCCTGGGGGCTCAAGGGACGATTTCCCGAAATTCTTACCGATCCTGTTACAGGTTCCGAGGCTAAAAAGCTTCTCGATGAGGCTAACCGAATGCTGGATGACATAGCCGCAGCAAAATCAATTCGAGCGTCAGGTGTAGCAGGGCTTTTCCCTGCTGCCTCGCAGAACGACGATATTTTGGTATTTACCGACGAAACCCGAAGTTCGGTGATGGCTACCCTGCCACAGCTTAGAAATCAGCAGCTAAAGACAAATGGGGAGTTCAACCTTTCACTGGCTGACTATCTGGCACCGCTAAACTCGGGCATACCCGACTGGCTAGGTTGCTTTGTGGTAACTTCAGGAATTGGGGTAGATGAGCTGGCCCACAAGTACCGTGCTGCAGGCGACGATTACAAAGCTATCATGGTTAAACTGTTGGCCGACAGGCTGGCCGAAGCTTTTGCCGAAAAGCTACATCAGCAGGTACGAAAGGAGCTTTGGGGTTATAGACCTAACGAAAACCTCTCACCTGCCGAAGTTTTAGCTGGTAGGTATGATGGTATTCGTCCGGCTCCTGGTTATCCTGCCTGCCCCGATCACCGGGGGAAAAAGTTTATTTTTGATCTTCTTAAAGCATCCGATTTACTTGGAGTTGAGCTAACCGAAACCCTGGTTATGCAACCCCTTGCGTCGGTTTGCGGTTACTACTTCTCGCATCCTAAAAGCAGCTACTTCAATATTGGCAGGGTTACCAATGACCAGCTTGGCGATTATGCCCGTAGGTTAGGCGTAAGCCTTGAGGAAGCTGTAAGGTTTTTCCCAACAAACGTCGAACAGTGAATTTTTTAAAACGGTATAGATATTCCTGCAAGATAGAGTTTTATTTTTTTAACTTTAGTGCAGAATGTTGAAATCCGGGTTGATATTTTCCCGTCACACTTCAACAATCCATCAATATGAAGGTAATAGACATTCTAACAAAATCGCGTAGCACCTTATTCTCCTTTGAGCTGCTGCCTCCCTTAAAGGGTCATACCATAGATACCGTTTTTGACACAATTGACAGGCTGAAGGAGTTCTCGCCTGCCTACATCAATATTACCCATCATCGAGAGGATGTGGTGTACATGCCAAACACTGCAGGAGAGCCTGTTCCGGTTAAGGTACGTAGAAGACCAGGTACCATTAGCCTTGCTGCAGCCATTCACCAGCGTTATGGCATTGATGTGGTTCCCCATCTTATATGTGGCGGTTTTGATGCTCACGATATTGAAGATGCCTTGATTGATCTGGACTTCCTGGGTATTCAGAATATCCTGGTGCTAAGGGGAGATGCCGACAAAATTTCCGGCAGGTTTGAACCTAAGCGAGGAGGCCACCAGCATGCCGTTGAGCTGGTTCGGCAGGTGCAGGAGTTCAATAGGGGCATCTACCTGGAAAAGTTGATTGAAAACCCCAAGGAGTCCGATTTCTGCATTGGAGTAGGCGGTTATCCCGAGAAGCACCCCGAAGCACCTAATATTGATGTTGATATTCGCTACCTTAAGGAAAAGGTGGATGCGGGTGCCAGCTATGTGGTAACCCAGATGTTTTTTGATAACGCAGTATATTTTAAATTTGTTGAGCGTTGTCGTGAGGCTGGCATAGATGTCCCTATAATTCCGGGCATAAAACCTATCAGTGCGAAGGAGCAGCTAACAAACCTACCAAGGGTTTTCAACGTCAACATTCCGCAGGCGCTGGTTCAGGAGGTTGACCGCTGTGCCGACAACCGGCAGGTTTTTGATGTTGGGGTAGAGTGGGCGGTAGCCCAATCGAAGGAACTTAAAGCCAAGGGCGCCCCTGCCATTCACTTTTACACCATGGGAAGGGCCGAAAATATAGCTCGGGTTGCTGCAAAAGTTTTTTAGCAGTAGCATGTCCATTAGCAGAAACCATAAAAAACTAAATTTGTATAAAATCTTGTTGTTGATACGCAACCTGCCATTATACAGCTCTTTATTTCTTCTGCTTAGCTTTGCTGGAGCAGCAAGAGGGCAGGCGGTATTTCTTCTGGATTCCCTACCTGCTAAAACATCCGCTACCGATACGGTTTTTATGGCCACATCGTTGAATGGGTGGAATCCTCACGATTTAATGTATGCCTTTAGCCCCGACAGCCTTGGAACACGGATACTACAATTACCTTCAGTGGTTGACACATTTGAGTACAAGCTTTGTCGGGGAAGCTGGAAAACCGTTGAGGTTTCGGCCGATGGGCGGGATATACCCAACAGGCTTTATACGTCATGTGATACTGTTAAGTTGAGTGTAGGGGGGTGGCGCGATATGCTGGCTAAGGGTCTGGCAGTATCTACTGCTTCTGAAAACGTAAGGTACCTGCCAACCAGCATGAGGATGCCCCAGCTTAACCGGAATAGGACCATCAGGTTATACCTGCCTCCAAACTATGCCGATGGTGGCCCTTTCCCGGTAATTTACATGCACGACGGGCAGAATCTTTTTGACGATGCCACGTCGTTTGCCGGCGAGTGGCATGTAGATGAGATTCTCGACAGCCTATACACCTACCGGGGTTTCTCGGCAATTGTTGTTGCAATTTACAACGACGATTCCGAGAGGCTTAACGAGTACTCACCATGGCGAAACGATTCGTTGGGCGCCGGTGGCGATGGCAATAAGTATGTTAGGTTTATTGTTGAAACGTTAAAACCGTTTATTGATAAGCATTACCGAACCGACCCCCGTTCGCAAAGCACAGCAATTATTGGCAGCTCCATGGGCGGGCTAATCACCCTATACGCAGCGCTGGAGTATCCTAATGTTTTTGGGAAGGCCGCCGTTTTTTCACCCTCGCTTTGGTTTTCACCCAAGGTTTTCGAGTACATTCAAAAATACAGGCGCAAAGGCGACCAACGGTTCTACATGCTCGCAGGCGAGAAGGAGAGTGAAAGGATGGTTACTGACGTTACCAGAGCAGCCGACTTGCTTAGGGCAGCTGGATTTAACAATGATTCCTACCTGATGATAAAAATTGTTCCCAACGGCAGGCATACCGAGGGATTTTGGAGCAGGGAGTTGGGCGAGGCTATTCGATATCTTTATGAATTTTAACACTTTGCAAGTATAACATCCATGTGCCTTTACGGCATTTCCGCTCTGTCTTATCTAAAGTATAAGCAAAAGGGAGCGCAAAAGCACTCCCTTTTTACATCGTATCGAATTGTGGTAGTTTACAGGTCGAAGTTGCCTGAATATGAATCAGCGTAAGAGGGCGCTACTTTAAGCCTTCTGGCGGAAGCCCATGACTTCATGGAGCTGCAGGCATAGCTGCAGTCGGGCTCGAGGTAAGTATAGCTAAGGTTATCAAAGCCATACATTTGATAGTATGTGAACACTCCGTTTCTCATAGAGGCATCGCCATCGTATGAGTAGGTTGATGTGCTCGAGGCAACAGCAATAACCCTACCGGTAGCATTTAGGGCTGTTTTCATTGCTCCTATTTGGCAGGCATCAAAGCAGAACATCATTTTGGTGCTCTTGGCAGTGGAAAACTTAGTCTTAAACCACGAGCTGCTTATGTAGTACAGGTCGGTGGTAACTATGTTTCCCCTACTGCCATGTCCTGAGTAGCAAAAGGCAATTTCGTTTCCGGCAATAGACTTGCTAGCCAGGGAGTTTACTGCCGATTCAATGGCACTTTTGGTAGCATTCCGATCGAGCAGTATGGTTACGGAGTAACCTTCGCTTACTAGCCTATTTTTCCAGTCGGTTGCATCATCGTCGCAGTACTGCAGGTCATTTTGGGTTCCGGAATAGTCCGAAATTCCAATCACCAGTGCATACTTGGCACCTTTTACTACATTTTCATCAGGTTTTACCAATTCAGCATCCTTTTCGGTGAGGGTAAAGCTGGCAATAACATCCTGTGGACGGGTATCTAGAGTAGCAAAATCCGGACGTACTGTCCAATCGTTTGAGATTGGCTCCTGCAAACGTTCATCTTCTTCCTTTGAGCAGCTAGCTACCATCATGGTGGCAAGTAGGCCTAGTAACCCTAGCCTTAACACTTTTTTGTTTCTCATAGCACTTTTAATTTGTTGGTTTGGTTAATTGGTTTGAGTTGATTTTTTGTTGAAAATGAAATTCAACATCCGAAAGTTAGGTTGATTACGCAAACAAAAGCTGATTTTGCGACAAACGACGGCTTGCTACGCACGAATAACCGGAATCGCTGCATATAAAACAAAATGGTAATTTTTAGAGTAGAAATACCTGCAGCTTACCGGAAGTTATGGTGGAGTTGGTGTAATGGCCGTTAGCCGGCTTCCATGCATGGCAAAGTAGCGGGTAGCCAACCTACCTGCTGTTAAAAAATTCTAACCGACGCATACAGCAATGAGCCTGCCTTTTATGACGAAAACGCCCGGGTTTTTAAGGGTTGATTTGACAGCCCAAGGGGTTCTCTGAATAATAGCTATTATTCGGTAACACTCTTTACCACAAACCCTAGTTTTTTCATATCATCCCAGAAGCTAGGGTAAGCTTTATTGGTTGCCATCGGGTTGTCTATGATCACTTGAATGCCTCTTACTGCAATAGAGACAAGAGCAAGTAGTATGCGGTAATCGTTTTTTGACTCAAACTCAACACTTTTAAGCCGGCTTAGGCCTGAGGTTCCGTTAAAGGTTGCCACCTGGGTTCCGTTAATGCTTTTCAGCTCTACTTTTGCTCCTACCTTGACAAGCTCTTCCGTGAGGAGCTGCATCCTGTTGGGGTCTGCAGCATTAAGGCTTTCAATTCCCTTCATCTCAAATGGAATACCCAGACCTACACAGGTTGTAATAGCGCATGGGAGAAGATTGGGATAGCTGGTAAAATCGTGGGTAAACTTACCGGTCAGCTTACCCTTTCGCTTAATGCTGATGCCGTCGGGCATAATTAGGGTTGAAATGCCAAAATCGTTGTAGATATGCCGAATAGCCGATTCGTTCTGGAATGTGTCAATTTTCAGCCCGTTAATCTGCAGCTCACCCTTTTGGGCAAGGGCAACCATTTGGTACCAGCACGAAGCTAACGACCAGTCGGGTTCAATAACCATCTCTGACCCATCGTTTATCTCATGCTCCACCAGCACCTCGTCCTCCTTCCAATCGGTGTTAACACCCAGGTACTGAAGTGCCCGAAGGGTGGTACCAACGTAGTTGGAGCTAAGAATTCTATTACACACCTCTTCAATTTGGTCAATGCTGGCGGTAGGGGCAAAGAGCAGCTTGCTCTCAATAATTTTACTGTTAATGGATCCGTCAACCCGTTGAATGATCCCGGAAAGGTTCTTGCCGGTAAGCCGGAAAGGCGGTCTGCCGCTACGCTTCTCGTAGCTAACGTTTAAACCGCTTTTTTGAAGAACCTTAACAATTCTCTCTGTTGATCTATCCTTAAGGATGTTTGATGATGAGAGAATCCACTCGCCGCCAAAGTAGTTGAGGAAGGCCCTGATATGCCTTAAGGCTTTTGCCGAGGTTCCCCGATTCTTTTTAATTCCCTCGTTGATTACCTCGCTGTTTACTATTTGTGCGTCCTCCGATTCGGTGGTTAGCCGCTGGGTAAGGTTGGAGCTTTTGAGAATGCGAATAACCAAAAACTTGTGGTTCATGGGTTTGGAGGGAGAAAGGGTAATTTCACCTTTCAAATTTTGATCGGCTTTCGAAATGGCATACTTAATCATGGTGCATCGAATTAAATTATGATATGGTCCCAGCGGTAAATGTAAGTAAAATGAAGCTAATTAATGCAAGCCACCATATCATAATTCATGGGGCAGTTGATTATCAGCTTGATAGGTTATCGCGAAGGTACTTGTCCAGCTCCAACCAGCCGATGTCGTACCTTAGCATCCCCTCTGAAGCTACGCTTATCTTTCCGGTTTCCTCCGAAACCACAATGGCAATGGCATCGGTAACTTCAGTTATTCCAATTGCCGATTTGTGGCGCATACCGTAGTGAGGTGGCAGGTTGATGTTTTCTGTTATGGGAAGCACGCACCGTGCGGCTAGAATCCGGTCGTTAACAATGATAACTGCCCCATCGTGCAGCGGGCTATTCTTAAAGAAAATATTTTCGATCATCCGGGTTGATGTGTCGGCATCAATAATATCGCCGCTCTCGGCGTAAAGCTGCAGCTCCGATTTTCTGGCAATCACAATTAACGCACCGGTTCGGGTTTCCGACATGTTTCGACAAGCCTTGACTATGGCATCAACCTTAACAAGAATTTGCTTCTCGCGTTTTTTTGGAAAGAAGAAGTTTTCAAACGAAAATCGCCTTCTGTTAATGTACCGGTTGCCTATAAACAGGAGGAACTTTCTTATTTCCTGCTGAAACACTATGATCAGTGCAAGCACTCCAACACCGATAATTTGTCCCAGTATGCTGCTCAGAAGCTCCATGTTGAGAGCTCGTACTACTAACCAGAATATGTAGAGCAGCACAATGCCAACGAAAATGTTTATTGCTACGGTTCCCCGTATGAGCATGTACATCTGGTAGAGCAAAAATGCCACCAGAACAACGTCTATCACATCGAGTGCCCTAATGGTTATGAAAAGGTTGGTCATTGGCAAATAGATTATTTTAAAGTCTGGCGCTCGGTTACAAAATAATGCAAGTAGAGTGTTGTGGCATGAGTTGGCTTAAATGTACTGGTAATCGGGTTGACGGGTGGTGCTTTCGACCAGCTTAATAGCCTCGGTCGCCTCCCGAACATCGTGAACCCTCAGTATGGTTGCACCGTTCAGAAGCGCCATGGTGTTAAGCGCCGTTGTTCCATTGAGGCATTTAGCTGCTGGAATTCCCAATGTTTTGCTAATCATCGATTTACGCGATAGCCCTACGAGTATTGGCCGCTCAAAAAGCCTGAATGCCTGTAAATTTTTCAGAATGGAAAAGTTATGGTCAACGGTTTTGCCAAAACCAAAACCCGGATCCACAATAATATCGCTCACCCCAAGCTGCTTTAGCTGTTCTATTTTTCCGTTCAGATAGGTGATAATCTCCCGAATAACATTGTCGTATGTAGGGTTCTGCTGCATGGTTTCGGGGGTTCCCCTCATGTGCATCAGCACATATGGAATTTTGAGCTCGGCAATGGTGCTGAACATTTCAGGGTCAAGCTCTCCAGCTGAAATGTCGTTTATGATGTTCGCCCGATAATCGCCAACAGCCATACGGGCAACCCTCGATCTGTAGGTATCAACCGAAATTATAGCTTCGGGATATTTCTTTCGGATTGCATGCAGGGCTTTCGCTAGCCGTTTAAGCTCCTGCTGCTCGCTAACGGGTTTAGCTCCCGGGCGAGTGGAGCATGCTCCTACATCTATAATGCTTCCACCCTCACGAATAATTTGCTCGGCGCGTGCGGCTATTCTAAACCCCAGCTTGTAGCGACTTCCACTATAGAATGAATCGTCGGTTACATTGATTATTCCCATAACCAGTGGTTTATCCAAGCTGATAATTCGGCCATTGCTGGTCATGGTTTTCCTCTGCTTGAGATACGACGGCGGTTGTTCCATTTTTTGCTATATTGCGGCTTGTTCGATGGCTAAAGTTACTAAACATTGATGTAATTTTGCCACAGCAAGTTGATTTTTGCTGCAAAGGTAAACATTTTACTCATGGCACTGATTGTTATTGAAGGTCTCGATGGCGCTGGTAAGTCAACTCAAATAAACCTGCTGGGTTCTTTTTTAACCCAAAAGGGTGTTGCCAGCCATTTCCTTCATTTTCCCAGGGTTGACGCACCATACTTTGGAGAGCTGATTGCCCGTTTCCTTCGAGGCGATTTGGGTAGAATTGATGAGGTTGATCCCTATGTGGTAGCCATGCTTTATGCGCTTGACCGGATGGATGCGTCGGGTTTAATTAAATCGTGGCTCAAAACTGACGAGGTGGTTCTGCTCGACCGCTATGTTTACTCCAACATTGCCTTTCAGTGCGCTAAACTTAACGACAGCAGTAGGGTTGATAAGCTAAGAAGCTGGATTTTAAACCTTGAATTTGACTATTTTGCCATTCCGAAACCCGATATTAGTATTTTTTTAGACGTTCCATTTGAATTTACCAGTAAGCGCCTTTCCGAGCAGAGGGAGGGCGCTGATAGGGAATACCTTAACGGGAGGGACGATATTCACGAAAAGGATTTGAATTTCCAGCAACGGGTTCGAGAGGTTTACTTGCTACAGCAATCACTTGACCCACAATTTGTTGTTATTCCTTGCTATGACGAACATGGCTCAATGCTGGAGCCGGATAAAATTTTTAACAGAATTGTTGAGGCCATTCTGGTACATAAAGCATTAGTAATTTGACATTTAAATTGAAAAGTTTCTACTTATGAAGCAGGTCGTTATCATTAGCAGGTACCTTTTAGCCGTGGTATTTATTTTTTCGGGATTTGTAAAAGGCATAGATCCCATGGGTTCAGCCTATAAGTTTCATGACTACTTTATGGCTTTTCACATGAATTTTATGCAGCCCCTGTCGCTAGCTTTCGCCTTTATTCTTTGCGCAGCTGAGCTGCTCATTGGCTTAATGTTGCTTTATGGTGTAAATCTTCGGATTGCTGCATGGGGTGTTTTTATATTCATGCTTGCCTTTACGCCCCTTACCCTTATCCTGGCTATTTTTAATCCGGTTTCGGATTGCGGCTGTTTTGGCGATGCCCTACACCTGACCAATTGGCAAACATTTTTCAAAAATATTGTCCTCCTGTCGGCTGCATATACTTTCTTCAGGTACCGGGCGTCACTTCCTCCTTCATTTGGCGAGAAAAAACAGTCTGCTATGTTTGCTGTTCTCTGTGTTGTGGCTTTTCTTCCCCCAATTCATGGTTCGCTGCATGAACCCTTGTACGACTTCCGCCCATTTCATGTGGGTGTTAACATTCATCAGGCAATGATATATCCCGATGGTGCCCCTGCTGATGTGTATAAAACAAAGCTCTACTATAAGAAAAATGGGGAGGTAAAGGAATTTGACGAATCTAACTATCCATGGCAGGATTCTTCGTGGACTTTTGTTGATTCCAAATTTATACTCGTAAAGAAGGGTTATACACCGCCCATTTCGAATTTCTCCCTTCATTCGGTTGATGGAGTTGACCTAACCGATACGATTATTCAATCAACGGGTTATACTTTTCTGGCAGTTTCCCCCCAGCTCGAAAAGGCTGGAGTAAAAGCTCAGGAGCAAGTGAAGAATATATTTATGGGCGCAACCGAGAGGGGGTATAAATTTTACTGGGCCACTGCCTCTTCGGGAGAAGCAATGGAAAAAATTAAGGTAAACAGTAGGGTTGAACTTCCATTTGTACTAGGTGATGAGGTTACTCTGAAAACCATAACCAGATCGAACCCCGGTCTAATTCTTATTTACAACGGGACAATTATTGGGAAGTGGGGTTGGCGCGATATTCCTGAGCAACTTTTTAAAAATCCCGATTTACTTGCATGGCAGCTAAACAACCAGCGGTTAATAGCCGGAAATAGACTTACTGCTACTTTGGTGCTTATGCTAATGCTGGCATTTATAGCACTTAAGCCTTGGAAGTAGCTTACTTTTAAACTCCACGGGTGAACTTAAAACATAAAAAAGGATAAAGGGTAAAGAAAACTTCTTACCAAATTAAACCTTACCTTTTGGTTTTCATCGAAATTATAAAGATTTTTTAATCTTTACCCAACGATGGGAGTGAAGCAACTTTGTTCGGTTTGGCTAATCCTGCTGGCTAATATAATGCTACAGGTTCATGCTTTTGTACCCCATCATCACCACAACGGTCAGGTTTGCTTTGATGGATACTCCGTAAACATTACAATTCCGAACGATGGAAATGATGCAAGGAACAACCCTGCTCATCCCACCGACGAGGATGCTGAATGCTGTGCGCTAAAGCATGACTACCTGATTCCCGACGATGGGTTTGAATATAAACCTGCGGTTACCAATATTCATCATGGCTTTAACATAGCTGGTGGCTTTATTACTTCTTGTGCTTCAATTCCTTTTCAAATATTTTTGGTAAACACAAGGTTGTATGGGGGTTATACTAACAATTTTCATTTTTCTAGCTACGTAAGCATTCCTGGTCTACGGTCTCCTCCGGCTAAAAACCTCTTATAGCCTAATCTTTTCCAACCACCTAAATGGTGGATCTTCCTGTAATTTACTCAAGTTTAAGTGACTGTTTGTGAATCAGCTGCGTTTCGACGTTTAGCTGCTTGCAGGTAAATAGTTCATGGAGGATGATTTCAAAAAAATCTTTAAGTTTTCCTGCATTCAACGTAAACGCTTGAAATGCAGAAATATACGTATTACAGTGTAACTTAAAATTTTATATACGGATGAAGCGGTTATTCATTCTGATTTTTAGCATTACAATTTATGGCTGTAGCCACACTGCCGATAGCAGTGCTGGTGCAGCCCATCAACATGACGAAAGTAGTCATGAAGCTGAGGCCGGTGATGATGCTCAAACCTTTACTATTTATACATCAACCTGTGAGCTATTTGCCGAAGCTAAACCTTTTGTTGTTGGGACAACTACTACAGTGTTGTCCCATTTTACTAATCTTGCCGATTTTAAACCTCTTACAAGTGCGGCTATTACCATAAAGCTGACGGTGAATGGTAAAGAGTACTCCCAAACAATTGCCATTCCTGAAAAAAATGGTATTTACCATTTTACGGTTACACCCGATCTGTCCGGACAGGGACAGCTGGTGTGGATTGTTGAAAGGGATGGCAAAAGCGAGCTCTTTGACGCAGGCCTGGTTAGGGTGTTCGCTAACGAACATGAGGCGGAAGCGTTTCATGCTGAACATATACCTGCCGATGCGATTAGATTTACTAAGGAACAATCGTGGCAGGTTGACTTTTCAACCGAATGGCCATGCATGGAAGCCATAGGCGAGGTAATTAAAACTACCGCAAGGGTTGAACCTGCACCAACCGACGAAATGATTATTTCCGCAAAAACTGGTGGTATTGTATCTTTCTATAGCAGTAAACCTCTGGTGCTAGGGCAGCATGTCGAGCGGGGTGATAAGTTACTGGAAATTGTAAGTAGTGGTTTGGCCAATGAGGATTTGAGCGTTAGGTATGCCGAGGCAAAAAGCAACTTCGAGAGGGCTAAGTCTAACTACGAACGAATTCTCGAGCTTTCTAAAAGTAAGGTGGCTTCTGAAAAAGAGCTGGGCATTGCACTAAACGAGTATCAAAACGCAAGTTCAACATACACCAACCTAAAGGAGAACTTTAGTGCATCGGGACAAAACGTTTCTTCGCCTATTGATGGGTATGTGCAGGACATTTCCGTTCAAAATGGAGAGTATGTTGAGGCTGGTCAACCCGTTTTAACAGTTTTTGGCAGCAGATTTTATGTGCTCAATGCCGGAGTTCAGCAAAAATATTTCAAAAGTTTGGAGGGTTTAAAAACCGCTACGGTAAAACAGGCCAATGGCAGCTATGTTGGAATAGATAAGTTCAACGGCAGGATCATGTCGGTAGGGAATTCGGCCTTGGCTGGTAATGGCTACCTGATTCCGGTGATTATTCAGGTAGATGCTACCGACGGGCTTGTTGTGGGAAGCTTTGTTGAGCTAAACCTGATTGCCAAGTCGGATAGTATGCTGCTGACTGTACCCACATTGGCCATTCTCGAAGAACAGGGCAACTACTATGTTTTGGTTCAGCTAAACCCCGAAACGTTTGAAAAACGGCAGGTTCAACTTGGGGTAAGCGATGGGCTTAGGGTAGAAATTAGGTCTGGCCTTCTTTCCACTGAACGTGTTGTAACCCGCGGGGCGGTTTTGGTAAAGCTGGCACAGGTATCAGGAAAACTTGATGCCCACGCGGGCCATGTTCATTAAGCTGATGCGCTATGCTGGATAGGATTATTAAGTTCTCGCTGAGCAATAAGTACATCATACTTATTGCTTTCTTCGTGCTGGCGGTAGTAGGAATTCGCACAGCCCGCAACATGGATGTGGATGTTTTTCCCGATCTTACAGCACCAACCGTAGTGGTGATGACTGATGCCCATGGCATGGCCTCGGAGGAGGTGGAACGGCTGGTAACTTTTCCCATCGAAACGGCAATTAATGGGGCAACGGATGTTCGCCGCGTTCGCTCGGTTTCCTCACAGGGATTCTCGTTTGTTTGGGTTGAATTTGACTGGGGCAGCGATATTTTCAAAGCTCGCCAAATTGTAAGCGAAAAGCTTATCACTGTTAGTTCCCAGCTACCAATAGGCGTTGGTCAACCGGTGCTTGCCCCACAGTCGAGCGTGATGGGCGAAATTTTCTTTGTTGGTTTAACAGCCGATAGCACAAGCATGATGGATTTACGAACCATTGCCGAATGGGAGGTTAAACCTATTATTCTTGCTACTAATGGAGTGTCGCAGGTAACCATTATTGGTGGAGATTTTAAGCAGTACCAAGTGCTAGCCGATCCTGTTAAAATGATGAGCTACGGTGTTAGCATGGACGAGCTTGCTACAGTTTGCCGAAACATTAGCGGTAACTCTACCGGCAGTAATATCCGTCAGTTTGGCAACGAGTATGCGGTGAGAGGAATGGCTCGTGCCTCCGACTTGGAGACGTTGGGAAACTCCTTTATCAAGTCTCTGAATGGGCATCCCGTTAGGGTAAGTGATGTTGCTGAGGTTGTTATTGGAAGTGCTGCCAAAATGGGTTATGCCTCGGAGAATACAAAACCCGCAGTCATCATTTCCATATCCAAGCAGCCCAATGCCAATACCCTTAAGGTAACTGAAAACATTGAGAAAAGTCTCGATAACATTTACAAAACTCTTCCTAAGGATGTTAGGCTTGATACCGGAATTTTCCGTCAGGCCGATTTTATTCAGACCTCTGTTGGCAATGTTCAGAACGCCCTTATGGAAGGTGCTATTTTTGTGGTGATTGTGCTGTTCCTTTTCCTGGGCAGCTTCCGCACAACTATTATTTCTCTTCTGGCCATACCCCTTTCGCTGCTTGGTACAATTGTCGCACTTAAGGCTTTTGGCCTTACCATCAACACCATGAGCCTGGGTGGTATGGCTATTGCCATTGGTTCGCTGGTTGATGATGCCATAATTGATGTTGAAAACGTATTTAAACGCCTGCGCCAAAACAATCTCAAGGCGGTTGATGAAAGACAATCATCCTTTACCGTTGTTTTTGAGGCTTCCAGGGAGATACGAGCTTCAATTCTAAACGCTACTCTTATCATTATCGTTGCCTTTCTGCCATTGTTTTTCCTGTCGGGTATGGAAGGGCGAATGCTTAAACCTCTTGGCATTTCATTCATTGTTTCGCTTACCGTTTCCCTGGTGGTTGCCATGACACTTACCCCTCTTTTATCAAAGATGCTGCTAACAAACGAGAGTTACCTGGCCAAAAACGAACGGGAGAAGTGGCTTTCACGTAATCTGCAAACCTACTTTAAGGCATCGCTCGAATGGGTTCTTCGCCATAAAAAAGTTGTGTTGGGAGCTGTGCTGTCGCTTGTTATTCTCTCCATAGTTGCTTTTGCCTCAATGGGCCGAAGTTTCCTACCGGAGTTTAACGAGGGGTCGCTAACCCTGTCGGTGGTAACCAAACCCGGAACATCGCTTGACGAAACCAACAAGCTAGGCAACCTGGTTGAGCAGCAGCTGCTTGCCATTCCCGAAATCTACAGTACGGCTCGCAGAACGGGTAGGGGTGAACTCGACGAGCACTCCCAAACGGTTAACAGCTCGGAGATTGATGTAAACTTCAAACTGTCAGAGCGCTCCCGCGATGAGTTTGTTGCTAACGTTCGCCAAACCCTTGCCGGCATTCCGGGTATTGCAGCCACAGTTGGTCAGCCTTTGGGCCACAGAATAGACCACATGCTCTCGGGAACTCGTGCCAACATTGCCATTAAACTTTTCGGCACCGACCTTAACCAAATGTTTGCCATTGGCAACCAGATTAAAGGTGAGATTTCCGGGATAGAGGGACTGGTTGATGTGAATGTTGATCAGCAGGTTGACATTCCACAGATTCAGTTGAAAGCCAACCGGGATATGCTTGCCGCTTACGGCATTCCTGTTGGCAGCTTTAACGAGTTTATAGATGTTGCCTTTGGTGGCGAAAAGCTGGCAGATATTTACGAAGGTCAGCGACGTTTCGATTTGGTGTTGAAGTTGAATCACCGCTACACGGAAAGTATCGAGGGTATTGGCGTTGCGCTAATTGATACCTACAATGGAGGTAAAGTGCCTTTATCGGAGGTGGCTCAAATTCAGTCAGTTTCGGGCCCAAGTTCCATTAGTCGTGAAAATGCTCAGCGCAAGGTGGTGGTGTCGGCCAACGTGGCAGGACGAGATATGAGAAGTGTGGTGAACGATATTCAAGATCGGGTGAATAGCCACATCACCTTGCCCGAGGGATACAGGATTGAGTATGGCGGTCAATTTGAAAGCGAAGCCAATGCTTCGCGGACACTAATGATAACCTCCATACTGGCCATTCTTGTTATTTTTCTGTTGCTTTTTCAGGAGTTTCGAAACTTTAAGTTGGCTGCCATAATCCTCCTCAACCTCCCACTGGCACTCATTGGAGGAATTTTCTCAATCTATATAACAGGTGGAATTTTAAGCATACCCGCCATTATTGGGTTTATAACACTTTTTGGTATTGCCACCCGTAATGGTATTCTGCTGGTATCCAAATTCCAGCAGCTGCAAGCCCAAGGCTTACCAATCCACGATACCATATTAAAAGGTTCAACTGACAGGTTGAATGCTATACTCATGACCGCCCTGTCGGCAGCATTGGCTTTAATTCCTCTTGCCATGAGGGGGCATCTCCCTGGTAACGAAATTCAAAGCCCAATGGCCAAGGTTATTCTAGGAGGATTAATCACATCCACCATATTAAATATCTACATTGTGCCTATTGCATACAGCTTGCTGGCCAAACGGGGTTTTACTAAAACTGATAAGCAATGAGAAGAATAAGCCTGATAATTTCCAACCTTTTGTTGTTTGTTGCAATAGCTAACGCACAGGTATCCATCGAGAAGATTTTGGGTGAAGTAGAGCGAAATAATACCACCCTTGTTGCTCTCAGGCAGAAGATGGAGGCCGAAAAAATTGGCAGCAGAACGGGACTTTACCCTCAAAACCCCAGCTTTGAGTATTCCTACCAGTGGGGCAATCCTGCTGATATAGGCAGTAAAACGGACATTAGCCTGATTCAATCGTTCGATTTCCCTACAGCATACCTTTACCGGTCAAAAATTGCTAAAGCTGAAATAGAATTGCTTGCAACAGAGTACCTTCGTCAGAGTAAACAACTTCTGCTGGACGTTAGGCTGGTATGTATAGAGTTGGTTTACCAAAATGCCCTTTCATCAGTGCTGGGGAAGCGTGTCAGCAATGCTAAGCTAATAGCCGATGCCTATTCAAAAAAGTTGGATGTTGGAGAAGCCAGCGCACTTGAGAACAACAAGGCTCGTCTTACCCTGCTTAATGCCACACAAGAGTTGTTTAGCGTTAAACTTAAGCAAAACGAGCTACTTGCTAAACTAGCTAGCCTGAATGGTGGCATACCGCTTGAGTTAAGCGATAGCGTTTTCAACATGCCCGCAATACCTGCAAGTTTTGATGAGTGGTATGCTGCCACCGAGCAGTCTAATCCGGATCTTAAGGCAATTGAACGGGAGATTGCGGTGGCACAAAGGAATATCCAGCTAAGCAGGGCGTTATGTTTACCTCAGATTAAAGCGGGATACGCTAGTGAAAAGGTTGCCGGTGAGCATTTTCAGGGTATTGCTGCAGGAATTTCAATACCCTTATGGGAAAATTCCAAAAGGGTAAAGTATGCAAAGGCACGTGCCCAGTACCTTAGGAGTGTGGAAGCCGACCGTAGGGTTGAAATTTTTAGTAGGCAGCAAGCGCAATACAATACTGCTCTGGAGTTGCAAAAAAACATAGCAGAATACAGGAATAGCATGGGCACAATTAATAGCAGTAGGATGCTGGACGAAGCGCTTCAAAAGGGTGAAATTTCGCTTGTTGATTACCTGCTGGAGGAATCGCTTTACTATAGTAGCGCTGAAACATTGCTTCAAATGGAAAGGGATTTTTGCAGAGTTGTTGCTGAGCTATACCAGTACCAATGATCCAAAAATTTGACTTTCGAACAGTAACTTTAAATTTTTGCTATTTTCAACACTAAATGGTAAAATCCCTCAAATTTAGCAGCTGTAGCAATTTTCATGTATTGAACCTTGAACCTCAGATTCTCAGGAAAGTTGCTCATGTTCATAACCGGGGGAACAAGGGGAGTATGCCCATGTGGAATTATTCTAACTTGCCAGCAATTACTGTTCAAGGCAATTGCAGCTTTGTTTGCTGTTGATATTAAAAAAAGCCGTGGTAAGCTACCACGGCTTTTTCAACTTTTTATGACTGGATAGTTTCCTACTACTGCTTAATAAAGCGTTTGGTAGAAATCTCTTTCCCTTCGCCTACCGACACCATGTAAATACCTTTTGCCAGGGTACTTACGTCAATTCGGTTTTCGCTTGCGTTGAGAACCTGCGATTTAACCATCGACCCGCGTACATCGAAGATACGAACTGTTACCTCGCTACTAGCACCGGTTAGACTGATATTGATGTAATCGCTTGCCGGGTTGGGGTAAAGGTTGAAAATTTTTACTCCATCGTTTTCTGTCAGGTCTGAAATTGGAGTATCGAATGCGGGTGAACCTGAGCCGCTGGCAACAATGGAAATGTTGTCAACATACCAGTAGTCAATGTTGTAAAGGTTGCCATCAACTACAAAAGCTATGTAGGTGGTTTCGGAGTTGAGGTTGGAGGTAATGTTAACGGTTACGGTTGCCGGGCCTACGTTGGTGCTGCTTGTAGCAACCGACCAGGTGGTGTTGGTCCATGTTGACTTGTTGTTTGACGTTTGCACCCTAAGGGTAGCGCCTGTGCTGTAGGCATCCAGGAAATGCTTAAAGGTAAGGGTAACCTGGCTAACCCCCACGGTGTTGATGGCCGGGGTGATGAGCCTGGTGGTGCCGGGGTTAACATTCTGCCATGTGCACTTCATCTCGTATGCCGAGCCACCAGCCTTGTAGGTGTTGGAAACACTCCAGCGCTCGGTAATGCTGGTACCGGTGTTCTGGGTAGTCCATCCGGTTGGCAGTGATGAGGTGTTGAAGGTTTGGGTAACAGGAAGAGGAAGTGATGTTGATCCGCTCAGCGTGGTGAAGCTCTGCTGTGCGCCGTAGGCAGTTCCCTGGGCATTGATGGCATAAGCTCTCACGTAGTAGGTAGTGCTGGCCGAAAGCCCTGTCATGTTAGCCGTAAACGAGCCCGTTCCCGTGCCGCTGGTAACCTTGCTGCTGGAAGTAGTTGGATTCTGGGAGGTGCTGTAGCATATCCCGCGTTCGGTAACGGTGGCACCTCCATCGCTTGTTACATTTCCACCGCACGATGCGGAGTTGGAGGTGATGGATGTTACCGAGTTGGTTGTAACCGTAGGAATGGTTGCCCCACTACCTGCAGTAATGGAAACGTTGTCAACGTACCAGTAGTCAATCTGGTAAAGGTTTCCGTCCACCACAAAGGCGATGTAGGTGGTTTCGGAGTTGAGGTTGGAGGTGATGTTAACGGTTACGGTTGCCGGGCCAACGTTGGAGCTGCCGGTGGCAACCGACCAGGTGGTGTTGGTCCAGGTGGACTTGTTGTTGGAGGTCTGTACCCTTAGGGTTGCGCCCGAACCGTAAGCATCGAGCATATGCTTGAACGAAAGGGTAACCTGGCTAACCCCTACGGTGTTGATGGCCGGGGTGATGAGCCTGGTGGTGCCGGGGTTGACGTTCTGGTAGGTGCACTTCATCTCGTAGGCCGAGCCACCAGCCTTGTAGGTGTTGGAAACACTCCAGCGCTCGGTAATGCTGGTACCGGTATTTTGGGTTGACCAGCCTGTTGGTAGCGTGGATGAGTTAAAGTTTTCTGTAACGGGAAGTGTGATTGAGGTTGGCGTGCTCGAAGTGGTGAAGTTCAGGGTGCTTCCATAGGTTGTTCCGCTGGCATTCACCGCTTTAACCCTAAAGTGGTAGGTAGTGTTGGCCGATAAACCTGTGAGGTTTCCGGTAACGTTAGTTGTAGTTGTTCCAGTTACGCTACTTGGAGTTGCGCTAAAACTGCTGCCCAGACTTGTAGTGGTTCCCCATTCAAAGGTTACCGTTGTAGTGGCGTTGTTGGCATTCACCTGTCCGTTCAGGGTTGCGCTGCTGGTTGAAATTGCCGAGGCTGCCAGCGTGGTTGCTGTGGGAGCCGTTCCGCCACCAGAACCGCCCATGAAGTCAAAGGTTACGGTTTTGGTTGAAGTGTTTTCGGCAATGTTGGTCATGGGTTTGGCAGTGTTAGCGCCGGCCCACGATTTCATGTTGGGAGTAGTGGCATCGGTGAATGATGTTTTACTGCTAGAGCCAGGCCATGGGCACCCGGTGCTGCTAATGCTACCGTATGAGCTCGGAGTGCTGCCGGGGTTGGTGGTTGCACTGGCACAAACGGGATACATTTTTTGTGGATAGGTTGCGTTGATGTTGTTGCTGCTGCTTGCCGTGGCAATATCCTTGTGAACATGGTAAATTAAAAGACCATGACCGGGAATGTTGGCATCAAAACCAACCTGCTGGCGGTTCTCCATAATCCAGTACTCGTTGGTAGTGGTGGAGTTTATCTGGTAAAAGCTCTTGTTAGCCTCGGCATTGGTAACCGATATGGTGGCTGCAGAGGAGAGAACGGTAGCAGTAGCCCAGCCGTAAACCTTAACCTTGGTGTAGGCGTTATGGTGGGCGGGCGTTACCCCGTTGTTGTTCCACGATCCGCTGGCCATTAAATCCCAGTAGCCTGTTCCTTCATACTGGCCACCGGTGCTGTAGTCGGTATCATAGTAATCGGGAGCACCCAGCACATGACCAAACTCATGGCAAATTACACCTATTGCAGTGATTGTTGTTCCCGAAGTTCCCCTAAGCTCGGAGGAGCAGGAGTACTTGCTGATGGTTTTGCCATCCTTCGTAACCGGAGTTATGCTCCAGGCATGAGCCCAAATGCAGTTTGCGCTGGCGCCTGCTTCCTCGCCATACCCGGCGTAGATAACGTAAACGCCATCCACCGTGCCATCGCCATCATTGTCGTAGTTGGCATAGTTGGCCGAGGCATCGGCGGCATTCACGGCTTCGGTTACCAATGCTCTTGGGTTAACATCATAACCAGAGGCATCGTTTGCACCGTAGTACGACATGTTCTGGCTGGAGGTGTAGGGGCCAAATACATCAACGGTAAGGTTAAACTGGCTCCATGAATTTTCCATGTAGAAGTCCTTGACGCTCCCAGTAGCACCGCCTGTAGTGTAGCCAACCTGGTTGAACAGGTTGTTGAAATCCGATTGTGTTTTGGTGAAGGCTTTATCCTTGAATCCCATCAATATACAAATCAACTTTCTGTTGCCTGTTGTTGGGAAGGCCTTCAAGCTCTCAGCCGATTTTATTTCCCAAATACTTTTCATCAGCGAAAGCTGGCTTGGGCTATAGTACAACCCCTTGCTTACCTTTCCTAAAAATTCACGTTCCGCTTTTGTCCTTTCAGCAGGGTTATTTGCCTCAACGCCCGATAGCGTTATATCGCCCTTGCCATCCTGAAAAGCATACTCGTAAACTCCCTTGCTGTTTAGCATAAGGGTGTAGCCATCCTCGCTTAGCACCCACTTAACTTTTTCATCACCCTTTAAATAGATGTTGATGATCTTTCCGTTGGCCTGCTCGTACTTTATCAGGCCAGGGTATGCCGGCACAGCAACGGCTTGGTTGGTTACCATTGCAGCTGCCATTAAGCATACACCCAAGAAACTTAGTAAAGTTTTCTTCATAGCTTAATAGAATTAATTTTAGGTTGGTTAAAAAAAAGGTTTACTTAACGGGACGTAATTTAAGTTGCTGAATAATGCAAAATTTTATTTTGCGACATAAAGCAGCTTTCTAAGTACAAACTACATGTTCCTTTGCACAAACGACAAAATGGCTTAATATCAGCATTATAAGTCGTTATGATTCTATAACTTTTTAATAATAACGGATTTGTGGGATAAGTTACCTGCTAATCTTTCTTAGGGATAGGGGCGAGCAATTTTGTTGTAAGCTAGGGTTGTTGTTGGCTATAAGATGATTTCTTTATCTACCTGCATTATAGGTAGTCTCCATAGTGGAAAATGGGCTCACTAATGCTGATTTTCTTTTACAGCTATTTTTCCCGTCATTTTAAATATACGAGGTGACGAGTTAGGTCAGGGTAAGAAAATTCTTTTGTCTAGTAGATTTCCCGTTTCGAAAAGAAGAATCCCCATTCATGCTCGGCATTCTCGTAGCTGTCGGAGGCATGTACGGCATTTTGAGTGGTATTCACACCAAATCGTCTGCGAATTGTTCCCTCGTCGGCTTCCTCCGGGTTGGTTTTTCCCACCAGCTTTCGAAGCGCTTCAACGGCTTCAGGTTTTTCTAAAACCATTGCCATCACAGGGCCTGAACTCATGTAGGTTGTAAGCTTGTCAAAAAAATCCTTACCCCGGTGGATGTCGTAGAATTGCTCGGCCTTAGCCTTGGTTAGCATGGTAATTTTTATGCCCCTTACTTTAAAGCCGGCTTTAAGAATTTCACAAAGTATTTCGCTTACGCAGTCGTTCTTAAAAGCATCGGGTTTGATCATGCAAAATGTGAATCGGGTGTTCATACTTTAAGATTTTTGTTAACCTGTTTAACATGTCTGGCATTAATACAACAGCAGCTCTAGCGGGCAAATGCTTCCATCTTGAAATTCATGCTTAAAATACTTCCGGTGAAGCGGCACCCCTCTTTTCCGGAATTTTTTAAAAATAGGCAAAACTTTCTTGTCGGCAAAATCTATCTTTGTAAATTTCATCATAATAAAATTTGATTTTAAAGGTATGGTGAAACACCCATGTTGGTTATTTTACAATGGAGCTTGTGGCTCCAAAAACATGGGTGTATCATAGTAAAATAAAAGCTCGATGAAGTTGAATCTTGATGAGGCATGGGCAGGGGCATTAAGGGAGTTGCTGGTTCCTACCAACCGAATAGTGCTAACAACCCATCATAACCCTGATGGTGATGCTGTTGGCTCTGTGCTTGGGCTATGGCATATACTTGAGCAGGTTGGGGTTCATGCCACTGCCGTTACCCCTAACGATTTCCCCGATTTTCTTTCATGGATGCCGGGAAGCGATACGATTCTGCGATTTTCCAGCAGTAGGCAAAAGGTAAGGGAGGTGATGGCTGGTGCCGATATTATAATTTGTCTTGATTACAATGGGTTTAGCCGGACAGAAGATATGGAATCCTTGTTTTCGGCCTCTTCAGCCAAAAAAATTCTTATTGACCACCATCCCCAACCGGAAAATACCTTCGATTTATCCATTTCGGTTGTGGAAGTGAGCTCCACCTCCGAGCTGGTTTTCGAGCTGGCTACTGAAATTTACGGGCTCAAAGCATTTAACGCCGATGCAGCTACCTGCCTGTATGCAGGCATAATGACCGATACCGGATCGTTTAGCTACGCCTGTTCTCGGGGTAGAACCCTCGAAATTGCCGGAATGCTGGTTGACAGTGGAGCCGTTGTTGAGCGCATTCAATCGTTGGTTTACAATAACTTTTCGGCCGATAGAATGAAGCTGCTGGGTTACTGCCTGGCAGATAAAATGATGGTTTTCCCTGAGTTTCATGCTGCGTATATCTGGTTGACCAGGGAGGAACTCAAGCGGTTTAACTATCAAATGGGCGATACCGAGGGGTTAGTCAACTACCCCCTTTCCATCAAGGGGATAATTTTTTCGGTGATATTCGTTGAGAACGATAACCATATTAAGGTTTCGCTTCGGTCGAGGGGTAATTTTTCTGTTAACGAGTTTGCCCGTAAGTACTACAACGGAGGCGGCCATCTTAATGCTGCCGGAGGGAAATCATTTCAGCCTATTGACGCTACATTGGCTGATTTCGAGCAGCTTCTCCGCCAGCATTTACAGGAGTTGAATGCTGCAGCAATATAAATATAGGTGAAGAAGACGTTGAGATAGATTGCTGATGAAAATACTAACCATCATCCCTTTAGCCGTTATCCTGGTATCGTGTGGAGGAAATGAGCGCCAGCCCGACAGGCAGCCCAATGTGGCTGAAACTAGGGAGATGCTTCAGCGTATCAACAAGGTGTTGGTTCAGCAGGATAGGGAGCAAATACTGGACTACATTAAGCGGAACAACTTGGTGGAGATGAAGGAAAGCCCTACAGGTTTATTTTACTATATTTCAGGGACATCTAATGGCCCCAAGGTTAGAAAGGGCGATGTTGTTGAGTATAGCTACAGGGTTTCGCTGCTCGATGGAACCGTTTGCTACCAATCCAATGCAGAAGCCCCGGCCACCTTTGAGGTTGGCCATGGGGGTGTTGTTTCAGGTTTAGAAGAAGGCATTCTGCTGATGAGGCAGGGACAAAGCGCTAAATTTATCATGCCCCCCCATTTGGCCTACGGCCTGATTGGCGATAGCAAACAAGTACCCGCTAGGTCAATAGTTATTTACGATGTTGAATTGTTGGCTGTTTATCGTTGATTTTTGATATTTTGGCTAACTTTACACGCATTAATTCCTTAGCTGCATGACAAAAAGTTCAGGTATTCTGTTAGCATTTCTGGTTGTGGCTACGGTTGGCTGCTCCAACCGGTCGAAACTTTTTCCTGGATTTTCTGTAACCCCCACCGGAATTCACTACAAGCTTATTTCGCTTGGCAACGGAACTTCTACGGCAAAGCCCTCTAATTACATTACCGCTAGTATTTCCTACCGTACTGCTAAGGACTCCGTTTTCTTTCAAGGAACCCGGCAGTTCCAGCTTGCCCAGTCAAGCTACGAAGGTTCTATTGACGAGTGCTTCATGATGCTGGCTGAGGGCGATAGCGGTGCTTTTTACATAAAGGCGCTGCCGTTTTTTACTCAAACCCTCGAAACCAAACTGCCCACATTTATTGGTGTTAACGACTACATGCGGGTTGACATTCGTTTGCACAGCATTAAAACCCAGGAGGAGTTCAAAAAGGATATGGAGGCCTTTTTATCGTGGATTGAAGATTTTGGCGATTACGAAAAGGTTATCATAAGGCAGTATATTGATGGACAGAAGCTATCAGTTGAGCCTACACCTTCAGGCCTGTACATTATTCCCCAGATACGAACGGAAAGGGCTCCGGTTGAAAAAGGGGACACCATCACCATTCACTACGAAGGTCGCTTTTTTGATGGGCGAATATTCGACTCCACCCGCAAGCGTAACGAACCCTTTCAGCTTGTTTACGGTGACAAGTGGCAGGTAATTCCAGGTATTGACGAAGCGCTGGGAACCATGCGCGAGGGCGAGAAATCAATGCTAATTGTCCCATCGCATCTTGCTTTTGGTCAGCAGGGAAACACCAGCGGAATTATTCCGCCATTTACCTCTCTGGTTTTTGAGCTGGAGGTGGTTGAGGTGAAAAAAGGTGTTCAGCTATGATTCAAAAAAATTTCTTTAACGCTATTCTACTTTTGTCTCCTCTATTGATGGGTGCCTGCGATAACTCGCTTAAGGAGGATAAGCGCAACGATGAGGAAAAGATTATTGAGGGTCTTATAAATTCTAAAAAGTGGACCTACACCAAGTCCGAGGGTGTTTACCATGTTGTAGTTCAGCCATCCTACGGCTACGAGGTTAACTACGGCGATACGGTTACCTTCTGGTATAAGGGCTACACCATCCAGTCCCCCGTGCTGGTTTTCGACACCAACATCAAGTCGGAGGCTGTTTTGGCAAAACTCGACACCAATACCCGTACCCTTGAACCTGTTAGAGTCATTGCAGGGAAAACCAAACTTATTGAGGGGCTAAAACGAGGCCTGCTGCTATGCAGACAAGGGCAAAAATCAACCATATTTTTTACATCCGATATCGGATTTGGTGACAATCAGGTTGGCCCGCTGCCACCGTGGACACCCCTGGCCTACGATATTGAGGTGGTTGCCCTTAACGGTAGGGGAATAGAATCGGAGCAAAACATTATTAAATCAATGGATCTGACGGGATATACCCTCCATTCTAGCGGCTTGTACTATAGGTACCTTCTCGATTCTTCAACAGTAAGACCTCTGTCGAACAGCGTGGTTTACGGTTGGTACAGCATCTCCCTTACCGATGGAACTGTTGTAACCCAAACACCCGGGGCGAATGAGAAAGTTGACCTTACTGGCCAAATGCCCGAAGCGCTACGGCTAGGTTTCCAGCTGGCGTCGCTGGGGGGCAAAATCACAATTTTAGCTCCGTCTCCATTAGGATATGGTAAAAGCGGAAGTAGCAAGGTGATGCCCTATGTTCCTATTGTTGTTGATATTCGGCTCGATAGCATTAAATAAGCGTTGGCATAAACCCTGAATTATGATTTTTTAGCATTGTTAAATGACATGATGTTTTATTTTGGGCAATTTTTTAAAGGGTAATTTGTTTATTTTGCGTTTTTATTAGTAGTAGATATTCTATTGAACTGTAATCATTAACCTTTGAATCGTGCAATTTTCTATTCCTGAAGGGGCGGAATAAATAAGTGTGACGTGAACCGTGAAGATGTTAAAAGTTAAAAGTTAGAGGGAAGAAGATGAATACATTTAATCCGCCGGTAGGCGGACAAGTTCCGCCGGCAGGTGGACAAGTTTTGAACCCTGAGCCAGTCGAAGGGTGAATCCGCCGGTAGGCGGACAGGTTTTTGAATCTTGAACTAAATGGTAGCTATGAGAAAGATATTTTTTTTATTGATTTCGGTATTTATACTTGCACTTGCGTTGGTTGCATGCGACAGGGATTTTTCTGATAAGGAGGGAGATGAATTGGCTATGCTGGAGGCATGGGTGCAGGTCAACGGTATTCCTACCGAATCGCTTAAGCCAAGCGGGCTGTACTTCGTCAACCAGCAGGAAGGAACTGGGCTTTCGCCCAGCGAGGGTGATTTTGTTATATACTCCTACAAGGAGAAATCACTCGACGGAATAGTCCTGTCAACCAATGATAGCGCAACAGCTGTGCTTTATGGTGAGTATAATGTAAATGTTCACTACTCGCAGCTATTTACAAAATACGACAAGTCTAACTCTACGGTTGAGGGTTACCAACGCGAAATGGTGAAAGGAGTTTACGAAGGATTGGGCTATATGAAGGAAGGCGGAAAAGCCATGCTGATTATGCCCTCTAAGCTTGCATACGGGAAACGAAGCGTTTCATACACTAGTTCTGTTATAAGACCATACCAATCGCTTGTTTATGAGGTTGAGCTGCATAAGGTAGTCAAAAATCCTCGCGAGTACGAGCTTCAGCTGCTTCACGATTACATGAATCTACACTACCCTGGCCTAGCACCTGTTAACGATAGCATTTACTACATTCAGCTATCGCCTCCAACCAACGACACGGTAACTCTGGCAAAGGATTCGGTTGCTTATGTTTACTATAAGGGCATGTTGCTTGATGGCTACATGTTCGATAGCAACATCGACAGTGTTGCTACCAGGTTGGGACGAAGCTTTTCCTCTACAGATTCCCTTAAGGTAACCGTGGGGACAGGGGTTATTAAAGGGTTTAGCCAGGCGCTTGTGCTGATGAAGAAGGGCGAATGGGGTAGGGTAATTATGCCCTCTTACTGTGGTTATGATTCTGTAGGGAGTACCACCATACCGCCTTACTCTCCCCTAATTTTCGATCTATACTTCAGCAGTAAGTCTGTAGTAACTAAACCACAGTCAAAATAGCAGGGCAAAAACCGTATTAATCTTGTTGATATCAGGGATGGGAAGCTGTTTCCACTCCCTGATTTTTTTTGTGGCAATATACTCTCCCTCCAGGGTAAGGCCTGCAGCTATAGTTAGCCTGGCCTCATCGGCACAAGTTTGGAGAATATCCCTGAAGAGAGCAACGTTGCGGTAGGGAGCCTCGATAAAAAGTTGGGTTTGATTTTCCGCCCTCGAACGTTGCTCCAGCTGCCTTATTCGTCGCTTTCTCTCCTCACTTTTAACGGGGAGGTAGCCAACAAAGGCAAAATTTTGCCCGTTCAGCCCACTGGCCATCATGGTCATGATTATGGAGCTGGGGCCGCACAATGGAACAACCCTAATTCCATGATGGTGTGCTGCCGACACCAGCATTGAACCCGGATCGGCTATTGCTGGTAAGCCCGATTCCGACATCAGCCCAACATCATTCCCATCAAGCAAGGGTTTAAGCATATCGGTTAAGTCTGCAGCTGAGGAATGCTCGTTAAGTGTGAAGAAACAAAGCTTTTCAATGGGTGTTTGAATGCCTAGTGCTGAAAGGTAACGACGAGCTGTGCGGAGTTCTTCAACTACAAAAAATTTCAACCCTCTGGTTAGCTCTACCACTCCGCTTGGAATCACTTCGTTCCAACTAGTTGAGCCAATTGTCGTGGGTACCAGGTAAAGTTTTCCGGCCATCCTTTAGTTTTTATTTACTGCAACAAGCTATATTTACTGAAAATTTTTGCTAAGGTAGCGTTTCGTTGGGATATTGGTAAGCTGGATTGAAGTAACATAGAACATTTCCTGCTGGTTGATGTTGTGGTTGGATAGTTAGCTTGCCAGCTGAGATAATATGAGCTATTCTAACTTTTTTTACAGTGAAAATTACTTTTTTAGGAACTGGAACCGCACAGGGTATTCCCGTGATAGCTTGTTCATGTCCGGTGTGTGCCTCAACCGATTCGCACGACAAGCGTTTACGAACATCGGCGCTTATTGAGGAGCAAGGTATTAACATTTTACTTGATGCCGGTCCCGATTTCCGGCAACAAATGCTTAACGCCAACGTCAAAAATCTTAATGCCATTTTGATAACGCATGAGCACCGCGATCATGTAGCCGGGCTGGACGATGTTAGGGCTTTCAACTGGGTGCAGCGTCAACCCATGGATATTTGGGCCGAAGATAGGGTGCTGGAGGCCATTCAGAGGGAGTACGCCTATATTTTTGCCGAACGAAAATATCCTGGTATTCCCGAAGTGGAGCTGCACCAAGTGTTTGGGCATCAATTTGACATACTTGGAGTTACTGTAATCCCCATTCGCGTTTACCATTGCAAGCTGCCAATATTCGGCTTTCGCATAGGCGATTTGACCTACATTACCGATGGCAGCTTCATTTCAGAGGAGGAAAAGGATAAAATTGTAGGCTCCAGAGTGCTGGTGATTAATGCTTTAAGGATGCAAAAAAGCCTTTCGCATTTTTCTCTTCCCGAAGCCTTAAAGCTGGTAGAGGAGCTTAGTCCGCGAAAAGCCTACATTACACATATAAGCCACCAAATGGGATTCTATCGGGATGTTGCCCGGCAGCTACCCGACAATGTTTTCCTGGCCTACGATGGACTTGTTGTTGAGGTTTAAGAAGGTTGTGCAGAATTTCTTCAGTTGATTTGCAATCAGCTTAAAAGCACACCTCAGGCCAACAACTTGTGTGCTGTTGTATTATAGGGTTGTAAGCTCGCCGATGATGTGCTGGGCATTGGCAAACTTATCAATGATAAAAAGCACGTACCGGATATCAACTGCAATGGTTCGTTGGGTCTCGGGCTCAAACATGAAGTCGCAGGCCATGGCTTCGGAGTTTCCATCAAACGCCAGACCAATAAGATTCCCATTACCGTCGAGTACTGGGCTACCGGAGTTTCCTCCGGTTATGTCGTTATCGGTCAGAAAGCAAACCGGGATTGTACCGTTACTTGCATAACGTCCATAATCCTTGTTTTGCCAAAGCTGACGTAGTTTTGGGTCAACCGTAAAGACGTCCTCATTTGGATTTTCCTTCTCCATCACGCCATCAAGTGTGGTGAAGGGCTTGTAGTAAAGCCCATCAGCAGGCTTGTAGCCGGTAACCCTGCCATATGTTAACCGCATGGTGGAGTTTGCATCCGGGTAAAGCAGCTTGCCTGCATTCATCTCCATCAACCCTTTGGTGTAAAGCTGCATAGCCTTCTGAAAATCCATTCTGGCGTTGTGCATCTGAGGGTAAATTGAATCCCATAGCGCACTATAGTTATGGTAAAGGATGAAAAGCGGGTCGGTAAGCAGCGAGTCCATGTAGGGGTACTTGATGAGCTTCTCCAGGTTTTGAGCCTTCGTAAAATATGACTTTTCATAGAAACCTTGTATGTAGTATGGGTATAGGCTGTCGATGTTGTCAACCTTTTTTATCGCATTAAGTAGGCCTAAATTTTGGCAATCGCCAATATTGGCTATAAGGTTACCAAATGCTGTTGCGTACAAGCGCATATCAGGCTCATAGAAGTAGTTGTCAAAAATGCCGGGAATATTTTTCTTGAGTACCCTGGCTTCCCTTCTAATGCGGTCAACTTTCCAGAATTTAAGTGGGCTGTAGGGTTTGTTTTGCTCAAAAATGGCCCCAAGCAGGTTGTTGCAGGCATTTACATTCTTGTAAACATCGACAGGAAAAAAGGAAAGGGCCGAAAGCGAGTTTTCAAGTGCTTCCCATTTGTTTTGGGTAGCCTGTTCAAAAAAGTTTCGGGTAACAGGAATGGTCGGAAGGTACTTGCTTCGAAGCGAGGGATTTTGGTTAACCCAGGCTTTTAGGCTATCCTCACGAGCTGCAAGCCTTTCAACTACATTGTATCGGAACATTGACTGGGCTTGCCAAACATCCTTTTGATAGAAGTTGACCAGGTAGTCGTGCTTGTCGGTGTAGGCCACCTTGGCCTTGGGGTTGTAATTTCTGGCCTGCTTCACAATGCTGATGAAGTTGCCCCAAACATCAACCTTCCAGGGAGCTACCACATCGCGGCTGTACTGAGCTTCGTAGGAAGTGGCATACCGGTAGGTTGTGCCGGGGTACCCCATAATCATGGCAAAATCGCCTTCATTTACACCCTTTAGGCTGATTTTTAGGAAGTTTTTAGGTTTGTAGGGAACGTTTCTTGGGCTGTAGGCTGCAGGCTTGCCATCGGGTGCAGTGTATATTCTGAATATGCAGAAATCACCTGTATGCCTGGGCCAATGCCAGTTATCAACATCACCCCCAAAGTTACCAATTGAGCTAGGTGGAACCCCAACCAACCTGACATCCAGAAACCGTTCGTAGGTGAACATGAAAAACTGGTTGTAGTTGTAGAATGGCTTAACAATGGTGTGGTAGCCGGTTTTTTTCGATGTTTCATCCTCAAGCTGCTGCATAACCTCCCTCATTTTATCAAAATACTCCTGGTTGGAGAGGCCTGCATTAAGCGAGGCAAAAACTTTGGCTGTAACATCCTCAACCCCAACCAAAATAAGGGCAACCTGGTCATGGGCAGGAAGCTCCTCGGAAAGGCTGCCAGCCCAGTAGCCATTTTCCAGCAGGTTATTTTTTTCGGAGCTTAAGGCCTGAACGGCCTCCACCCCGCAGTGGTGGTTGGTAAAGAACATTCCCTGGGCCGAAACCAGCTCTCCCGTGCAACCTCCATCATTAAACTGAACAATGGCATCCTTCAGGCTGGAGTGGTTCAGGCTGTATATATCCTCTGCTGTGAGTTTTAAGCCCATTGTTTGCATTGTTGCAATGTTCTGGTGGATTAAGTTTACCATCCACATCCCCTCATCGGCAAGGGCACTCCATACACCGAAACGGGTTATTACAGCTATAAGCAGCAGCTTTACAAGGTTTCTTTTCATAAGGATTCAATTATTTGGTAGCCTATTACAAATGCTTTAGCATGTTGCTTTATGGGTAGCCACACTCTAAAACCTATCCATTTGTTTTGTTAATTTGTCCATTTATAGTTGCATCATCAGAGCACGTTGATTTTGCCATTCGGTATTTAGGTTGCAGCTCATCAGCAAAACATTCGAAATGTATGTTTGCCCTTGAAAACCTACTAGGGTAGGGTGATCACGCATACAGCTATAAGTCTATATTATTACAGCTATAATGATAAGCTTTTTCTATGGCAAAAATATCATTTTTAAAATGATTTTATGGTAGGGCTAATATTTCAACCGTGCGTCGAGAACGTCTCCGTGTATAGTGTAGCATTTTTCATCGCAGGCGCTACTTTCCAGCTTAGTCTTAAGCATAGCCCCATCAACTACGTATATTACCCTTCCCTTGCAACTGTATCTTGCCTTAACAGAATAGAACTGGTTGATTTCGGCACGCCAGTAGTATTCGGCTACGACGGAGGTATCGGTGAATAGCAGCTCTCCGCTGTCGGTATTCCCCCTGTAAACATCAAATATGACCCAGGGATTTTCGTCATTTATGGTTAGCTTTACGGTAATGTCGGAGTGGGAAATTTTGTCTTTGAAGCATTGCGAGCAGTCAACAAACCAGCTGTTCAGCTCCTCGCATGATAAGGGGATAGCTGCAAGTAGAACGATGAAAATCAACCCTTTGTTTAATCTACCTGACATATTTTATCGTTTTGTTTACAATTCTTGGCTTGGCAATAGGGAGGTTATACCTGATATTAATATTTGCTCTATGAGGCGAGGCATCCAGTGTTTTTAACCATGTGTAGTCCCATCCAACGGTAATTTCAAAAGAGTTTATGTGCAAATTCAGGGCTGCAGTTGCTCCCAGCCTTACCACATCCGGAGGGTTGGTAACGGTTCCGCTGGTATTTCGACTAATCCAATCGAAAGATGGGCCAAACTGGGCTTTCAACCCGATCCCTTTAGGGCGAAATACAATCGGAATGTAGTGTCGCAGCTTTACTGAAACAACCTGCTTTTCCTCGTGGAGCTGGAATAGGTTGTTGTTTTTTGGGTAAAGCACAGCAACAGGTGAAGGACGAAACCAGTAGCCAACTGATAGTCCCGTTTTGCTTATGCTTTCAACTGGTTCGATTTCAAAACCCCAAAGAAATTCATGATTGTTAAATATAAAGCCCGTTCCAACCCCAATGCTGCCTATGGAGGGTTTAAGCTTAGTTTTTAATCCGTTTTTCCTAAGAATCTCTAAAACCTCTCTACTCCCTGTTTCGGCTGCTAGCTGGTAGTAACTCTTTGAGAGCGTATAGCTACCGGCATTATTCTCAAGGAGAAGTTGAATGGTCTGTGAGGAACGATTAGCAATGGCAAGAGCAAGTGCAGTGGCATTTTTTTTATCATGTAGTTTGATATCTGCGTTGTAGCTAAGCAGTAATTTGCTTAAAAGGGTGTCGTTAAACTGAGCTGCCACCATTAGTGGTGATTTTCCCTCATTATCCTGAATGTCAGGGTTTGCTCCCGATTCCAGCAGTAGGGTGGTGCAGAGGTTTGTGCCATTGTAAACCGCTAGCATTAGCGGAGTGTTTCCATGGTTGTCCTGAGCATTTACATCAGCGCCATGGTAAATTAACAGGTCGGTTAGGTAGGGAAATCCATACCAAACAGCATAGTGAAGAGGGGTAAGGCCTTTCCTGTTGGCTACATTTACCTCGGCGTTAAAGTCGAGCAGGAGTTCGGCAATGCTATCGTTGCCCGCTTTAACCGAAGCATGAAGGGCTGTATTGCCATCAAATGGTGCAAGGTTGGGGTTGGCGCCATTTTTCAGCAGCAGCTCGGCAATGTCCCTATACCCCCATTGCGAGGCGTACATGAGGGGTGTTACCCCCTGCTCGGTTTGCGTGTTGGGGTCGGCACCCAGCTCCAGCAGGTACTGAACCATGTCGGTATGCCCGGAGTCAGCCTCAAATATCAACAGCATGTTGTAGTGTGATTTAAAATCTGCCGTATCTGTTGGCAGCAGCTCATCATCCTGTGCCCACAACCAGGTGGCAGGGAGAATAAGTAGGAATAGCTGGATAATAACTCGGATTAATTTTGTTTTTTGCCTGCTCATGGCACAAAAATAAAAAAAACGCCTCCAAACTGGAGGCGTTGGTAGGAAAAAACAGTAAAACTATTTTCCATACTTAATGCTTGCCTGCGAAGCTGCAAGACGAGCTATAGGAACCCTGAAGGGTGAACAGCTAACATAGGTAAGGCCGGTTTTGAAGCAGAACTCAACCGAAGCCGGATCACCTCCCTGTTCGCCACAGATGCCCACCTTAAGCTCGGGGCGAGTGCTGCGACCCTTTTCTACCGCCATTTGTATAAGTTGGCCAACACCTTTTTGGTCAATGGTTTGGAACGGATCGGCAGGCAAAAGTTTTTTATCCAGGTAATCGGGAAGGAAACCACCCGCATCGTCGCGGCTGAATCCAAATGTCATTTGGGTTAAGTCGTTTGTCCCAAAAGAGAAGAACTCCGTGGTACGGGCAATCTCATCGGCCAGAAGGCATGCACGGGGTATTTCTATCATGGTGCCATACTTGAATTCGATGGATTTCATTCCAAACTTTTGGCAGACTTCGGCGTAAACACGGTCAACAATCTTACGGGTGAAGTCGAGTTCGGCAACCTCGCAGGTTACTGGAACCATAATTTCGGGATGTGGTGATTTGCCTTCCTTTAGTAGTTCAGCAGTAGCTTCAAAAACAGCACGCACCTGCATTTCGGTAACTTCCGGATAGGTAATTCCCAAACGAACTCCCCTATGTCCCATCATGGGGTTAACCTCGTGCAGGTTTTCGCCACGCTTAGCTACAGCCTCAACAGTAATTCCAAGCGATTTTGCAAGTTCTGCCTGTTTTTCCGGGCTTTGGGGAACAAATTCGTGAAGGGGTGGGTCAAGAAGGCGGAAGGTAACTGGTAGGGCATCCATTGCGATGAGCGTGTTTTTGATGTCACGCTTTACAAATATAAAGAGCTCGTCCAGCGCCTTTCTACGTTCTTCAACAGTTGTGCTAAGAATCATTTTCCTAAGCAGGAACAAGGGTTCCTCAGAACCTTTACCGTAGAACATGTGCTCAGTTCTGAAAAGCCCAATTCCCTCAGCACCAAACTCGCGGGCAATCTTAGCATCCTCAGGTGTGTCGGCATTGGTGCGAACGCCCATCTTACGATACTTGTCAACCAACTTCATAAACTCACGGAAGCGTGGGTTCTCGGTTGCCTCCATTAGCTTAAGTGCGTTGGAGTATACGTGTCCACGGGTTCCATTAAGGGTAAGCGTGTCACCCTCCTTAATAACGATGTTTGTACCGGAAATCTTTGCAATTTTTTCGGATGAATTAACCAGCATGGCGCCTGCTCCAACTATGCAGCATTTTCCCCAACCGCGTGCAACCAGAGCAGCATGTGAGGTCATTCCGCCTCTGGCTGTAAGGATGCCAACTGCAGCCCTCATACCTTCAACGTCTTCGGGGTTGGTTTCCTCGCGAACCAGGATAACACTCTCGCCTCTTCTTGCTGCAGCAACAGCATCTTCAGCGGTAAATACCACCTTCCCAACAGCAGCTCCAGGACCTGCCGGTAGTCCCTTCACAATGGGGTTAACTTTTTTCTCCTCTTCCGGGTCGCAGATGGGGTGCAGCAGCTCGTCGAGCTGGGCTGGTTCCACGCGTAGCACAACAGTTTTTTCGTCAATTAAGCCCTCGTGAAGCATATCCATGGCCATGTTCAGGGCGGCTGTCCCGGTGCGCTTTCCCGTACGGCACTGTAGCATGTATAGCTTGCCTTCCTGAATGGTGAATTCAATATCCTGCATGTCCTTGAACGACTTTTCGAGCGTGTTGCGGACAGCCACAAGCTCCTTGTAGGTATCGGGCATTAGCTCCTCCATGCTTGGAAGGTGCTTGTTTTGGTCGTTCTTGGTTTCGTTGTTCAACGGGTTTGGTGTACGGATGCCGGCAACCACATCTTCACCCTGAGCATTGATAAGCCATTCGCCATAGAATACATTTTCACCGGTTGCGGGGTTGCGGGTGAAGGCAACACCGGTTGCTGAGCTGTTGCCCATGTTCCCAAATACCATGGCCTGAACGTTTACTGCTGTTCCCCAGTCGTCTGGAATTCCCTCAATCCTGCGGTACGAAACGGCCTTCTTACCGTTCCAGCTCTTAAAAACAGCTTTAATTCCGCCCAGCAGCTGCTCCTTGGCATCATCTGGGAATTCCTTACCCAACGATTTCTTTACCTGCTTTTTAAATTCTTCAGCCAGATGTTGAAGGTCTTCTGCGGTGAGTTGGGTATCGTCCTTGTAACCCTTGCTATTCTTGTACTCATCAAGTATATCGTCGAGAAGCTTTCGTATGCCCTTTCCGTCGGTAGGCTCAACACCTTCAGCCTTTTCCATTACCACATCAGCGTACATCATAATAAGCCGGCGGTAAGAATCCCATACGAACCTTGGATTATTTGTTTTTTTAATCAATCCAGGGATGGTTGACGAGCAAAGGCCTATATTTAGCACCGTGTCCATCATCCCGGGCATTGACTTCCTGGCACCTGAGCGGCAGCTGACAAGCAACGGATTTTCGGGATCGCCAAACTTCATTCCCATGATTTTTTCGATATTCTTCATGGCCTCCCATATATCGGGAATGAGGTCAGAGGGTAGCTCATGGTTATTCTGGTAGTACTCGTTACAAGTATCTGTAGTTATGGTAAACCCTGCAGGAACTGGAAGCCCTAGTAGGCACATTTCGGCCAGATTTGCCCCCTTTCCTCCCAGCAGATTTTTCATATCTGCCTTACCTTCAGCTTTTTTGTTACCAAAGGTATAAACTCTCTTAACTTTCGACATTTATCAATCAGGTTTTAATTAGACTTTTAGTTATGTATAAGAAGCACAAATTGAAAATCTTAGACAACTTACAAAAGTATTAAAAAATTTTGGACGTGATTTTCTGTTTCCTTTTGAGCGCAACATTTTCTTGCAATCGTTTGAATGGGCCGGCTATCGGGTAGGTGAATATGTAAGCTTGCTTGTAAGCCGAGAGGTTGAGAGCAGCTAAAAACTAACCCTGAAAAGTTCGACAGGTGTTACAGTGAGCAGTTCGGCAGACTCACTGTAACACCTGTTGAGTGGAGAATCCGCCGGTAGGCGGACAAGTT